>SDBU01005136.1_pt1 | contig 15771 bp, 13 predicted proteins | sample 2277071 | NCBI WGS metagenome assembly SDBU01 (sample SAMN10397929, study PRJNA504765) | marine sediment metagenome | isolation source: marine sediment core GS08_GC12, 126 cmbsf | place: Arctic Ocean: Gakkel Ridge, Loki's castle | collected 2008
ATTCCTCATGGCAAGGTCCTTTCTATCCCTTATTATAGGGCATTCTGACCCTGCCAAACCTTCCTAACCTAAAGTGTCCAGTCTCAGGGGTTCACTCCATTCCGTATTAGTTAGTGCCTCTGTTTTTATAGGTTATCAATCGGCCTATGTTTCTTATGGATGCAGAGCTCTCTCGTCCGGAGGCATTGAACGTTAAGCCAATTTGTTCAGAGAACTACTCACACAAGGTCATCTCGTCAACAAAAAGGGGCGTTATGTAACCCCCAGTTTCTTGGCTAGCGTCCTGGCGTTCCTCACCGCAAAGGCTTCGGCATCATTGTTGACACTGACTGAAGGCGATCCTACAATCTATGTAAAGTAGGAAGTGAGTCATGAATCGCTGGGAATTAAAGCGCAGACTCCCTGGGTACATCGGCATAGGGCTGATGATTCTGACAACCAGCTTGTGGATGTACTGGGGCGTAGGGGAGATGTATTACCAGGGCTGGTGGGGACCATGGTTCGTCAGGTTGCTCTACTTAGTACCAGGGGTCGTGTGTCTGGGCTTGACACTGATAGTGCTCAAATGGTCTCGAATAGGGGGCTGGCTGATGATTGTTATCGGTGGTGCCTTTACAGCCTGGTGGTGGGGGATATCTGCAAGTCGTGAGCTACTAACCCTGGGCAGGCTGCTGTGTATGTTACCCCTCAGCGGACTGCTGGTCGTCGCCGGCGTGCTGTTTCTCTTCGAGGGGCACTACCGACAGCGACTGCGCTCTGAGGGATGGACACCGCCAAAAAAATGGCTCCGTCGCAACCTACGTTACATACTGTCCATCGGATTGCCGCTACTGACTGTCGCCATCTCGGTTCTAATTCCTCTTACTGAATTTCCGAAGACAGAAGATTATAGTGATACCCAACGATTTAGAAATCTGACTATACAGTTTGTGAGAGCGGTAGCTGAGAGTCATTTAGATGAGCAGCAGATGCAATACCCAGAGGAATTGGAAATTAGAGGCAATTGGGAACTTTCTATAACTATATATCACCAGGGAGAGATAAAAGGGAGTGGGGAGGGGAAGGGGAGGAATGAAATATTATCTTTAACATTAGAAGAAGCAACACGAAATGCACTTGAGGAAAGTCAAAATCTGAGCAAAGAAGACCTTAAAGAAGCAAGATTTTTGGTTACTTTTTCATACCATCCCTTCCTTGGCCAACTCGATAACCTGCCCCAACCTCTTCCTTACTCTAGCCAATCATTCTCTTTTATAGAATATGACGGAGAAGGGAAAGAACTTATTGAGAATTTGGTGATAACTCGTAGTCTGGATAAGGAATTAATTCTCCAGAAAATTGAGCAAGGAAAAGAATTTTTGTTTAGGGCAATGCACCAAGATGAGCATGGATTTTATAAAAAGTACGACACTCTAAATGATGATTTTGGGAATAGACTACATACTGTATATTCTGCTTCAATTATATATACGCTTTTGAAAATTTATGATTTCGACGGAGACATAAGGATTTTGGAAAGTATACCAGACTGGGGAGATTTTCTTCTTTCAATGCAAAGTAAAGACGAAAAAACGTATGGCGCATTTCATTATTCGTATTATTTCGAAAATAAAGAAAAAGAATTAAGATTTGTGGTTGGAACAACAGCATTAAGCATATTCACATTGTTAGATTTATATGAGCGAACTGGCGAGCCTAAATATTTAGAATCTGCAAAATTAGGTGGTGACTGGCTAACTACGATGCAGAGAGCTGATGGATGCATGAAAGCATATAAGAGATACACAGGTGAAAAATGGGTTTACGGTACAAAAGAATCACTTCTTTATAATGGCCAAGTTCTTTCTGCTCTTTCCCGACTTTACAAAATTACTGGAGAAGAAAGATACTATGATACTGCGGAAAAAATTGCCAAACGCTTCACTGAGAAAGTTGAAAAGGAGGGTTATTATCTGGGAGATGACTATCGGGTGAAAAACCCGATATCAAGTGCTTGGGTAGCAATGTCTCTAATCGATTTTTACAAAATAAATCAAGATGAACATTATAAAAACATAATTTTAAAAATCGGCGATGAACTTTATGAAAGGCAAAAAAAAGATGTAAATAATCCTCTCAACTATGGAAGTTGGTGGAGAGTATATTCGACAAGCGGAAATGGCTGGCTAGCTGAAGTGATGGTAGAAATGTACAAGTTTTACAAGGAACAGAATATGGGTGGAAGTGATAAATACAAAGAGGCAGCGATAAAAGTAGCATTATGCATTATTCAGAACACTTATTCAGAAGAAAATACCTTTTTTCTCAAAGAACCCCAGAAAGCGATAGGCGGTATTTTTTGGAATTATGAAAATAGATATGTTAGAACCGATTCTGTATGCCATGCTGTAAATGCTTATTGTGGCATAATAAATGATTTAGAAGATGGATTGCTGCTTTCAATTCCAGAGAAACCATTTGAGGCAATCTTGAGTGAGCTAAAAAATTGAAGGGATGCATATTGGGGGGAGGCAGAGGCAAGCTTTATCCGCTGGGCAAAAGGTGAAGCTGGAGGCTTGGCTCTTTAGCTTTGGCAGGAGATTGACGCATTAGCTCCTGCAAGCTTCGCATCTCGGTAGCCATCGCATCATAGATGTCAGGCAGAAGCTCACCAATCTCCTTGTCGCTATAGCCGATAGCCCTGAGAACAGCACGGTCAATAATCTCTCTCGCTTCTGGTGGATTCTCAAATTGCTGGGCGAGGGGAGGAAACTCCACATATCTTACTTGCTCAAAGGCTTCCAGTAAGCCATTGATGTCACAGCTATCAAAATTGGGGATATGAAGTTCCAAGATTTTCTCCTTAGTTATCTCGATGAAAGAGCCACGTGTCTCGGTTTGCAGTAGTAGTGATTCTATAAATGCTAGAGTGCTATTAAACCAAAGACATAGAACTTTGGAGGTAGCTATATCAGTGGAAAGTGTCCAGAAGGCTTTACCTGGCACGAGCATTTCCGATGAGAAGAAAGAAAGGGCTTTAGTTCCTGGAGATGTAAAGTCGAACCTTCGAGAAATGAGCAAGTGTGCTAATCTATTATTAGCTTTTTTGACAACATTCTTTAAGTCAAAGTCTCTAACGCCAAGCTTCCCCTGAATTTCTTTTAGCCCATCAAAAGGTCTAAGGATGGCTAGGTCACTGATACCTTCTACATCCAATCTTGGCACATAGGCAGCGGTTTTAAGACCCTTTTTTACAGCCCTCGCTGGAATTTCAAAAGAGGTTCCGAAGTCTTTCATTACGCCTGTTATTCTGTCCGCTCCTTCTGTTGTGAGAACAAGCTTAGAGCGTCCCATTCTCCTTTTATCTATAGGTCTCACCACGAAGATTAGGTCTAGCAAATTTTCAACCGAAGGCTCTAGCCCCCTCAAAACTGAAATCGGAGGCTTAGATTTGCCTAGTTTTACGACCCCTTCGCTTCCTCTGTCAATTGCATCCCGATAGAACTTCAAAAGCCTCTCCCCTGCCTGCGTGTTAAATACAACCAGATGCCCTAAATCCTGCCAGTTAGCCTGAATCTCCTGCTGGTCTTTCCATGTAATGAATATGGTTTCGTCCTCAAAGTTTTCGCCTTCATCAAGTAGTCTGACCGCTATAGGTATACCCAAAGCCTCCAGCATAGTAATCTCACTAAATTTCTTTTTGAGGTAGACGAAGGCGCACTTGGCCTGTGCATCGCCTTTCTGGAGGACGACCAGGAAATCTCTGAAAAGAGCTCTTTCACTGAAAGCCCAGTCTTTTGTGGATTTCACCACATATCTAAGGCTGTATGCGCCTTCCTTGAAAAGGTATTCCCTTACCGCCCTGCTATACTCACCTCTAAAGAAGTCACGAGGCAAGACAGCAGCTATTTTACCATTTTTGCGAAGGAGCGAGTCCGCTAAGGCAATAAAATATGCCCAATAATTCTGCTCACCGAAGATTGCAAGCCCAATCCCCTTCATTCCAGGGGTCAATCTCTCTTTCCTGGTAAAAGGCGGGTTCATAATAACCAGATTAGCAGGCTCAAGCTTGAACGCCTCGCCTTTAGTAAAAGGCTGCCCTATATCAACCCCAGTGACATCGCTACCAAAAGTGCGCAACCATCTGGCAACATCGCCAATCTCATCCCCTCGTGCCAGATGCAGAGAGTTCCCAATACCTATCCTGGTTCTGTTAGTTACCTCCTTAGGAGATTGCATTGTAAGGTTGAGGGCAGTGAGGTGAGCAGCAAAGGGCATGATGTCTATGCCTGTTAGCTCTTCTTCCACAAGCTTTCTATGGGGTCTTACTTTGCCCATGGTCATTTTCTTTCTGTAAGCGCTTACCAGAAGCGTGCCACTACCACAGGCAGGGTCAAGCACTTTTTCATCGGCTCGGTCAATGGCAAGCCCAGCTAGTATCTCTGCTGCTTGAGGTCGGGTGTAGAAAGCCCCCAACCGTTTTCTGGTTTCTGGAGGTAAGAACTCGTGGAATATCCTGCCCAGCAAATCTGCCTTGAGTTCCTCGGGCTGTATGGCACGAATAGCTATTATAGCTGTGTTTATCTCGGTTGTAGCGGCAAGGGGGATATTTGAGGCAATGTCAATACAATAGACTGCTCTATAGTCTATATCTTGGACTTCCTTGAAGTAAGCATTGAGTTCCGCAGGGGCAGAGATATGGTCCAATCTCTTAGGAAGGCTCAGGGTCTTCGATAGAATATGATGCAGTAAAAGTTGGTTAACCAGGATGTAGGCACCCAGGTCTGCTACAACGCCTGTTATGGCTTTTCCCTTCACCTTCTTACCAGCTTCTTCACTCTCTTGAGACAGAATTTCAAAGAGAATCAAGGAGCCGACTGTTTCTTTGATTATGGGGCTGTCAATCCCTGCACTGCGCTTGACTTCTAGGGCTATCCCTTGAACCGACTGACGAAGAGCTTCAACAACCAGGTCGACAGAGGGAGCTAAGGTAGGTCTAGTTAGACTATCTTTAAGGTTCTTGGCTAACTCAGCTAGGGAGGTTTGGGGGTAATAGTCCTTAAGAAAGGGGCAAAGCACCATTACGGTTGGACGGAGACCCAAGGCTATGTCTCTAACATCTTCTGGTCTAGTAACCTCTCTCCTTGCTTCATCGGGGTAGACGATGGCTATAATGCCGTCAGCGCCTATTCTTTCCTTGTAGTCATATGCCTGCGTTATAGCTAAAGGCAGTTTTTGAAATCCACCTATTTTAAGCTCGACAACTACCTTCGAGTTATCCAAAAATAGGAAGAAATCGAATTGCTTTCTGTCCTGAAGGATGCCTTCTCTGGCTATCTTACAGCCCAAGAAGCTCTCCAATAGGTTAGCTACCTCAGGGCTTAAAGTAGGCTCTGCTACTTGAAATACCATTAGATGCTCTCTCCAAATCCGCCTGGCTGGGCTGCCCTATCTGCTAGATGCAATGTATCTTGCGTCATTATACCATAGCAAAGCCTTTTGCCAAAGGGTTTTCAATATCATGTAACCCCTAACTTCTCGGCTAGCGTCCTGGCGTTACTCACTGCAAAGGCTTCGGCATCATTGTTGAAGTAGATATAGACCGAATTCAAGCCTTGCCCCAACTTGATAATTCGCTTAGCCCATCCCTCAAGCTCCCTATCAGAGTAGCAACTAGAGTATAAACTAGAGCTGCCATGGAAGCGGATATAGGCGAAGTCGGCTGTGGCTACCAGGGGAGTGGTGAGACCAGGCATATCGAACACACAGAAGCCAGCATTATACCGACGCAGCAGGTCAAATACCTCATCATCGAGCCAGGAATCGTGGCGAAACTCGAAAACATGGGGCAGCCCAGGAGGTAGAAGACAAAGGAAAGCCTCCAGAACCTTATCATTACGGGGCATATTGGGTGGTAGCTGATATAGCAAAGGACCCAGCTTTTCCCCCAAAAGCTTTGCTCGAGAGAGGAAGTTCTCCACAGCCTCCTCCACATTCCTCAGCTTCTTAATGTGGGTGATAAACCGGCTTACCTTTACAGCATAGCTAAAGTCTGGGGATGACCTCTCCCTCCAATTAGAAAAGGCTTTCTCTGAAGGAAGGTGATAAAAGGTATTATTGAGTTCCACAGTGGAGAATTGTCTGGCATAGAATTCCAACCACTTGGCTTGAGCCAGACCCTCGGGGTAGAATAAACCTCTCCAGTGGTTATAGACCCAGCCAGATGTGCCGATGTAATACTTCATTCCGGCGCCGCCGCCCCTCGCCCACCTCCAGCATAAATGCTTGACAGAGCAATTAAGAGGGAGATTTCTTTCTAGAAAGAAGCTTTGCTTGTTTATTGATTCAACTCGAAGGATGCTAGAATGAGCTGCAAAACAGGTTGCTTAGGAAACCAATTTAGTAGGCTTCAAAAAACTCCTCTAACCTCTCACTCCACTACATACTCCAGTAAAGACCCATATGAGGTCTATCTTTGACCTGTCCCAACTGAAACCAGGCAAGGGCATAAAGGTACTGAGAAAGCACTACTTTTTGATGCCGGCAATAAAATCGTCCAAAGCCATTGCAGCCATGGTCATAGTTTGAAGGGTGCCCCTGGCGCCCAGTTCCATTGCTACCTTGGATATAAGTTCGTTACTCGGGGCATCCACAACGTTTATGAAATCGTATGGGCCAAGGAGAGCATATTGCGCCAGTATTTTTACCCCCATAGCTTCGACTTCTTTATTAACCTCTTTGATCCTTTCCGGCTTCTCCTTAATGGTTTTCCTTCCTTCATCCGTTAGAGTTGTAAGCATAATGTAGATTGCCATTCGCCGCACCTCCTCAAAAAAGATTTTTCAGCATCTCATTATAGTTTTTCCTATGGGACTTGTCAAACTTATCATTTTCAAGGCACTGGTTACAGGATAATAAAATACTACGCTAAAGTGCGGCATTCAGCTAAGCGCTGCAAGATTGTTAGGGAAGATGGAATTCGACTCTATTACTATTCCTAATTATCACCTAACAACCAAAGATTATCCTATATGAATCTCGATTTTAAGGCGGATATCGCTTTCTCTACCCCGTCGTGGTCTTCTGATTCAATACGCTTGATAGCTTGTTCCACCTTCTCATACTTAAAAGCATCCTGGAACTCGTCTAAACTTGTATAGTAACCTGCCCTCCTTCCAAGCCTGAAATTTATCCTCTCATCTGGGGGCAAGGCTAGGTATCTATCTATAACGGCTAACATCTTTTCTTTATCTTGAGGTAATTTCCCCTCAACCTCGGGCAGGAGATTTAGCACGTGGTCGCTCTTAAGCTCAGTTGAGCATTCAAGCAATTCAATGAGTGCTCTTATCTCGGCTACAACCTCGTCCTCCGTCTGTAGCTCAAATTCCCCACTCTCCAGCTTATGGTATAAAGGCACATCCTCCCTAACCTCCAGGCTACGAAGCCTTATGTAATCGGGGGCAATCTCATTCAAAACCTTGGCAGTCTGCTCCACATGCCCTTCTGACATCCTCCTGCCGCCTAAACCTGGCATAACATATTCACATAGTGATATGCCTGATTCCACCACCCTCCTCCCACCCCGGACATGCTCCTCAGCAGTGACCCCCTTCTGTATGTATTTCAACAACTCATCATAGCCTGTCTCCAATCCTATATGTAATCTGGAAAGCCCAGCATCACTTAGCTCTTTTAGCTCCTGGAGGGATTTCTTAGCCGCAGTCTTTGACCTACTGTAAGAGGTAATTCTACTCAGATTGGGGAAGGTTTCCTTCAAAAATCTGAGCACCTCAACAAGTTCAGGAGTCCTCATAATAAGAGTGTTGGCATCCTGCAAGAAGACAGACTCAGCATCGAAATAGAGCCAGAAAGCCATGCTCCGAACACTGGCATTATAATAGGGAGTGTTGCAAATCATCGCAGCTATCTCTTTCACCCCACCCCCATAACCCATTCTCCAGGACATCGTTCTTATCTCATCGGCGATGCTTTTGGCTACCTGTATGTCTTTTTTTATCTCATCAACTGCTCTAAGCTCAAATCTCTGACCTTTGTAGCCGTGACAAAACTCACACCTATTCCAGGGGCAATTCCTTGTTGCCCTTATCAGCAAAGAGTAGGCTTCACTGGGTGGTCTCATAGGTCCAAGTTCAAAAGAGTAGGAGTTTATCCTCTCTTCAATAGCTTGGGGATATGGGCTATATCCGAAGTAGCCTGGTCTCATAATATCTCGACAGGAATCACTTCGAGGATAGCACAAGGAGCAAAACTATGTCAAAGCCCTCAAATAGAGGTTGTTTAGCAGTATATTTTAGTCGTTTTTCCTATTTCCCTCAATTAAGGTATACTTTAGCTGTATATCTGCCAATAAAGGAAGTAGATTGAGCACTCTGGTCGACCTTATCCTGCATAATGCCAATGTAATAACCCTGGACCAAAAGCTGCCCAGGGCTGAACTGGTAGCTATTAGGGGTAATCACATCCTGGGCGTGGGTAGGAAAGATGCCCTTGAAATATTCAAAGGAGAAAACACCAGGCTCATCGACTGTGACCGCAAAACCATAGTCCCCGGATTCAATGATGCCCATTGCCATCCCCTTGGCTTCACTACCAGCCTGCTCAGTGTTGATTGCAAACCTTCTGCAGTGAGAAGCATTGCTGAGATTCAAGCTACCATCCGCGAGAGGGCGCAGCAAATCCCACCAGGAAATTGGATAAGGGCAATGGGCTACAATGATTTCTATCTGGCTGAGCACCGCCACCCAAACCGCTGGGATCTGGATAAGGAGGCGCCTCACCACCCTATAAAGCTATCTCATCACTCTGGGCACGCTTGCGTGCTGAATAGCTTTGCCCTCAAGCTAGTAGGCATCTCCAGGGAAACCTCCGAGCCACCAGGTGGGATTATTGACCGAGACCTGGAGAGTGGAGAGCCAAACGGAATCCTGTATGAAATGAACGCCTATGTGGAAAAGGCAATCCCTCCCTTGAGCGATGAGGAGTTAGAAAGGGGGATAGAGCTAGCTAACCAGGAATACCTCTCCCACGGCATTACCTCCCTTCAGGATGCCTCCTGGACTGATAGTGGGCGACGATGGCAAATCTTTCATCAACTTAAGGAGCGTGGGAAGCTAACCCCTCGAGTCTCAGTAATGATAGGGGCAGATGCAGTTCAGGATTTCCAGGGAATGGGGTTATCTTCAGGAAGCGGGAACAGTGGGTTGAGGTTAGGAGGAGTGAAGATGGTTCTTCAGACAACGACTGGCTCGCTTGCTCCGCCACAAGAGGAGCTGAATCAGCTAGCATATCGAGCGCACCAGGCAGGTTTTCAACTCGCCATCCACACTGTTGAGGAAAGCACGCTGGAAGCAGCAATAGCTGCTCTAGACTATATTTTACATCAAATGCCCAGGCGGGACCATCGCCACCGCCTGGAGCACTGCTCGGTCTGCCCTCCCCACCTGGTTCAACAGCTAAAGGAGGTTCAAACAGTGATAGTCACCCAGCCAGCCTTTATCTATTATAGTGGGGAGAGGTATCTAGCCACAGTGCCACCCGATGAGTTAAAGTGGCTTTACCGCATCGGCTCACTTCATAATAGTGGTTTGAAAATAGCTGCCAGCTCAGACTCGCCAGTAGTGCCGCTTAACCCCTTGATTGGCATCTATGCCGCCGTCTCCAGAACCGCGGAGACTGGGCAGGTTATTTTGCCCCAGGAGTGCGTTTCACCACTAGAAGCCCTTGAGATGTATACCCTGGGTGCTGCCTATGCTTCCTTTGAGGAGACCATGAAGGGGTCTATTTCCCCTGGCAAGTTTGCTGACCTAGTAGTTTTAAGCGCTGACCCTACAACCGTATCGCCGCAAGCCATAAAGGATATAAAGGTAATGATGACCATTGTCGATGGGAAGGTTGTCTGGGAAGGCTGAAAATGGATTACCATCAAGCACTGGATTACATTTTAAGCTTTGCTGACTACGAGAGGGCTTCACGCTCAGCAGTCGTCTTCGACTTACGGCGTATGGAAGCCCTGCTGACAAGATTGGGCAATCCTCATTTGGCAGCGAGGTCAATTCAGGTAGCTGGCACCAAGGGGAAAGGAAGCACCGCAGCTATGCTCACCTCGGTCCTGACTATGGCTGGTTACCGAACGGGGCTCTATACCTCCCCCCACCTCCACAGCTTCACAGAGCGAATCCAGGTCGATATGAAGCCCGTTAGTGAGGAGGAATTTGCCACCCTAACGGAGAGAATCAGACCTGAGGTAGAAGTTGTAAATCTCCAGGGCGAGTGGGGCGAATTGACCACCTTTGAACTACTGACTGCGCTAGCCTTCTCCTATTTCAAGGAAAGAGGGGTGGATTTCCAGGTTTTAGAGACTGGATTGGGAGGACGCCTTGATGCCACCAATGTGGTGAATTCACAAGTTTGTGTTATTACCTCCATAAGTTTTGATCATATGGAGGTTCTGGGCAATAACCTGGCTCAGATAGCCGCCGAGAAGGCTGGTATCATCAAACCGGGGAACTGGCTAGTATGCGCCCCTCAATCTCCTGAGGCATCAGCAGTTATAGACAAGGTGTGTCAGGAAAAGGGGGCAAGGCTGGTCAAGGTAGGCGAGGATATAACCTGGCAAAAGACTTCTTCCAACCTCTCTCAGCAATCATTTCAATTGAGGGGAAGGATACATAATTATGACCTTGTCTTGCCTTTACTCGGCGAGCATCAACTGGAAAACGCCGCTTGTGCTGTGGCTGCTTTGGAGGTTTTGTCCAATTCGGGGGCAAGAATTTCACCTCAGAGTATCGCTACAGGAATAGCACAGGTGCGCTGGCAGGGGAGGCTTCAAATCTTGCAACAGGAACCCTTGCTCATTGTAGATGGGGCTCATAATGTTGACTCAGCAAAGAAGCTAACCCAGGCACTTAAGCAAAACTTTGATTTCGACCGCTTGATTCTTATTATCGGGGTCTCCTCTGACAAAGATATTCCTGGAATAGTCGCAGAGCTAGCTCCTCTGTCAAGCAAAGTCATTGTTGCCAGTTCTCGTCACCCCCGTGCTGCCCAAGCCTCCACACTGGTGGCTGAATTCTCAAAATGGGGCATAGCTCCGCAAGTAGTGGAAGATGTCGCTTCGGCAGTAGAGCAAGCTCTGGCAAACTCAACCAAAAGAGACCTTATCTGTGCCACAGGCTCACTCTTCATAGTGGCTGAACTAATGGAATATGTAGAGGGGCTGCAACCTGAGCTACTTTAAGGGGCTCAGGAGCATCGCCTCACCCAAAAGGAGTAGCTTCTCTCACTCCCAATCACCTTTTAGGATGATTGACAAAAAGAGCAAATAGCTTAGAATAAGTCTAGCTAGGCACTATGAAATGAAGCTCAACAAGAGAGCACTCGAATTATCAGGCAAGGGTAAGGGTTTCACTCTTATTGAGATTATCATCGTTCTGGCTGTGATAGCAGTTCTGGCTGCAATCGTAGTGCCATCCATATCAGGTTATCTTAGCCGAGGGGAAGAGGCTTCTCTCGAGGCAGACCAGAAAAGCATACAGTTGGCTGTAAATGACTATTATGTTAATGAGTATGAATATCCTACCGCCACTGGCTCAGGAGGTGACCCTGGGCCGGATACCTATATTAACTTCACAGTTTTAGTAGATGCGAAATATCTCATTGAAGTGCCTGGCTCTGTCGGTCACCAGAACCCTGGTGGCTCAGCAGATGGTAAATACACCTGGTATGTGGATGGGCAAGGGAAGGTCTGCTATGTAGAAGCTCCACCTATTCCAACTGTAACTACAAAGGACGCCACCAATGTGACGAAAAATCACGCAAGATTAAATATGGATTATGATTTCAAGGACTATGGCTCAGGAGATGTCAGGTTCGCATATAAGCCATCTGGAGGTTCTTGGTCACACACTAACTGGAAATCCCAGTCAGGCTCAGGCTCTTATGACAAGCTGGTTGAAAGCTTGTCTTCCAACACCACCTATTACTTCAAGGCTCAGCTCAGATATGACTCTATTGTGATTGAGGGCGAGGAGGAGTCATTTAAGACTGAAGAAGACTAAAGAATAATCCCCAAAGGCGGGTGGTCAAACAGAAGGAGTGTCATGGGGTAGCATACCCTCCAGAATCCGCTGCAGAGCCATAGTGTGGCTGCATATCCCTCGACTGGAGAAGAAGCGACAAGAGCAGTGCCATTTCCCATCCTTATAACTGAGGGTATAGTTGTTATGGTCACCCCGAAAGCTCACCCTGAATTCAACAAAGCTAACCCGCTCCTTTTCCTCGGCATATCGCTTGGCTTTCTCAATTTTACCAATTAAGCTTGACTGCATAAGCTCAACTCCTTGCCTCGATGGCAGAATTGCACCACATCCTCTTAGAGCCCTTTATAGGTAGCCTCCTTACGCCTAGCTACTCGCACCACTATGACCAGCTGCTCTTCATCCTGTATAGCATATACTATCCTGTAATGCCCCACCCTTATACGCCACAAGCCACTTTCAGCCAATTTCTTGACCTTTGGTGGTCTGGGATTCTGCTCTAGGGCAGAGACGGCTTTCGCCGCAGCTTCATAATCTTGCCCATGCAAGCCATCTAATTCCTTTTGAGCAGCTCGTCTTAGCCTAACTTCATAGCTCACCCCGATAGTTCCCGCTCTTGCCGGCTTCGCTGGTATTCTTCCCAAGTAATGGTGCCTTCCTCATCGGATAAAGCCTTCATCCCTTCCCGAATATCCTCTTCATCCTCCAAGATTTCGACTGCGGCATCGCGGAGGAGCTTAGCCATAGAAGTGCGCTGCTCAAAAGCCATACGGCGAAGCCTCTCGTGCTGCTCCTCAGTCAGAAAAATTGTGGTGCGCTTAAGGGTTGTTGCCATGGCTATTTACCTCCTACCCCAAGGTAGCATACAAACATCGCTATGTCAATATAGTGGGCGCTGCCAAACCTACCAGATGCTCAAATACTTTCAGCGTCAGGACTGGATAAGCTCAGCTCCTAGCCTCTATGGCAGAATTGGCTATGGTTTTGAATTGCTCCAGGGAAATTGCCCCAAGGTCTTCACCACTACGCCGTCGGACTGCCACAGTGGAAGTAGCCACCTCCCTATCACCAACCACCAGCATATAAGGTATCTTTTGCAACTGAGCTTCGCGAATCTTTAGGTTCATCCGCTCCGAGCGAGCATCCACCTGAACCCTTAGCTCAGCTTTTAGCTCAGCTTCCACCTTATAAGCATATTCTAGGTGGCGGTCAGTTATAGGGATAATCACTGCTTGAACTGGCGATAGCCATAGGGGGAAGGCACCGGCATAGTGCTCGATGAGGCAAGCTAAGAAGCGCTCCATACTTCCCAGAACAGTGCGATGTATCATCGCTACCAGGTGTTCTCGTCCATCCTCCCCTATATAATTGACCTGGAAGCGCTCCGGAAGGTTGAAATCCACCTGAATAGTTGGACCCTGCCAGGCTCGCCCCAAGGCATCCTTAAGCTTGATATCGATTTTTGGTCCGTAGAATACCCCAGCCCCAGGGTCTACCTGATAATTCAACTCAAGACGATGAAGGGCTTTCTCCAGCATTCGAGTAGCCTCATCCCAGACTTCGATAGTGCCAGCATATAGTTCAGGGCGGGTGGAGAGAAGCACCTCATACTCCTGAAAGCCAAAAGCTTGCAGCATAAATTGGGCAAGTTCCAATACCCCTATTACCTCCTCCTCTAACTGATCAGGGCGGCAAAAGATATGGGCATCATCCTGAGTGAAACCTCTAACCCTTGCCAGACCGTGCAATACCCCTGAGCGCTCATAGCGGTAGACTGTGCCCAGCTCTGCCCAGCGCAATGGCAGCTCCCGGTAGCTATGAATCCTTGTCTTATATATCAGGATGTGCCCAGGACAATTCATTGGCTTGATGATATAATCCTGTCCCTCAACCTGCATAGGAGAATAGAGATAATCACGATACATCTCCAAGTGTCCGCTGGTTCTCCAGAGGTCAACCTTAAAAATATGAGGGGTATATACTAGGTCATAGCCTCGCTTCAGGTGCTCCTCTTTCCAGAAGTCCTCGATAATGCTTCGGATTAGAGCACCCTTGGGATGCCAAAGAACCAGCCCCGGACCTGACTCTCCCTGAATGCTGAATAGGTCAAGTTCTTTGCCTAGCTTGCGGTGGTCACGCCTGGTTGCCTCTTCGAGCATAGCAAGGTGATTCTCCAGCTCTTGCTGCTCTTCAAAGGCTGTGCCATAGATTCGCTGTAGCGTAGGTCGGTGCTCATCCCCACGCCAGTAAGCCCCGGCAATGCTCAAAAGCTTAAAGGCTTTGATTTCGCCTGTAGTATTCAAATGAGGACCACGACAGAGGTCAGTGAAGGAACCCTGGGAATAGATACTAGGCTTCTCATCAGGAAGCTCGTCGATTAGCTCAAGCTTATAGGGCTGGGAAGAGAAAATACGGCGTGCTCGGTCTTTATCCACCTCCTCCCTGATGAAAGGTAAGTTGGAGGCTATAATCTGCCTCATTAGCTCCTCAATTTTGGGGAGGTCATCCAGAGTAAGGGAGCGAGGCAAATCGAAGTCATAATAAAACCCGTTCTCAATAGTAGGTCCAATGCCGAGTTTAGCCTCAGGGAAAAGGGATAGGACTGCCTGAGCCATAACATGGGCTGCCGAATGGCGCATTACCTCTAGCTTTTTACCTTGCTCGTTCACTCTTAATCTATCTTATCAAGATACGATAAATAGGGCAAGAATTCAATCTCTAAGATTAAAGGGGCTGAGAACCTTCGTTTCTCAGCCCCTTACTACGAATCTCAAATCAAAGTGGACCATCGTGGACAGTTCCCGAACTTTCCTTCGAGAAGAAGGAGCTGATTCCAGCTTTAGAACAGTTACTCCTGTCATTATGCCGCTAAGGCCAATTGATTTGTGTACCCTCAAGTGCCCTTCGAAAAGAGGCAGCATCTTTTATCTCAAATAGCCAGTTCCCAACATAGTGTAGGGGTCGATGCTCTTCTATCTCCTTTATACTCTCCTTGAGAATATCAAACGGCACTGGCTGATAAAAAGGGAAGTATTGGTAATACACGACTTCTTCTGTCTCACCGATTTTAGTACCAATTACTATCCCGATGCCTGGAGCTTTTTGCCAATAGGCAGGCTCAGGATATCCGTTGCCACAAAAGGGGAGTATAACATCACCAATTCTCATATCTTTATTGCTGATATGACCCTTACGGTGGGGATAACACCCACCTTTCACTGGCGGTTTATCACCCCCGCCAAAAACGGCGAAAAAATACTTGGGCTTTCGACCCATCCATTCTTTTTGCATAAATTCCCCCTTAGTATGGCTACTTGGCTTTTCTGGATAGTTACCAATTCCAGTTTCAACCCTGCTCTAGCTTCAGACTGGGGGCCTATAGGACAGGCCTGTCCATGTCAAAGCTGTTTGTTGCCAAATGTCAACTGGTGGGCGGTACTGGACTTGAACCAGTGACCCCTGCGATGTCAACGCAGTACTCTTACCACTGAGCTAACCGCCCCTAGATAAAAATTTATCACAGATGTAGACCCAGGTCAAGAGATATCGGTTCCTCCATAACCCATAAATACAGAATCAAAAGGCTCGCCTTCTGGGTGGCTTCCTAGGTCAATCCACGAATTTAGATGTCATCGGCAGGTAACATGAAAGCATAGTGCACCTCACTGGCTCAAGGCATAATAGAACCAAAAACTTTAAAAGGAGGGCACTGTGCATTATATCGGGGTAGATTATC
>SDBU01005137.1_pt1 | contig 15770 bp, 12 predicted proteins | sample 2277071 | NCBI WGS metagenome assembly SDBU01 (sample SAMN10397929, study PRJNA504765) | marine sediment metagenome | isolation source: marine sediment core GS08_GC12, 126 cmbsf | place: Arctic Ocean: Gakkel Ridge, Loki's castle | collected 2008
CCCGAACACGTGATTACACTGGGAATCTTCGTGGACCGCTTTGTGTTAATCCCTCCGGATGGCTTGGGCACCCCGGAGAAGGGGAGAGCCGTAATAGATCAGCTGACCCAAATAGACAGCGTGCGTGACCTGCTGTTCGGCAAGGCCGATTAGAGACCTGATTTGTGGGAGGCAAGAGAGATGAAACAGAGACTTGACAGAGACACCATGGGGATGAGGGCAGCGAAGGAGCTTAAGGACGGTGACTGCGTCAATCTGGGGTTCGGGATTCCAACCCTATGCGCGCTATACGTGCCTGATGGCGTGAGGTTTGAGACAGAGGCCGGATTGCTCGGCTACGGGCGTCTGGTCATGGCGGACGAGATTGACAAGGCAGATTGGCACTACATAGATGCCAGTGGAAGGTTTTGCACCCCGGCACCAGGCATGGCGATTTTTGATGTTGTCACCTCCTTCGCCATGATAAGGAGCGGTCGCCTGATAAGCATTATGGGCGGGTTTCAGGTTTCGGAGGGGGGGGACCTGGCGAACTGGAACACTGGCGGTGATGCCCTCGGCGGCACCATAGGCGGTGCCATGGATCTAGCCGTGGGGTCAAGGATGGTGATCATCACCATGGAGCACACCACCAAGGAGGGAAAGCCCAGGATAGTCAAAAAATGCACCTACCCCCTCACCGCCAAGGAGTCTGTAGACCTGATCGTAACCGACCTGGCCGTGATCGAGGTTACACCTGGGGGGCTTTTACTGAAAGAGGTAGCCCCGGGCTGGACAGCAGATGAAATCCAGGGATTGACCGAGGCCGAGCTTATCATATCCCCTGACCTGAAAGAGGTAGAGCTCTAATTTTAGATGCTCTGGATGGGGTTTCAAATCGTCCATATAGGCCAGCGCTGCATTTGAGCCAACTATACTTAGGACAAGCCCCGCCACTGCAGAGGCATCACGGATGCCAAACTACAGACACTTATCCACCGCTTCGACGCCGTGGCCAGCGAATTTGGCCCGTTAAAACCAGCGGCTCCGATTTTCATGGCGACCGCAAGCCCGAGGAATAAATGCCTGATGATACAACCTATCCCCTAGCCGAAGCCGTACGTGCAGCCTACCATGCCGGCGAGGACGATGAAACAATGGAACCGCTGGTGTGCGTGGACACGACCGGGCAGCCCATCGGACGCATCAGCGATGGCGATTATGTTATATTCTACGACATTCGGGGCGAACGCGAAATCGAGCTTACCGAAGCGTTTGTTGCCAGGGATTTTTCCCACTTTCTCCGCGAGCCCATTACCACCCAATGGGCCACTATGACCAAATACCACCCCGATCTGAACGTCCGCGTGGCATTCCCGCCGCTGGGCGCGGTTCACAATACGTTGAGCGAGACGGTCGGCAAGGCAGGCCTGCGTCACGTAAAAATTGTCGAATCGGAAAAGGGTGTACACCTGAGCCACTTTTTGAACGGCAGGAACAACGAACCTTTCCCCGGCGAAGAGCGGCGGATTGTGCCTTCTCTGGAATTCGCAGGGTATCTGCCGCCGCCAGAGATGCGCGCCGACGCCGTAGCCAGTGCTACCATCGAGGCCTTGCGCGACCCAGCGATGGGCTTGTTAATCGTCAACTGGGCCAATGTGGACGTCATCGGTCACAGCGAGGACCGAGAGGCCATCAAACAGGCTGTGTCCATGGTAGACGCCCAACTTGGGCGCGTGATCGAGGTCGCCAAAGAGATGAAGGTTACTGCACTGGTTACCGCTGATCATGGCACAGTGGAAAAATGGTACTATCCTGATGGCACAATCGACACCGGCCACACCGACAGCCCGGTGCCTTTTGTCCTGGTGGCACCGCACCTGCCAGACGTAGGCGTGCGCGACGGCGGTTCATTAGTCGACGTAGCGCCGACGGTGCTAGATTTGCTGGGCATCGAAAAACCGGCCGCCATGACAGGCAAGTCGCTGACCGTCGGTAGAACGGATAGACGTGACAAGTCCGGGCGTGTGGCCGTGCTCATTCTGGATGGATGGGGTGCGCGCGACGACGCCTGGGGCAACCTGATCCTGGAGGCCGAGACACCAGTGATGGACACATTGCAGGCCACCTACCCCTCCACTCGCATCGAAGCTGCAGGTGAAGCGGTGGGTCTGCCCAACACCGTCCCCGGACGTCCTGGCAAGACGGTGGGCAACTCGGAGGTGGGACATATGCACCTGGGCGCAGGTCGCATTGTGCCCTCAGATCGGCTGCGCATCGAGTGGGCCATTGCTGATGGCAGTTTCTTTGAGAACCCCGCCTTCCGTTGGGCGATGGAGGGCGCCAGGCGGGATGGCACGCGCCTGCACCTGCTGGGCATCATCTCCTTCTACAGTTCTCACGGATCGGTGGAGCATCTCAAAGCACTGCTGCATATGGCCAGGCAAATCGGCGTACAGGAAGTCTATGTCCACGGTATGCTGGGCCGGCGCGGTGAAAAGCCAGAGAGCGGCGCGATCTACGTGGGGGATATCGAGGCTGAGTGCGAGCGACTGGGCCTGGGGCAGTTTGTGTCTCTCATCGGCCGCTTCTGGTCATTGGATAGAGAATATAACTGGGACCGCATCGAAAAGAGCTATCGCTGGCTGGTGCACGGAGAGGGCAGGCCGGTCAGTAGAGAAAAATGACAGGATGATTCTCAGTCATCCTGCTGGATTGAGCTGGTCCCAGCATGGCCTTCTGAGTCGACGCATTTTCGGCCCCAAAACAGCGCCCTCTGGATCAAGAAAAGCCCCCGACGTCTACACAGCACACGGCTGCAGACACACGCCTATTCGTTCCCGCTTTTCTTATGTACTTTGACGGGCATGGTAATCTGTTCAGGGTTTCCCGGAGATTGCTTCAACTTCACGTGAAGCATCTCAAGCGCTTTCATCTGCAACACCCTGGTTAGTTCCCCAAGCTGTTCGAGCTCTTCTTCCGACAAAACGGACATGATCTCGGCAATCACATCCTTCAGAATATCTATTCTGGGCGAGCAGGCTTCCTCACCTTTCGCGGTCAGTTTCACCTCAGTAAACGGGTGCCCCGGTTTCTTGGGTACTCTTACTATGAGGCCTTCTTTTTCCATCCGATTGAGCATTGCTGTAACGGTGTGCGGTGCCCGAAAGACCAGACGGGCTATCTCGGCAGGATGCAAGGGGCCTGGAAAGTCCCTGCAAGCCCACAGGACAGCGATTGTCTCAGGTGTTGAGTCCACCTCAGTGAGCCTGGTTTCAATAACCCTGTTCATCGCGATCCAGGCATGACGAAGTTGTGCATAAGCGGTCAGGGATTCCCCCGCGAATTTGTAATCATACATAGTCATCGGAGAATATTGCCTCCTGGAGACCTTTTTACGCTCAGTTTATATAATATCACGGACATCAGCTATCAAACAATTCTGCACAATAACGACTATCGTTTTCGATTATAACATATATGTTAACAGTTTCACCCTCACCCTAACCCTCTCCCGTCGAGGGAGAGGGGAATTTTTATCCTCCCTCCCCTGGCGGGAGGGAGCTAGAGGGAGGGGGAATCAGTAGGAGTAGCAGTGGGTGAAGTGGTAACGGAAACTAGCAATCCCTATCGAAGGGCGATAAAACAACCTTGTGTATTCGGCAAGAACGAGGGATTGCTTCGGCACATAGTGCCTCGCAATGACATGATAAAAATTCCCCTTCGCCAAGCATGTCCTGAGTTCATCGAAGGGCTCAGGGCGAACGGTTATCTCCAGTCACCCTCACCCTAACCCTCTCCCATCAAGGGAGAGGGGATTCTTCAGATCCACTCAGGGACCCTCGGAATGACGGAAATCGAAGGGCTCGCAATGCCACACAGATGAAGATATGACAACACTAACCTGGTTTTCAATCGCTATTCTGGGGAAGGGGAAAGCGCTTGACATCGGTAGTATAATCGATCTAGACCGTCGTAATTGTTTACCGTTGGGGGTGAGCAGATAGAGTGACTATCTCCGCATTTTCTTCAGTCATCTAAAAGGGCTTCTTAATCTTCTGACGAACCCGCTTACGTAATTCTTTTAACGCACTATATTAAAAATATGTAATACGCAAGTAGCTACTTTGTGCCGGTATAAAACGATGATCAATGCCTGACCTGACAGGCTGATTCAAGGAGGTATCATGGCTCAACAGAAGCACGCTCGTATATTCGAACACCCCCTTCTTTTCGGCTCATTCCGCAGTTGGCTGACGTTACTCTGGAATAACAGGGACATAGACAGGAAATTCATAATCCGCGCCCTGATTGTCACACTCTCCACCCTTCTCACCAGCCCCCTCAGACTATATGAATCGGTCCGGTACGGTAGAATCGTTAGAAACACAGCGGTTCATCCCTCTCCCATTTTCATAATAGGCCACTGGCGAACCGGGACAACCCACCTGCACAATATATTGTGCCAGGACAAAAACCACGGGTATGTCTCCATGTTTCAAGCATTTGCCCCGGGTTTGTGTCTGGTTGGTGAAAAAATAATTAAAAGACCGTTCAACAAATTGGCCAAGAAACTTCATCCTACCAGAGAGATAGACAATATCCCGCTCTCAATGGACAATCCTGAAGAGGAAGATCTTGCGATTGCCTGCATGTCGCCCTACTCTTACCTCCACATGTATACATTTCCTCGACAAGCCCGTTACTTCTTTGAAAGGTATATAACCTATTTCTACAACCTGCCTGAATCAATCATCGCCAAATGGAAGGAACTCTACCTGACTATGCTGCGCAAGGCCACACTGGAAGCCGGAGGGAAGCGACTGGTCATTAAGAACTGCGCCGATAGCGCCCGCATCAAAACACTGCTCGAGCTCTTTCCCGATGCCAAATTCATCCACATCTACCGTAATCCTTACGATATCTTTCGCTCAACTCAGCATCTGTATAGGATCGTACTGGAGAGGTCTCAGTTGCAGGCAATCAGCCTTGATGAAATTGAGGCTTGGGTTCTGCAATTCTATACGCAGCTCATGCAGAGGCTCCTGGCCGATAAAGCGCTCATCCCTGCGGGTAGCTTGGTAGAGGTGAAATATGAGGATTTGGAAAAGGAACCCTTAGCTCAATTGCGTAAAGTGTATGAGACTTTGAGTGTGCCGGGATTCGCCGAGGCAGAACCAGCCATGCATGCTTACCTCGATTCTATTGCAGGTTTCAAAAAGGGTGCATACAAGAAGTTGGATGATAACCTCATAAAAAAAGTAAACCAGCACTGGCACTTTGCGTTTGACGCATTGGGCTACGAGCGCCTTGAGCCTGCGAGTGGGGGAAAGAGCACGGGGGAGAAGTCAAGGAAAGGCCGAAACTCATCATAGGTTTAGCCACCATAATAATTGGCGCTTTCACCTTGGTGAAAACATTCATACTGTAAGGAAAGGAGAAGAATGACAGAGCCAAAAAGCAAGAACATTACCTGGCACAAACCCCTGATCACGCGGGCAGACCGGGAAGAAAGAAATCGGCACAAAGGGGTGGTTCTATGGCTGACAGGCCTGCCCAGTTCCGGTAAATCTACCCTGGGCCACGAAGTGGAACGGCTCCTGTTTGAAAGGGGTTGCAACTCCTGTGTGCTGGACGGGGATAATATCCGGCACGGGCTCAATAAGAACGTCGGATTTTCTCCCGAGGACCGCAAGGAGAATATTCGCCGGATCGGAGAGGTCGCCAAGCTGTTTGCTGAGGCAGGGGTGATTGTGTTCACCGCCTTCATCTCCCCATACCGAGAGGATCGGGATCAGGCAAGGGCGTTGAACGAACAAGGGAGGTTCTTTGAAATCTATTGTGCATGTTCAGTCGGTGAGTGCGAAAAGCGGGATCCCAAAGGGATCTGGCAGCGGGCCCGGAAAGGCGAGATCAAAGAGTTCACCGGTGTGAGTGCGCCCTATGAAGAGCCCCTGACCCCCGAGATAATCGTTCAGACCGATAAATGCGGCCTGGAGGAATGCGCTGAACAGATCATGCGCCACCTGGAAGAGCAAGGTGTTATTCCCCCCTTATAGGGATTGCGCGTGTAGTCTCAACCTTTGATTTGAACAAAGAGGTAATATGACAGAGGTGAACAATGCTTTGTCACCCCATGGAGGCACTCTTGTCGACAGGGTGCTGGGGCCGGTTGAGGGCAGGGAAAAGGCCAAACAGGCGAGAATCAAACTTCCTCTTGAAGGGTCAAGAGCAACAGAGGGACGCAATATTACAGAAGTTCCCCATGGCGAAGTACGGTTCGGCAACCACTAAATCCATCGAGCTGCTGCCCCGGAATGTAAAGGACAGGATATTTGACTTAGTGGTCGAAAAGAACACCCTAGACGTGATAGACGCATTTCTGGCATCCATGATATGATAGTGGCCAGACGGTGCCAGGGGTGTATTGCCACCCAAAAATGGCGATTGAAAACCGGGTTGGTGTTGCCACATTCCTGTGTCATTGCGAGGAGCCCTGAGCCAGTCGAAGGGGCGACGAAGCAATCTTGAATGTGTTTTGGGGTTGCCTGTGGCGCATTGCCGTAAATACACTATCGTGATATAGTAGAGCGCAAAAAAACCGCGAGGAGGGGGGCAAAATGAAAAAGAGAATTCAGTCATTCATAGCCTTTGCTTCACTGATAATCGGTGCGATTATTCTCCCGGTGATAGCACGTCGCCGTGGTCCGACGAAACGTATCCCCAATGGGCCGCTCTATCCATTGGTGCCGGAGCGCGAGAAGTTAATCCGATATCACCCGGTAGACTACTCAAAACCAGTTGCCCATGTACCGATTCCCCAACACCCTTATATGGCGCTGAATCCCGGTAGCAACATGCACTGTGATGCCTACATCAGCGACACCTATGAGGCAAGCGGGCCGCTGGGGTTGAATACAGAGGTCATCACGAGAACCCAGGGCTTTGGAGGATATGGCACGATTACATTTGACAGCAGGGGACGGCTTGTCGCTGTCTACGGTAACGGGAGGTCGTTTAAAATCGAGCTCATAGACCCCTACACGTTCGAAGAACTGGCATCCTATAAACTCCCACCACGGTCCATCCAGTTCTTTTTCCGGGGCATCAGGCCCTGGGAGTATCTCGGCGCTGGGATGTACTTCTACCTTGACAACGAGGATCGCGCCGTAGTGCCAACGACTAAGAATACCGTCCAGGTCGTCCAGGTTCCCGGCCCCGGCGGCCGCGGAGAGTTCGAACTGGTGCGCGAATATGATCTTAGGGACTACGTCGTGCCCGGGAGAGAGGACAGCGCTGCCTTTGTGCTGCCGGAGTGGAGCGGTGAGTATTACTGGTACGCGACCACGGAGGGGATGGTGGGCACGATACATAAGGAATCCGGCGAAGTCCGCACGATGCGGCTGGAGGGGGAGCTGGTCGAGAACTCCTTCGCTGTGGGCGAGGACGGGGTCTTCATTATCTCAGACCAGGCGATGTACCGCTTCAGCCGTGATGGCAGTGGAAACATTGTTATAGACTGGCGCACGGAGTACAGCAAGGCTGCTGAGAAAAAGGCCGGACATATCAGCGTGGGCTCGGGCTCGTCGACGACGCTGGCGGGAGGGCCCGACGGCCTGGTTATTATTACAGACAACGCTGAACCGAGGATAAATCTCCTGTTTATCAAGCGCTCCGACGGTACCCTGGTGGGCAGCGTACCGCTGTTTGCAGAAGAGAAAAGCGGCACAGACCTCACAGCCATCGGGTTTGAGCATGCGGATGAGAACGGGAATGGTACCGGTGTGTACTCGGGGATTGCAGAGAACAACTGGGGGCCCCATACATTCCCCTTCTCCCGTCCCGAACCGGGCCTCACCCGCGTGGACGCCACGAGGCATGATGACGGCACCTATAGCTGTAAAGAGGTCTGGGCGAGCAAGGAGCTTAGTATCGGCGGTTTCAGGCTGTCCTTCGGAAACGGTCTGGTGTACCATTACGGGAAGGCCGGGTCGTGGCTGAACACAAAATGGTACCTCGTCGGCATAGATTTCGTAACCGGCGATACTGTATACAAAAAGCTCGCAGGCACAGGAATCGGGTACAATAACTGGCAGGGCTCGTTCTTCATCCACCCTGATGGAATGGCATACTCCACCACCATCTTTGGTGCGGTAATGATACGGGATAAGGCTCCCTAGATACGACGGCCTTCCCAGGAAAGTAGCGTGTAATATGGCTGATGTACTCGTAATTCTTGGCGCAGTGCTGGCGCTGGTGATCGTTTTCCCCGGCATCATCATCGCTTGGCGGCAGCTCTTCCCGGCTACTGTCGAGTGTGCGCGACTGCGACTCGATCGTACGCCTTGGCGGTGCTTTTGGCTGGGCTGTATAACCACGTTCATATTGCTGTCCCCCGTTGTCACCCTGCTTGCCCTGCCACTGGAGCTGACTAGGCTCGTGGGCTGCTCATTGTTTTTTATCGTCCTCGCCTTCGCCGGCCTGGGCGCGGCGGGCTTGGCCGCCATGATAGGTGGACGGTTGGTGCCACACGCCAGCAACAGCATATCCCCCACCGCCACATCCGTGCCTGGCGCCATCGCACTTGAACTGGCGGCTGGCTTCTGGCTGGGCGGCGTAGCCACGGTCATATTGCTGCCCCCCATTGTCATCTTGCTTGACCTGCCCTTCACGCTGGCCTGGCCTGTGGGCTGCTCACTGTTTTCTATTGTCGTTGCTCTCACCTTTCTAGGCAGGGCAGGCCTAGCTGCGAAGAGAGGCGTACAGTTGGCGCCACACGCCAGCAACAGCATATCCCCCACCGCTGCATTCGTGCGTGGCACCGTCGCGCTTGAACTGGCAGTCGGCTTTCCCATCATCGGCTGGTTTATCGTCATCCCGCTTACCTTCATAGCCTCATTGGGCGCGGCTGTTTTTGCACTGTTGCGCTGGGCGCCGAGGGTAGCGGTTCCCGCTGCCCGCAAGAAGACAAGAACCAGGCGCATAGTGGCGTCATCCTTGGTCGTGCTTTGGGTGCTCCTATTTATTGCGATTTCTGTCTCGGTGGTGGCGTTTCTCGTGCGTGGGGGCGTTCCGCTTGAACTGGCGGCCGACTTTCCCGCCATCGGCTGGCTTATCATAATCTCGCTCTACATCATCACGGCATTGGCCGCGATTGTCTTCGCGCTGTTGCGCTGGGTGCCGAGAGCAACTGCCGCGGTCTACAAGAAGACAAGAATGAAAATAATAATCGTGTTATCCATAATCCTAGTTTGGGTGCTCCCATTTGCCGCGGTTTCTCTATCAGCCGTAGCATTCGACGACAGCGGCCCGACAAAGACAATTCCTAATGGACTGCTCTATCCATTGGTGCCGGAGTGTGAGAAGTTCATCCGATACCACCCGGTAGACTACTCAAAACCAGTCGCCCATGTGCCGATTCCCCAACATCCTTATATGGCGCCGAATCCCGGCAACAACATGCACTGTGACGCCTACATTAGCGACACCTATGAGGCGAGCGGGCCGCTCGGGTTGGATCCACAGGTTGTTTCGAGAACCCAGGGCTTCGGGGGCTATGGAACGATTACCTTTGACAGCAGGGGCTGGCTTGTCGGGGTGTACGGCAACGCGAGAGCATTTCAACTCGAGCTCATGGATCCCTATACGTTGGAAGAACTGGCATCCTATGATCTACCTCCACGGCCCTGGGACTTCTTCTTCCAAGGCGTCCTGCCATGGGAATATCTCGGTGCAGGGATCTACTTCTACCTCGACAATCAGGACCGCGCCATAGTGCCAACGACTAAGAATACCCTCCAGGTTGTCCAAGTCCCCGATCCCGAGGGCGGTGGGGAGTTCGAGCTGGTGCGGGAATATGATCTTGCGGATTACATCGTGCCTGAGCAAGAGGACAGCGTTGCGTGGGTGCTGCCAGAATGGAGTGGAGAGTGCTATTGGTACGCAACTACTGCAGGAATTGTGGGCACGGTAAATGTAGACTCGGGTAAAGTCCATACTCTGCGGCTAGAGGGAGAGTTGATCGAGAATTCCTTCGCCGTCGGCGAGGATGGGGTTTTCATTATCTCTGACCAGGCGATGTACCGTTTCAGCCGTGATAGCAGTGGAGACATCATCATAGACTGGCGCACGGAGTATGACCGGGGTCCTCAGCGAAAACCCGGCCATATCACCCGGGGCTCAGGGACATCGGTGACGTTGATGGGAACTCCACAAGACGGGTTGGTTGTTATCACAGACAACGCTGAGCCAAGGGTAAATCTGCTATTTATCAGGCGTTTCGACGGTACCCTGGTGGGCAGCGTACCTCTGTTTGCAGAAGGCAAGAGCGGGACGGACCTGACCACCATAGCGTTTGAGCATGCAGATGAGAATGGAGATAGTATCGGTGTATATTCTGCAATTGTGGAGAACAACTGGGGACACCATACATTCCCCCTGTCCCGTCCCGAACCGGGCCTCACCCGCGTGGACGCCACTAGGCATGATGACGGCACCTATACCTGTAAAGAGGTCTGGGCAAGCAGTGAGATGAGCATCGGCGGGTTCAGACTATCCTTGGGAAACGGTTTGGTGTATATGTACGGGAAGGGCGAGTCAGGGCTGATGACCGAGGAGAAGTGGTACTTCACCGCCTTGGATTTCACAACCGGCGAAACAGTGTACAAGAAACTCACAGGTACAGGGCTGGGGTATAACAACTGGCAAGGTTCGCTCTTCCTCCACCCTGATGGTGGGATAGCTTATTCTACCACCATCTTTGGTCTGGTAATGATACGGGATAAGGCTCCCTAGATTTGACGGCCTTCCCAGCGGCCGCCATAAAGAAACAAGTAGCCGAAACAGGGTCGAGTCCCTCTCCCATGGCACGGATTCCCAGGTAGGTCAAGGTGACCGCATCTGGATTGCGTAGCCGCAATACGCCCCACACAATCCCCAATAGGATGCCAGATATTGAGCTAACAATGGGAGGAGTCGATACATAATAGCGGTGGATGCTCCAGAAACACTTGATTCTAGATCAGCCAATCATGGCTTGGTTAGTATTTGGAAACCGGATGTTGATCGAGTATAATACTGCTCAAATCATGGCAGCGGCCAAGCTCGGGCATTAGTCGGCACTGAATACAGCATTCATTACACGGCTTCTGGCCTGGCAGCTCCAAGCGACTGCGGCGTTGTCCGAAGTGCGGGCGGGCACAGGCCCTGGCACCGCGCATACAAAAAAGAGGCAGGCGGCCCACAGAACTCCGGTGATGAGTAGTCTGTATCGGAAACGGCGACTGTGTGTCATTTGCATCTCACCTGGTTCAACTATTCAGGGGGAATGACATGACAGATCCATCACTCAGAACCATGGGCCAACAATTTGGCCGTCGCTCCTGGGCTGAACCCTGGAAAATCAAGATGGTAGAGCCGATCCATATGATTGACCGGGGGGAACGGGCACGAGCTTTGGAGGAGGCAGGCTACAATACCTTCCTGCTGCGCTCTGAGGACGTCTACATCGACCTGTTAACTGACAGCGGCACTAGCGCCATGAGTGATCGTCAGTGGGCCGGCATGATGATGGGAGATGAGGCTTACGCCGGCAGCAGGAACTTTTTCAACCTGGAAAACGCAGTGCAGACGTTCTATGGCTACCGGCATGTGGTACCCACTCATCAGGGCCGCGGCGCTGAGCATCTACTCAGCCAAACGGCGATAAAGCCCGGTCAATATGTGCCTAGCAACATGTACTTCACAACCACTCGCCTGCACCAGGAACTGGCGGGCGGTATTTTTGTAGACGTGATTATCGATGAGGCCCACGACACACTCAATCTGCATCCTTTCAAAGGGGACGTGGACCTGGATAAGCTACGGGCGCTGATCAAACAAGTGGGATCAGAGAACATAGCTTATGTGAGTCTGGCGGGCACGGTGAATATGGCCGGCGGCCAACCGGTTAGCATGGCTAATGTGCGGGCGCTGCGGGAAGTGTGCGACAGCCACGACATCCGCATCTATCTGGACGCTACCCGCATGGTCGAGAACGCCTTCTTCATCCAAGACCGGGAACCGGGGTGGGCAGATGAGTCCATCGCCGCCATTCTGAAGGAGTTCTGCAGTTATACCGATGGCGCCTGGATGAGTGCCAAGAAAGACAGCATGGTGAATATTGGCGGATGGCTGGCTGTAGACGACTACGACCTCTTTGATGCGCTCCGCAACAAGGTTGTAATCTATGAAGGGCTTCACACCTACGGGGGGATGGCTGGGCGGGATATGGAAGCCCTGGCTATCGGCATAGCCGAATCCGTACAGTATGAGCACGTCCACTCACGCGTAAGTCAGGTGCATTACCTGGGCGACTTGCTGCTCAGTTGGGAAATCCCCATCGTGCAGCCGGTCGGCGGCCATGCCGTCTTTGTGGATGCCAGGCGCTTCTATCCCCACATCCCCCAGGACCAATTCCCGGCCCAGACTCTGGCAGCCCAGCTTTATCTGGATTCGGGGATTCGTAGCATGGAACGGGGCATAGTCAGTGCTGGTCGGGATCCCGAGACCGGCGATCACCGCTATCCAGCCCTGGAGTCGACACGCCTGGCAGTTCCTCGCCGGGTATATACCCAGGCGCATATGGACGTGGTCTCAGAGGCAGTCAAGGTAGTGTACGACTCCCGTGAACAGACCCATGGACTCAGAATGGTCTACGAGCCCAAACAGCTGCGTTTCTTTCAGGCTCGCTTTGAACCCATTGGCATACATAGCTGATAGGAGAAAGGACTTGCCTCAGGAGCAGCGCCAGATGGTTTGCTACATCAGTCGGACTATGAGCCTGCCAAAGACAGGGCCGATGAAGCGGCGCATCAGGGCCAGGAAGGGCGCGGGGAATTGCCTGGCCAGGTCTCTGGAGTAATCATCAAGAGTCTTATTCTGGTAGTTGAGAAGTGACTGCGACTCGCTCGTGTCGTACCAGTCCAGGGCAAAAGGCTCCTCGGCGAACTTGTGTCGGGGTGGCAGGGGCAGTCCAAATGTTCCCATAGCGACGCCCACCAGGTCTTTGTACCGCATCCGCTGGCTGGGCCCGCCGCCGATCATCAGAGTCCTGCCCTTCACTTTGTCGAAGTACTTCACTGAGTTGATAATGGCAAGGGTCGCATCATCCGGATGACAGAATTCCACCCGGTTCTCGAGCGGGACGATGAACATCTGTGCCTTCATGTCATTGAGGCTTATCTTCTGGTAGGGGACTGACGTCATGCGCAAGATCACGTAGTCGATTCCCGACTCTCTGATCAGGTCTTCGGCCTGAAGCTTGTTCCTGGCATAGACGGATGCAGGGTTACACGGGTTCCTGTCCGGATGAAGGCACTCCGTGGCATCAGGGGTTGGACCAAACACTGCGGCCGATGAAATATACACGAAGGGAATATTCTCGCCTTTCTCTTTGATTGTGTCTACAACTGTCTGTGTGCCACCCACATTGATCCTGCTCGCCAATTCAGGGTTCTGCTCGGTCATCGGCTCTACCATAGCTGCCAGGTGGACCACCGCATCCACTCCCTCCACTGCTCGCTTGACCGAATCGGGCTGTGTGATGTCACCCCACATGGTCTCCACCGCTGTACCCAGGCCCTTGATCTTTCTCCGATGCAGTAGTACGCGTACCTCAGCACCGTCCCTGAGGAATGCTCTGCAAACACCGGGCCCGAAATGGCCGGCCGCACCTGTTATCAGTACACGCATCTCATCCTCGCATTACTACAACTGACCCGGTACCAATTTGCAAAGCCGCTACCTCTTCTGATATCCCCCTGCGATATGTATACCCCTGCTGCAAGTCCATGTCAAGCCATCGTAAGGCAACGTTTCAATCACATCACAATCCACAGTGGTTTCATTTGGGGTGCATTGCGGATATTGAGTTGAAGACAAGAGAGTCGCCGTATTGAGAACCTGGTAGCTATGAGGCGCGATTTGCTAACCGGAGATCAACGGAGGAGGCCCGGATAGCTTGGATCCGGGCTGTGTACCAATATCACGAGAGGTTCAGCGACCAGACCCACTCGTATATGAGAACGCAATTCGCAATGAGTACCAGGGTCATTCCCAGGTTAAGTAAGCCTTTCAAACGACGCGTTCCTCTCCGCCACACCAGTGCCCCAATAAGTAAAGCCAGGACCAACTTTCCTACAAGCATTAAACCGTCTCCATGGGTCATGGCAGCTAACCTTAGAAACGGATTTGCTTCGTACCCGCCTATCGACAGACATTGCCAGGTAATCGCTGCGTCAACAACATTTAAGGATATCCATAGCATGAAAGAGTTCGTCCAGTGCCTATCGCCCGAGGAAAATACCAGTCTTTCAGCCCCATCGCCCAACTCACGCAAGCGTGATGACCATGGTCTTGCCGGTACATGCCGCGAAACCTCGTCTATCATGTCTGGCCTTTGACGTGGAAACACAGACGCGAGCGCCAGAAACCACGCCGTCTCCTTCATATGCTCATGAATAAAACTATCGTACTGTAATGATCCAAACCCAATCGTACTAGTACAAATGATTATATGACCCTCTTCGTGTGCGAGTAACATAACGTTTCTCATCGCTAATTCACTTTCCCTCCCAAAATATCGCGCAATAGTTGATTGCACGAGGATTGCGTAGCCGCAACATGCCCCACTGTTCTCCAGTCAGATTGCCAGACATCCAACTGAAGGGAAGCCAAGTTTGCAGGTAGGGGCAGCGGATGCTCAAAACCACTTGATTGGGGGATGGTAGGCCGGAGGTATCTCCGGTTATTTCAAATTTTAGTCACCAGGTGACTGATAAAAGCGGCCAGGTTTCTCTTTGCCGGCCGCGTGTTTCTGAAGAGGGTGAACACTTTCATCAGATACTGGGGATGCAAAAGGAAACAAAGCGCTGCCTTTTTCCAGAGCAATTTGCCATCAGAAGCCAAAATCTGGTCGAAAGGCTGTACGCCGTCCTGCATTGTGTCCGAAATAGAGCGAATGGCTATGAAAGGAATCTGCTGGGCTGAGGCTATTCTGGCAATCCAGTAACTTTCCATATCTACAATATGCGCATGGAAGGTTTCGCTCAACTCCTGCATCTTTTGGGGACTAGGATCCAATTGCAACACTGTGACACCGCTGCCAAGACAAAAACGGGTTGCCATGTCCCCAGGTCCCTGTGATGCCAGAGAAAGCAGATTGGCATCGGGAGCACATGGTTCTACCCTCTGTTCTTCCTGTTCCAATCCAGGTGCACAATGCAGTGTTGAGCATACAACAACATCGCCAATCCTTAGCTCTGGAGTCAGTGCCCCTGCAAAGCCGAGAGAGATTATTGCAGTGACAGGATAGCGCTCCAGAATGAACTGCGTCGCGTTCTCAGCTCGCTCCTTGCCCATCCCGGTTTGTACCAGCAGGGTGTCTCTGTTTTTGAATTTGCCACGGTACAGCTTGCAATCTCGCTCGGCAACTACTTCCTCGATGACCATCTGTCTCCGCAGGTCAACTATCTCCTGCCCAAACGCACCCAATATAGCTAGCATCAACATCTCCGGGCGAGCATAAGTTACCAGTCTTATGTCAGTATTATCCAAGTTTGTCAAGTACACAAGGTGAGCGGTTCAGTTAATCGTGGTTGAAAAGTGTCGATGATCTGAAAAGAAGTCCTTCCGGAGCACGCAGCTAATCAACCATATGTTGTTGTCCAGGGAAAATGTCAGGGTTTACTGTTCAGCGATTATGTCAGTACAGCTGCAAAGATGTCATCGTATTCCTTCCAGGCGTCAAACGTTGT
>SDBU01005138.1_pt1 | contig 15769 bp, 14 predicted proteins | sample 2277071 | NCBI WGS metagenome assembly SDBU01 (sample SAMN10397929, study PRJNA504765) | marine sediment metagenome | isolation source: marine sediment core GS08_GC12, 126 cmbsf | place: Arctic Ocean: Gakkel Ridge, Loki's castle | collected 2008
ATGACTAATAATTAGAGCTTTAATCATGAATAATACCAATTGCCAAATCGTTTTAGTGGGACACTCTTCTTTCAAGTTAACTCTTTCTATAGATAAAGAGATTATGCATAAAATAATCTTTGTAACCGAGAAAGAAATACTTTCAGGTACTGAAGAAGCTCTAAAAGCCCTTTCTGAATTAATAAAAATGTATGAACAGAGAAAAGTTGCTGTGGAACATGTTGAATTTGATTTTCATATTCAAACCAAACCAGTCGCACAGCTTATCTATCTAATTCTCCAGCAAAAACAAATCGGGTATAAAAATGTTGTTGTCAACATATCAGGGGGATTAAGATATATGAGTATTTGGTTTTATATAGCGTGTTCAATAACCAGCACAAAGATTATTCATGCCGATTATAAATATGAAGGCAATGAAGAAGTGGGGATCAATTCTAATGTAGAACTTATTACTCTACCATTTAACAGTATCACTGACAAGCAGTTTGAATTTTTAGAACTATTTTTCGAGTCAAATTATTCTCTCGAAGATTTTTTCTCTCAAAAATATAGTTTTAATGAACATCCTGTATTGGCAAAAATAAAAAAGTACAATTCTTTAGAACAATTAAGAAAGACTCTAGAAAAGAGAAAAGGTGGTTCTCTAACTCGTGGTTCAATTAACGGCTATATTAAGAAATTACAAAATTTATCAACCCTTGAAATTTCCCCCAATCCGGAAGATAAAAAAGAAAAAACTATAACCATTAGTTATTTAGGGATGGCATTTTTCTTGCAGAATTTATATAATAAACTTGTAAACTCTTGAAATTGATAAAAAAGAAATTAAAATGGCTCTAAAAAATAATAATTGTGTAATATGTGGAAAGCCTAAAAAAAGTCAATTACACCCTATGTGCATCGAATGTTCTCCTTATTTATATAAAAAAGGTAGTTTTCCTCATCAAAAACTAAGGAGAAGAAAGGTGTGGTTGGAAAAGAGAAGGGAAGCCTTAATTAAAGTGGGCAAAAAGTGTGAATGGTGCGAAAATGATCAACAAAATTTAGCCATTCATCATCCTAAAGAAGTAAATTCCCGAACATACGAGCATATATGGAACCAGCTTTTAATCAACGAGATAAACAGCTTCTTAATTTCTAATCGAGAAAAGACATTATGGGCGGAAAATTATTTTAAAAAAGAAACGAAAAAAGCATTAAGAAGTTCAATAAGACATTTTGAACAAAGGGCAAAAAACAGTATGACAATGGGATGCCCGTTTTGCGCTGGGTCTAATTATAGTGTAAGAAAAATAATGACTCCTAAGTATAAATGTAATGGTTGCAAAAGTACTTTTAATGACCTTAAACCACGACCAAGGCGAGAAGTAAAAGATAAAATTAGTTCTTTAAAATCACAGTTAAAAAATGAGGATTATTCAAAAATGAGAATTTCTGGATACAATCGGCAAAAAATATTTGGTAAATTTTCAGGTGAGCTCTTACCAAAGTTTTATCAAAAGTTGAAATTAGAGTATGAGAAAAAGGTTTCCGGATTATTAGACGATTATCTAGAAATGAAAAATATTAAAGTTCTCTGTATTAAGTGTCACAGTGCTGTCAGACTCGGACTTAAATTCTGCAAGAGATGTAAAACAAATTATCGTAAAGGGAGATATAAAATGTGCTATAAATGTCATATAGCTGAAAAAGAATCGAAAGATCCTTTAGCAATAAGGATAAGAGAGATTTTTGGTATTTCAAAACAAGAACTTTGGGAGCGAAATATGGAGGGAGAATGTATAGTATGTGGAGCTTGGGCTTTTGAACGAGTTTCAAATTTTTCAGAATACAATGTTCATTTACTTGAAAAAGATGGAGCATCAGGAGAGTGTGTTGGAGAACTATGTGAAGATTGTTACAAAAGATACAATAAAACAGAAGTGAAAAGCTTCATAGTCGAAATATCTAATTAACTAAGGTAATGAAATAAGTCTACACTTTAGAAATTTTAATTATCTGCTCCAGCGGGACATCCTTAGCTATCGGACCAAATAAGAGTCTCGGACTTCGGAATCCAACTTACATATTTGATAATTCTATTCAACTTACATATTTGATAATTCTATTAAGTTCAGCAACAGCCATTGGTTTTTTTAAAATATGCTCATATCCAATAATTTTAGCATAAACTCATACCACATGAATGAACTTTTCTTGTGAAAAAAGGGAAAGAGTATACTGAGAATCTAATAAGGATCTAAAAAAACTGTAAATCTAAATTGAACTTTAAACGGAATAAGTGATGATTTTTTTTGTCTTATATCTTCATAAGTCCCCGATAAAATTCTAAGTAGCTATATTAGTTTTTGTCTGTTGCTTGGGATTTAATATTTATGCTCAATTTAAATTTCCTCCCCACAATCCTCACAGATAATAAAATCCTTCGATTTCATGTTATCGGTAACAATTATTTTGCTTTCACAATTTTTACAAATGACTTCTAGTGAAGCTAAATCTTCTGGAGTACTCTTAAAGGCATCACATTTAACACTTATATCCCTTAATAAATCTATTATTTTTTCTTCTTTATTGCTCATCGCTTTAATAGTCAATTTATTTGTATCACCTGCTAAGTTTTGCATTATGACTGATAAGGCAACATCTTGTTTGTCGTATTTTCCTTCAGCATACGCTTTTAATTTTCTAAAATCAGGACTTTTTAAATCTTGTTGATTCTCAAGAAGATAAAAATTATTATGTTCCAACATTTTGGAAATTTCGGGCTCTAATTCATCGGGAGATAACTTACAGTCAAAAGAAATCTTTTGTTCATGCATCGAAGGGATATTTTTTTCATAATTTTCTTCTGAAATAGGTTTTGGAACTAGTAAATTGCATACATATTTAATTTTAAATGGTTGAATTGGTACTGTTTGGGGGTTACCCTTTGGATCAGTATAAATTACTACACCTTTCACCTTATCCCCAACACAACTTTCATTAGCACTAAATTTAAAGGTGGGGCTTTCGAATGAATTAGGATTTAAAACATCAATCACATATTTGTCAGATTGAGAGATTAGTCCACTTGGAATTGAGGTTAGAAGTATTTGAATATTGGTAAGCACAAATTCAGAATTATTTTTTACTTTTACCTTGTAAGAAAAAACACTTTGCTTGTTCTCAATTTTCCAATCTCCTCCTCTTGAAATAAGTATATCTTTTATGTGTTGAAATGTTTGTTGTTCGGGCTTTATTATCAAATCTTTTTTAATAAAAATCAAGTAATCTCCTCTAATTCGTGCATTGATATCAGCATTAAGTATCATTTCTTCAATCAGCGTTATCAAGTTCTTATTCAATATTGTTTGGTAACTCATTTTAATCTCTCCAGATAATTTATTTTCTATATCAATAATTTTTATTTCATCGTAAATAATGTTTAAATTAGAAATTTTCTCAAGAAGATAATTATATAATTGTTCTTTCTCCTCACGTTCCTGCTCCTCCTTTTCTTTCATTTTTTTTTCTTTTTCTATCTCTCTTCTTTCTGTCTCTTTCAACTCTCTTTCTTTTTCTTTTTTCTTTCTTTCAATTTCTATTTGCATTTCAAGTTCTTTTTGTTTTTCAAGAATAATAATTTTTTCTCCTGGAATAGAAAATTCTTGTTTTAATGTATTAATCATTAATTCTTTTGATGTTTGAGAGTGATCTTTTGAATGATCACGTGAATTATTCAACTGATTGAAAATATCAATTCTTTCACGATCAAATGTATTAATCATTAATTCTTTTGATGTTTGAGAGTGATCTTTTGAATGATCACGTGAATTATTCAACTGATTGAAAATATCAATTTTTTCACGATCAAATGTCTTTTTATCATACTTAAAAAAAGTGCGGGCATCCATCTTTTTTCACTTCATATTGTTTAGTTAATTTTAATTATGTTTTATAGCTATTTAACACTATTTAACACTATTTATAAAATTCGTTTCTTAGAGCAAAGGGATTCAAAGGGATTCAATGTATCTTTCTCGCTTTTAACTAACCTCTACTGTATGGTATAATTGAAAGTCTCTTATTTTTCAGAATTTTTCCCCTTCTTCTCTTCCAATAACTCTATTATATTATCATCGTTTTAATACCGGCAAAATAATATTATATTAATCTGAAATCAAGTTTTGAATCATTCCGATCAGCCAAAGTAATTTTTTCTCGTTCTTTAATGATATATTTTTTGCGTGACAATAATTGTAAGGCATTTAATATATGTTCTTTACTCTTACCCGAAACAGAAGAAAATCCAAATATTTTTCCTGCATAAAGAATTGTCTCACTTTCATCCAACGAAAACGAATCACGTAATAAATAACAAATACCTTGAGCGATTTCTTCAACTGGAATATTTAGTATTGGTCGCTTGTACGCATTTAAAGCAGGATACCGAACAGGGATTTCTTCTTGGTTTCTGGTTTTTATAGTATCACCCTTCCTTACAAGTCCTTGAGCTTTCTTTACTGATGAATCTATAGTACTTTTCATTTTCGGACTTAGCCGTGGAACATTACAACATTCTGAAATTCTTTTATATAACTCCTTAATATGAATGGGGGATTCATAGCTAAGAATTTCTTCAATTATTGATCGAGGGTCTCCAACATAATCCATTCCGTATCGTGAATAATAAGTTGTACGGAAAACATTTCGGTGTTTTTTGGTATGTTTTTTGAATTTCTTAAAATCTTTGGGAAGGTCTTGAAAAACTATTCTTTTTCTTGATTTGGTCTCAAAAGCCTTATCAAATTGGTGAATGTCAAACTTTTTAGTTGGAGTTCTAGAAATTGAATCATGCATTTTCTTTTTCTTGAGATTAGGTGTTAAGTCTTGCGATTCTAATTTTTCTACGAGTTTAATAATCTTACTTATTTCATTTTGTGGATTGGTTACCCAATCATAAGACCAAATTCTATGTATTGTCCACCCAAGAGATTCTAAAAATTCCTGTCTGATGCGATCTCTGTCTCTTGCTGAGAATGGAGAATGGTATTGGCTTCCATCACATTCGATCCCTATTATATACTTCCCAGGATATTTAGGATGCACAATTCCTAAATCAATCTTAAATCCTGAACATCCAATCTGAGTATGAATGCTATAACCTAACTTAATTAAAGTATTATAGACCTCCGCCTCAAATGGGGAATCAAAATCTTCATCAAAAGAGACATTTCTTTCTTTAATATAACTGATCTCCCCTTTATGCTCTGCATATTCTAAATATTGTTTAAATAATCTAAGTCCTATACTTTTTGTTCTCGATATGTCAATTTCTGAGGAATAAATAGAGCTGATGATCTTCACCTTGTATCGTGCCCTCGTGATGGCCACATTTAACCTACGCTCCCCGCCTACTCGGTTTAATGGTCCAAAATTCAGACTAAGTTTTCCATCAAGGTCTTTCCCATATCCTACACTGAAAAACATGAAATCTCTCTCATCACCTTGCACATTCTCAAGATTCTTTACAAAAAAGCCCTCAAGGCCCATGGTATTAATGAATTTTTCGTACATTATGTTGTCTCGCAATAAATTTTCAACCTCAATTTCTATCGCTTCTTGCTGGGCTTGAGAAAAAGCTATAACTCCAAGGGAAAACTCGGGATTAATTTTGAAGTGTTCAATTACAAGTTCGGCAACTCTTCTTGCTTCTTGTATATTTCTTCTACTTTTCCCTCGATCATATACTCCAGTTGGTACATATTCAAATTCAATACCTATATTTTCTTTATTATGGGTAATTCCTGGAAATGTGTATAATCGATTATCATAAAAATGATAATTAGAAAAAGAAATGAGGGATTCATCTCTACTTCTATAGTGATGATTTAACATTAAATCCGGAAAGTTCGACAATGAGAACTTTTCTAGAATGTTCTCAAAATCAACGTCCTCATAATCATCTTCGTCGTACTCATCAGATATCACTTGGAAAAATGAGGTAGGGGGAAGTTGCTTCTGATCTCCCACAATAATTGCTTGGTTACTCCTCATAATTGCCCCGATAGAGTCTTCAGGACGAACTTGAGAAGCCTCATCAAACAGAACCAAATCAAAATGAAAAATATCTGGTTTTAGATACTTGCTTATCGAGAGTGGACTCATTAGTAGGCACGGTTTGAGAGACTTAATTAAATTGGGAATTTGAGAGAACAATAGTCTAATTGGTTTAATTCTACGTTTTTTGCTTAGTTCTCTTTTAAGGAGATTAATGGAAGAACTGGGAGCCATTACCCATTGTGTTTTTGGTCTACTCTCTCCTAATAGATATGAAACACGTTGTTTTGAAACACCAATATGACGTTTGTCTAATGTTCTAAAATTCCGTAACAAGGAAGTAAATTTATCTGATTTAAATTTAGCAAGTGCTGGATTTTGGGAATAAATATTATCTAAATATTGGATATAAAATCTTTTTTCAAAAGCACGAGACAGGTTAGGGATTCGCGACTGAAATTCTAAAGCAGTAAAAAACAAATGTTCATAATTAAAATCCTTAAATTCAACACGTAATGAATCAATCGTGTCCCATTCACCTATTTTTTGTTCATTGTTAATTTTTTGGCGTAACCATTCTATTATTTCAATGAAGGCGATCTTCTCAACGTCCTTGTGAAAGATTTTGGTATCAATTTTAGGGAATAATGACCGTAAATAGCCTAACTTGTTCCTATATTTGTTTAAAAGTTTTTGAAGGCTCTTGAAAAATTCTGAGTTAAATACAATTATTTTTTGCCAAGGAAGCTTGGAATCAATTACTTCCCAACTCTGAAGATTTTTGATCGAGATCATTTTCTTATAATCAAGTGCGTCCTTTAGTATCTCACGGTAATCGGGGTATTTTAATTTTTCTTCAATATGCAAGAGATTTTTAAGTATTTTAACGTCTCTTCGGTATTGAGATTTAAAACTCCTCAGAAATGATTTATATTTTTTTGTGAATCTTATAAGAATTTCTTCTACATCAAATAAAAGCAAGTCAATATTGTTTTGTTCCTCGTATTCGCAAAACGCATTAAGTTGAAAAAATGATAAATCACTTTTCGTCTGTAAGTTTTCTTGAATCACCTTGGAAAAAGGTTTGAATGAATCAATTATCTTTATAACATCTTCAAATTCAAAGATTATGTTATTGCGGAAGTCAAATGTAAGATGTGATAGATCAAATCCATACCAAGGATTCTCAAAATATGTATCAAACAAAGGGCGAACACCGTTTATTCTGTTAAATATTTGCAGTATTGTTGTAAACGCTCTGCGTGTTATATTTTTAACGTCAATGAGGTATTTGGGATAAAAAGAGATATCCTTTAATCCTAACAATTTTCCATGGATAAAATACGCCGAGATGTCAAAAGGAGGGTAAATTTTAACTAGGCTTTTAAAATATTCATTTAGATCACGTTTATTTGTGTCAAGATCCCTAAGAAAGGAAATCCGGGGATTTTTATACTCTTCCAGATTCAATAAACATCGACCGAGTTCTCCATATACAGTTTTTTTGTTGGATTTATAACTATGTAATTCTAAACAGAATTCTTCAAGGCCGCATTCTCTTAATCTCTTCATTACCACTTCTAAAGCAGCCATCTTCTCGCTGACAAAAAGTACGCTTTTTCCGTGAGCTAAAGAAGAAGCAATAATATTTGCAATGGTTTGACTTTTTCCTGTTCCCGGCGGACCTTGAACAGTAAATGAATTTCCTTTCTCTGCGTTTAAAATCACTTCCTGCTGACTTGAATCTGCATCAAGTACGTTAAATACGTCTTCTGAATCAATGTTGTCTAAATCTTCTCCGGAATATGAGGTGATATTTTCCTTAGATTTTTCCAAAATTAAATCACTGAGGATTTTATGATTTTCAATTAACGTTTTATTATTTTTTATATCCCTGTACATCATTAATTTAGAAAAAGAGAAAAAACTTAGAAAAACATCTCGCTTAATTGTCCAGTTGTCCCCATCTGAAAATTTACTTATTTCTTCTTCAATAACTTCAAATATCTCATCAACATTCTCAATATCCTCTTCAAATTGAGGGAGTTTAATCTTAAAATCGTTTTCCAATTTTACTGCTAATGCAGGATTTATTAGAATATCATCATCAAAAAACTCTATTTTATACGGTTTTAATAAAGATATTCTCTCAAGAAGAACAGGGACTAAGATGAGGGGTGAAAGATTTTTTGCTTCGGTAAAATTCGTATCTTTCCATTCTAAAAAACCAATAGCTAAAAATAGTATATTAACTCCTTGTTCTTGAAAAGAACCCCGAGACCGAGAAAGCAACGTTCTTAACGATTTACTTAATTCTTTATCCTCCTTATTTGTGAGTATTTCCCCGTTTTTCAGAGGTTTATTGTATTCTAACGGATCAATTTCAAGACCGTTGGCTATAAAATCCATTAAATCTTCTTTAGTTTTATTTAGATTTTTAATATCCCTATAAATAATGGTCATTTTTCGTCTTTTATTAACTAATATGTCATAAATCTCTTGATATGATGGTTCTGTAAATTTGACAGTAGAAGTTTTTGTAACCCTAAAATAAAGTTGCCGATTTCTTCTGCTCAAATCAATTAACTTGTGTAACCATCTGTTAAGTGTGTCTTCAAATTTCTTAGATTTTGAACTTACCATAATTAATGAGAACCTTTTGTCTAATTACTTCTTATTATGAAATAACCATATATTAACTTTTTATTTCTTTGTCACCCAAATTAAAATCAAAAACTTTTTGATAAACTTTCTTTCGATGCACGAAATATCGCCTAATATTTTCAATTTTTTCAAGAAAATAGTCAATCTACTTATTCAAAAGTGGAGGAATCTTTAAACAAAAAGGTAGGTAGTCTCTCAGATTATTTTTATTTTTTTTTATGAGTTACAGAGATCCTCATTGTCCTTATAAATTTTCAGAAATTTTTAGCTTGTCGAATTGTTTCAGTATCACCTAACTATAACTTCTTTCTATGCTTCTTTCTTATTGCAGCAATAGGGAATGGTGCATTTTTACTGATAGGTTTCGCAATAATCGGAGACTTATATAGAGCAGAAGAGAGAGGAAAAAAATTCAGTTTTATGCAATTAGGATTATTATTAGGGAATGGGTTAGGGGTTGTAATTGGAGGGATAACAGGATGGAGAGGGGGATTTTTAACGGCATCCATTTTAGGTTTATTGGTCTTAATAGGGTACGGTAGGTACGGAATTAATGTTGCTATCAAATTTTATGATTCAAATGAAATACAGGTCTATAATTACAAAATTACGTTTCGAGATCTCGTTCAACTCTTCAAAATAAGAACAGTTATAGGAATCCTCCTTTTTGTAGTGTGTTCTGGCATTGCAACATCCACCCTTGCTAACTGGTCTGTATTTTATCTAAATCTCAAACTCAATAATAAAGGGATGGCCATACTTTTATATTTGATAGCAGGCTCTTAGTTTCTTTAGAATGATGTTTACCAAACATATGATTGTTTTCTCCACTATGATTTTCTCTATATTTTTTATCATGCCATCGTCTATGACGAGCTAATAAACCTATTGAAGGGAATTTCTGTCCAAACTTAGGACAATTAGAATCTTTACAAATAAGAGTTTTATATTTTATTTTTTGGTGGAGCCAATAGATAAAATAACCAGTAATTTTATTATGCCAAATAACATTACATCCAGTCTCATTTTCAAACATTGAGATTAATTTTTGGAATTTTTCTGGATATTTTTCTTTGAATTCTGACAATAACATCTTCATTTAAATAACCTCAATAAGTCCAATTTTCTAATTTAAATAAATTTATTATTCTAATTTAAATTTTCTATCTTACAAATAACTTCAAATAACTAATGTGGAAATCCAAACATCTTACAATAAAAAAAATATTTAGTTATTTGCTTTTCCTAAATTATGAATTTTCTCAATTGTGTCTTTTAAATTTTTCTTAAAAGCATTTCTTTTTTCAACTAAATTCGTTACCTTATACTCTTCATCATAATCTATTTCAAACAAAGTATATGTATCCTCCACATCTAATCCTAACTTCCTTTTTAATTCCACAAACAAAGTTCTTTCATATATCTGTGTATTCCTATTCATTATCTCTTCTCTGTTTTTAATCATCCCTGCAACAACACCAGAAGAATCCCAAACGCCACCCCAATTCTCCAAATAATCTGTTATCTCTTCCATTTTCTTCTTAATTTTAACTTCATCTTTGGCTAAGAAATCTCCACTTTCATAAACCTTTTTTAATCTACTTAATTCAGTCTCTAATCCACTTTTCAGTTCATTTAATTCTTTTGGAGTAGGTAATTTTACTATTTCGTCTTCATATTCGGCAGAAAGTCCGAATAAAGGAATTAATTCATCCATAAAAGTATTAATATAATCTCGATCGTATGGATGACCACTATCAAAATCATAACTAATATTTAATTCTAAAAGAATTTTATAGAGTAAATCCACTTTCTTTTCAATTCTTTTTATATCTTCTTCAGTCAATCTTTTTCATCACCTCCTATTATTTTGTATTCTATTTTTTTATTATTTCTCATTAATGGACGCATACATTCGGTATTCGGGCATACTCCTTCTTCATATTCTTCCCAACTTGGTATTCCCCAATTCATCCCTAAATATATATATCTGTTGTTATTGTTCTTATAATCAAATCTTCTATATTAGATACTTTACCACAGAATTGGCATTTAATTTCTTTTTCTGTCATTTTTCTTTTTTCACTTATTTAACAATTCTTTTAACTTGAATTTTGACTTATAATAAATATTTCTTTCCTTAGCAGATAAATACTTCTCTAAAACTTTTGGTAATTCCATATCATCAACAAGCTTATTGATTGCTTTTATCTCTAATTTACTAAGAATATTAGCTAATTTCTGAATATTTTCATCTTCTGATACAATTTTTTCTTGATATTCAATATACATTTTTTAAACCTCTTCTTTTGGTATTTTGAAAGAAACATATGTGTAATCAACGTGGGCATTATTACCACTTGGTTGGATACCTAAACAATTGATAATACCTTTTCTATTGAACTGCTCAAGCCTTAATATTATAATAATTTTAATGAGAAAAAAAGATCATATAGATTATAAAAAGAAATAATAATTCATGAGCGATAGATATAATCAGGTTGTACTAGTTGGTCATCTCTTTGAGAAATTGATTTATTCAATTGATAAAGAACTTGTCCATAAAATTACTTTCATAACAGAGAAAGAACCTCTTTCTGGTACAGCAGAAGCTAAAAAAATACTAAACAAACTTATTGATTACTATACAGAACGTAAAATTTCTGTTCAGAGTGTAGAATTTGATTTTCAGGTACCGACTAAACCAGTAGCAGAACTTACCCACCTCATCTATCAACAGAGGCTACAGGGATTTAGCAATGTAAAAGTGAATATCTCTGGAGGGTTGAGGTATATGGTAATTTGGCTATATATAGCATGTTCAATAACAAATACTAAGATAATTCATGGTGATTTTATTTACGAGGGGAGTAAAGAAGTTGGAATATATCAAAATATGGTACAGCCAACTATTCCATTTCAACTCATAACCAACAAACAATTTGAATTTTTAGAGTTATTTTTCAATACTTACAAAAATCATAATGATTTTTTTAATCCTAACTTGACGTTTAACGATAATCAACTACTAAGTGATCGAAAGAAATATTATTCATTAGAAACATTAAAGGAAAGTTTAGAGCAAAAGAGAGGTAATTCCTTATCGAGAGGTTCAATTAACGGATTTATTGAACATTAGATTAATACTTAAAAAATGAAAGCTTTATACTGTATTATTTTATAAATTAATAAGAGAAATTGGATAATATCAATAATAAAATTAGGTGATATAGATGACCAAGAACGAGAAATTAGGTGAAAAAATAAAAAAGATCGTTGAGCTATTAGTTGAATCTTTGGAAAGAGCAGGTATAAAATACTTTCAAAGCAACCCTACTGCTGAATTTGCCCATAGAGGAGAAAATATAATGGTATCTTTGATTGATGAAAATAACTCCGATGTAAAATACAAAATGAATCAAAATTTACATGTAGGGAAGAAATATTTTTTTATTAACAGAAACACGCTTTTAAACCCAAATTATGATATTTTATATATCGTTCATCCACTTTTAAAAAAAATCGACGAAGAACTTAAAGAGGAGTCATCCTTCAAGACTAATCTAGAGAGAGTCTCAGCCTTAATTAAGACTAAACATTACTCGGTTGCATTAGTCTTTATAGTATCGGCTCTTGAATCTATATTTAGCGATATTTTTTACCGTTATAACTATCTGTGGTTTTTGGTTGAAATTATTAAGAGCCAAAATTACGATGACGATGATTTAATTATTCAATATGGATCAAGATTAAATGAACATGATAAAGAGTATCCCATTTTCCTTGAAAAAGAAATAGATGGTGAAAAATGGGTATTAACTTCAAAATATTTACCTCTAATCAATAAGTGGTTAAATTTAAAAGTTTGGGAATGTATATTAACACTTGTAAGAAATTTGGGGCATACGAAGATTATCTCCTTAAATTACAAGGAAATAAATTACAGGAAATCGGTCGATTTGAAATATTAAAGATTACTCTTAAAAAAAGAAGAAGTTCTAATCGTGGGATTAATTTTCAATCATTCTCTGACAATGGGATAACTAAAGCATTTAATCGATTTTTAAATATTAATCTTGATGAAATGAGCAAAGAAAAGGAGATGTTAGAGGAAGTTATCTCAAAACGGCATCGAATTGTTCATGGAAGCCTTAAAGATAATGAGATAGAATTGAGGGTAGTGGAGCAAGCTAGAGATGCATTGAAGAGAATGGTTGACTTTTTACATTCTAAAATCAACACACTCGAAAATATTAATCTGGCAACAAATAGATTTTTCGAATGATTATTATAAAGAAGACTAATCCGCAATTAATTGTTGTTAGTAGAATTATTAATACATCATTTAATGAATCTTTTTTATGTTATCAAAATTAATAAATTATATGGTCTATCTTGAAACTACAACATCTGTGTTAATAATTTCTGATGTACACCTAGGGGATAAATTTTGCAGGAGAAAAGATTTTTCAAGTTGGCTATCGTCCATTTTTGAATCTCGGAAAAAAGGAAAATTACCATATTTAAGAGCTCTTGTTATTTTGGGTGATTTTTTTGATTTTATTTGGAATTCACTTGAAAATTTATGCAGTAATAATAATTTCATTGAGATCTATGAGTTATTACAAGCAATAAGGAATAAGGGTATTGAAATAATCTTTGTTTTGGGGAATCATGAAATTTCAACATGGGGTCTTTATAATTGGGATTTTCATACCGAAAAACATCGTTTTTAGAAAAATTAGAAATAAATAACTTTTCATTTGATTTTTTAAATGAAAGTACAATATGTCAATATGTAATTCTAAGTCTTAATTCTATAAATAAACCCGTGCTAGCGTTATTTGATTCTATATATGATATTGAGTTTAACAAATATGGGCAAATTTCGAGTGAGGCTGCTAATAGAGAGATAATTCTTAAACAAAAATCATTGACAGATGAGTGTTGTTATTTTATGGCTCATGGATATCAATTTGAAAATAAGCTTCTCCACCATATATTTTTAGCTCCATTATGGAAAAGTTTTGTAGAAGATGATAACGAAAGGGTTGTTTTAAATGAGTTATGGTACGGACTTAAACAATTAAATATAGATATTACACCAGAGAATATAGAACGTGTCGCATCCAATAATAATATAGACCTTTCTGAATTTTCGACAAATAAGATTAAGAGGGATTTATCTAAACTTGATAAAAGATTGAATCATGACGGTAGGAATTTCTGATATAATCTTATCATAAATAATATCAAATGATTCCTGTACGATTGATTTTACGGTACAAAATGAGACTTTTGTAATTTTTGAGATCTCATTGAGGGGTTTTAATTTATGTAGAAAAATAATTCGGTTTCGCACCTGAGAAGGAATATTTTTCGCACTATATTCTTGGTATTTATCTCCTAATTCACATCTTAAAATTGATGAGATAAGCGTGATATCGATTCCTAATTTTTCTTGAATATTTTTTAAGGAAATACATTCTTTTCGGAGCTGAACTATTTCTTTCACATCTTCTTTGGAAATGTAGGTTCGTAATGTGCTATATTCTGAAATCGTATCCTTTAACTTATCCTTTAAAATTGTTGATACAAGGTGTTTGGGAAGTCTAATTTTCTGAGCAATCTCTTTTATCATACACCTATCTTTAGTTCTCAATTTAACCATCTTTTCTACATCTTCAAAAGAAATGTAAGTTCGCTTAGTACTGTATTTTGAACGCGTATCTTCCAACTTACGGTTTAAAATTTTTGAAATGGTACTTCTAGACACTCTAACATTACGAGAAATCGCTTTTATTGTATTCCTATCTTTAGTCTTTTGACGAATTATCCTATTTATAATATAATTAGGAGTGCTTTTTGGTGGCATAATATCAATTAACTTAAATCTATTTAAATAAAAATAAAAAAATAAATGAAAATAGAATTTAAATATGAATTAAACCGAAAAATTCCGACTTAATTTCCCAAATTCTAATTTTCTTTTTTTTATAAATAAATGATTGTGAATAAGAAAACATTTAGATGTTGAGTAATGAAAAATGAAGAAACTGAATTCAATTTCAAATTCAATCAGAGTTTAGACAGGAAATCTCATGACTGATGATAAGATTTATATTAAAATTTTGAACTCTTTTCAATAAAGATTTTTTGGATTGGTAAATAGAAAATTAGAAATTTCTACGTATGATGGAGATAATAATAATAAACTTGATTTAGTATTTTTAAGAAATTGAGAATCTATCAGGTTATATTATAAATTGTACCTTGTTAAGTGGAAGATGATTGTCAAAAAGAAAATTTGATTAATGATACAAATTATATAATCTAAATTTTATGTTTTGAGTAAGGGTAACAGCAACTCGGGAGATCTTTTAAAGCCATTGAATCCCTCAATATGGAGAGGCCTCAGAATTTTATTTTTTACTTGATAAAATACGGTACTCTGTCCAATATTTAAGTATTTACATATATCGTTATAATTGACGTAGTGTATATCTAATTTTATCATAGTGAGGACAGAAATCACTCCTGCTAAAATATTCTCTGTAGTATTACTAATATTGCTCCAAAACTTTTTCAAAAGGGAATTAGAGGTTTGGAAGAATTCAAAATCGAAGTGAAAGTGAGTCACTACAGAAGATATCTTTTTACGAACTATTTTTAGACGATCTCTTGTTACATATTCAGGACAGTGTTTTACGACTTCAAAAAGACAATCTCGAAATTGTGTTTGGGTATGGACTGAAGAGTTTATAATCTCTTTTGAATGGATTGGAAGTCCGTTTATTTTAAAAACTATATAGATAACTACTGGTAAGAGTCTTACTGTATTTCTATAATATATTCTGACGTGATCCCTTAACTTGTGATATAAGCTGAAGATCTCTTTACGAATCTCATTACTAATCTTTCGATTTAATTCTTTAAAGATTTTCTTAAACACTTGAAGGGAATTATCTTTAAAAAAAGCATTTAATTTGGTTGTCGAAATTCCTGTTTTTAGTGAGATTTGATCAATCTTGTATCCTTTATTTTTTAGCACAATAATTATCCT
>SDBU01005139.1_pt1 | contig 15768 bp, 14 predicted proteins | sample 2277071 | NCBI WGS metagenome assembly SDBU01 (sample SAMN10397929, study PRJNA504765) | marine sediment metagenome | isolation source: marine sediment core GS08_GC12, 126 cmbsf | place: Arctic Ocean: Gakkel Ridge, Loki's castle | collected 2008
CTCCGGCAGCTTCTTTTTGCGTTCCTTGAATCCAGAAACGAATGCCTCTACAGCCACAGGGCAGAATTGTGTGCCGACGTGTGTGAGCAACTCTTTGAGAGCACCATCTACGCTTAATGTGGCACGGTACGAACGGTCAGTAGTCATAGTATCAAAAGCATCAGCGACGGCAACCAGACGAGCGCCCATGGAGATATCCTCACCCTTCAGCCCTTCTGGATACCCGTTCCCATCGTACCTTTCGTGGTGATGAAGGACAACGTCTCTTGCCATCTGCAGAGAAGGGACTTTTCCTATGATGTTCGCCCCTATCAAGGGGTGGTTGTGCATAACACTCCACTCCTTGCGCGTCAGGCCACCAGGTTTACGTAATATGCTGTCATTGATACCGATTTTACCTACGTCATGGAGCAGAGCACCAAATTCGATACTCTGTAGCTCCTCTGGTAAAAGGGAAAGGGGAATCGCTCCCAGTAAGGCATACTCCATTACCCGCTGCGAATGACCATAAGTGTACGGGTCCTTAGCATCGACGGTTTCTACCAAGGCCTTAGCCGTACTTTTATACCCGTCCAGCATTGCCTGGTATAGCTCAACATTATTAATAGCGGTAGCCATCGTTAACACCAATATTTTTAAGACATCCGTTGACGCCAATGCTGTCAAGACTTCCAAATCCCGGTCATTGAATCCGCTTCCATCATCTTTATTGAGCACTTCAAGAACACCGATAACCTTTTCCCCCGTCACCAGTGGCACTGCAAGGATTGACTTGGTGACAAAACCGGTAACTTTATCTGTATTTTCATTGAAGCGCTCATCTCTGGTCACATCATTGACTATCGCCGGTCGCACGTGGTGGGCAACCCAGCCAGCAATACCAGAGTCGAGGCTTAGTCTCATTTGCCTGAGCTCGTTTGCCGCCTCGCCGGCGACAACTCGGAAGTAGAGTTCCGGTATCTCTTGGTCAATCAGGAGCACCGATGCGGCTGAGGCCCGTAGTGTCAGTTGAGTCATACTTAAAACTTGCTCGAGGAGATTTGACACTTCGGTGAGTGAACCTGAGCCTGCCTTTTGGGCAACCTTGTGGAGAAGGTCTAGTCTCTTCTCGTACTCTTCAGTCTCCATACTGGTCTCCCCGATTTCTTGTGCTTTGCTTTCAGCTCCAGTCTTATCAAGAACAGTACTCATGATTCTACACTTTCCCACACCGGAATTGAGATTTTCTCAGACCTTATGTCCTTTTATTGCCAGTCTACTAATTCTGCGGGTATATCTACCGCCTCATACGCTTTAATTGGTTGCCGCTTTCTCTCGCCCATTGCACATCTCTTCTCAGCCATAGCTTCAGTCCTAATGTTCCAGTTACTAGGATGACACCGAGATGATAAATAAAGTATAAAAAAACCGCAGGGCATCTAAACTTTCCATAAATATTTTGCCCCACTGGTAGCCGAAACCAGGACACCATCCGTTTGAAGTCGGCAAATGTGTTGAAAGAATCCGTCCTGAGGTTTTCTGGTAACAATTTTATGTTGCGTGTATCTGATGGTAGACTTAGAGTAAAAATGCTAGAATTAAGTGAGGGAGTCATGTCCTGATGGCGTTACCGGCCAGTACTTATTTGAGCTGGCGAGAAACTCAAAATGTTACGGAAGGATAAGATGAGCGAGTTACCGGTTCGAATAACCATTATTCAAGATCAAGGTGATACTAGGGGGAGTGCTTTTCCGCTGCCTAACGGCTTTATTGATTTCATTAGCCCACAGGCTGATTTCAGCATAATGACCATCAAACCGCGATGCATAAGAGGCAACCATTATCACGTGCACAGCAGGGAGATCTTGGTTATCATCCATAACGATGATTGGTCGCTACATTGGGATACTGGACCGGGTACCCCAAAGCAGAGCCAAAAGTTCATCGGTTGCGGTGCGGAAATGATTGAAATAGACAGACCGTCTGCCCACGCTTTAAGAAATGATGGAGAAAATGACCTCTACATGTTTCATATCAGGGATAAAAGCCCTGACCCGGCAAAACCCGATGTTTTGCGACGTTCTGTCGTTGACGATATGGAAAGTACTCCGGGAACTAATTCAAGTTGTTATCCCACGTAACATCACCTCCTTCATCTCACTGGTTGTAACCACAGCACGCATCCGGTGGTTAGTTACTACTTTGGGTGTCTATACCATGTTCCAAGAATTGGGTTGATATCAATGGTAGCGAGCTGTTTCCGGCTGCGACTAGTCGGCAGTACCCCAAAGTTTAAAGGAACTCTACCCTTCTCAATCCATGGTCTAACATTATAACTGGATCAGTTTTCGGGGCCAAGTCACCTTGCACGTAGGCAGAGTCTTCACCTTTTCCTTTTCCACAGTGGGCATTTCGTTGAGGATGCGGATTAGAGTCATGGGATTTTGCAGCGAGGCAACGATTAGTCGCATCTATGACTCAGTCCTTCAGGGTAAGAAGTTGGCGGAAGGAGAATGCCGAATTGAAGTTGTTGACTCTCATTTTGTTTCTGTTGGCTTAGCGTTAGTAGTCATGGCGGGAGCGAGGCTAGCCAAGGCAGGAGAGAGTTGGCGAAGGGTCCTTGAGGGAACGCAGAGAGCCATTAGCCAGGTAAGTATGCTCGGAGTATTTGACACTATACGGTATTTCAAGACCTCTTGAGGATAGCGGGACCCACTTTAAATATTGCCCCTATCCTGTCCTAAGGATGGGGGCCACCTCAGACACCACTATGCACCTTTGTCCAGTACGTTCAGCGAGTAATTACCAGTTAGGAAGGTAAGTTATGTGACTTATTCTCGGCCTCCACCACCCGCGCTGATGATTGCTTGCAGAGTTCGACAAAAATCTTGACAATTGCCGGGTCAAATTGTGTGCCTGCGCATCGCTCCAACTCCATCATGGCTTCCTCTTCTGTTGACTTCATCGCTCTATGGTGCCGCTTTGACATCATGGCATCGTATGCGTCGGCAACCGAAATTATTCGCGCATCAAGTGGTATATCTTTCCCACTTAAGCCCCGGGGGTAGCCGTTTCCATCATAGTGTTCATGGTGAGATAGCACCGCATCCCAGCAGCCGGGCAGACCGACGATATATTTGAGAATACCCACCCCCAGCTTCGGATGCTGGTGTATCATGTCCCAGTCCTCATCGGTCAATGGTTCACACTTCATAAGCGGCTTACCAGGAAGATTCAGTTTGCCGATATCGTGGAGCAGTGCCGCAGTCCGGATTCTCTCGATTCCTTGTTGAGAGTAACCAATTGCCCGGGCAATATCAGTGGCGTATTTGCTGACCTTGTTTGAATGACCATAAGTATAGGGGTCCCTCCCGTCAACTGTAGCCGATAAAGCATGAACTATGCTCGCAATTGCTACCTTGTCATCTGGTTTCACCGTTGTCTCTTGCCGCTCTGGTTCAGATACCTGTAGGCCGTGAGCTAGGCTTACCCGGTTACCACCGGCTCGCTTGGCGTGGTATAGAGCACTATCTGCTGCCTGGATGATTTTCTCACGCACTACTCCATCGGTGAGCCAGCAGGCGATACCGATACTACAGGTGACGGCTATGCCTTTCCAGTTCATGGTAACTTCCAGCTGCCGGCGAACCCTTTCGGCCACCATTCTGGCATCATCAAGAGATGTTTGTGGCAAAATGATGGCGAACTCGTCACCACCATAACGCGTACCGATATCTTTGTGTCTAATCGAATCCTTGATAAGTTGACCTATTCTCCTCAGAATCTCATCACCAAAGGTATGTCCATATATATCGTTATATGTCTTAAAGAAGTCCAAATCCATAAACAGCAATGAGAAAACATCACCGGATTGAGCGCATCTCTCGATTTCTTCGTTCAGGCGTTCCTGGAAATAGCGGTGATTGCGCAAACCGGTTAGTTCATCAGTGTCCGCCTTTGCCTTGGCACTGGCGTACATCTGGGCATTTTCTATCGCCACCGCAGCCTCGTTAGCTAACTTTGCAACCAGGTCCACATCGTCACGAGAGTAATAGCCCTGAGGGTGCTTCTTGCTCAGTGCCAGAATACCGACAAGCGTATGTTTACTTAATATGGGGCAAAGTAGCTCTACTTGGGCGGTACTAATGGCATCCCTATCTTCCTGCGATAGCTTGTTAAACTCTTCTGCGGTTTCCACACTCTCTCGTAAGAGTGGTCTACCCTCTTTTTTCAGCCACTGAATTAGAAAGCTATTCTGGTGCAGCCTGAACGGAATGACTTGCTCTTCCTTGCTCAGTCTGGTGATGAATTTGGTGCCATAGTAATCGCCACTGGCTAGAAGCAGGCTCACCTGCTTAGCATGAATCGCCATTGTCAGCGGCCCTAATAACGCATCGGCTATCTCTTTCGTGTCGATAAAGTTGCTCATCTTGTTCGCAAAGCTCAGCAGAATTTGTCTGTGGGCGTACCTTTTCCCATAGAAAAGCCTGTCTGCACCTTTGTCAAGGGCAGACTTTAGCCACTGGAACGAAAAGGCGAATAGAAGTACCATTGCGGCTGTGGCCGGAATACCTAACTGGGGAGGCAAAAGCCGCAGCAGATTGCTTAAGCTCAATAGCAGGGTGAGATAGGCAAGGGTGACGCAAACCGTGACACTGGTATATACCAGCCACCTCTTCATGACCAGTTGTATATTAAGTAACCTGTATTTGACGAGCGCATAGGTTATCAAGATGGCATTTACCGTGTGGCCAATGTGATATAAGGTGTAACTTGTATCCGGGGCAATATTCCATACAACACTGGCCGCAATTATGAAACCGAGCCCGGCCAAGAAATAGGCAATTCTGTTTCTTTCTTCAGGATTAGTGGCAGCCTTGAGGCTTCTTATAAGAATAAAGGATATTATTCCTATGATTAGACTGCTACCGAGGGTAAGGAAATAAAATAATTGTTCATAATACTTGGGGATAACTGCGTTGTCCAGCAGGGCAAATACCTGGATGCAATAGCCGAAACCAACTAATACAAACACAACGGCTAACCAACCGTATCCCAGCTTGGCTACCGTTCTTACACCCCGCTGGACGAAAGCCGCAGCAAAATGAGCGTAGGCAACGATTGACCATGCGGAGAAGAAAAGCACCAATGCTTTCCAGAATACCACCTGCTCATATGGTAACTGTAGACTCACCAGCAAGCTGGTCACGCTCCAGCCTGCTGAGGTAAACAGGAGTACTAAAAAGAGCTTCTTCAGTCTGGATTGCCCATAAAACAGAATGACAGGGATCAAAATGACATATATGGTAAGCGTGGTGAACTGAACTATACTATGGCTGGTTAACTCAAACATAAGTCTCCCTTACTAGAGCGTAGCTGCAGGCTAATGCTTTCTCCACACCACTGCTAAAATTATCGCTAAAACAATCATAATGACACTCACTGCCCAACGACTGCCTTGGTATCCACCACGCTGACTGGCCCAGTTCCACCCAGGATTGGGTGACTGGTCCTTTCCCGGGGTAGGCGGCTGCCTACTATCGTTGTCCGAAGGTTCTGTAGTGAGTTCACTGGGCCCCATTTCCGTGGCACCCGTCCTTTCCACCGCATCATGCGCCATTACCTGACCACTGGGTAACTCAGGTTTGACCATGGAAACTCCCTTTAGTAACCCATCCAACACATCCACATGTAAATGTAGCAACCATTCACTGGCGTCGGTGACATTGCCCGAGCCAGCTTGTCTGAAGGTGCTTTCACCTTCGGCGAATGCCTCGATGCTGAAGCGGCTCACACCTTGACCAACGCCACGTAAGACAATAGTATATTCGCCCGTCCTCAGCTCCGGGACTCTGATGGTATGGTAGGACTGACCCACCGCTGATGACCTTGAACCGGCAATCTGGTTGAGTGCCGAGCCATCCGGGAGATATCCGGTGCTTGAACCGCTGGGAGCAACAACCATGCCAACTGCTGGCGCACTGACAGTAACGATTAGTTCGTTCTGGCTGGGCGACATTTGCACGGCAAATAGAGGGGGTGCGCCGGGTTCGACTTCGGTTTGCTGTCCGGCTAACACCTGCACTTCCTGGCCCTGGGCGATTACACTTACCTGGCCCTCGGTTGTCTGAATCAGTGTTCTCCCTGTCTTATCGACCTCGGTTAAAAACAAGGTGCCACGCGCCACGACACTGGCCGATGGGGTTTGTATCTTAAAGTAACGGCTATTGTCCGAGAGGGTAGTCACACGATTCCAAGTTTTGCCTGCCCACTGTTTCAGCACGATGACATCGGGGTGGCTCTCTCTGTTACCTTCCAGCTTTGCCACCAGCAGGTCAGTACCAGGCTCAAGCTTTGTCGTCGTACCCTCAAAAAAAGTAAGCAATGCATGTGAATCTGGAAGGGTTTGTACCCGGCTGCCTGCCTCCAGCGTCATCCCGTTCTTCGCTTCTTTCCAGGTAATAGCATTTAGTGCTTGCACTTTGACAGTACCACTAAAGATGCTCAAGGTGCAGTAGGGCAGGACGGAAGTAAAACGCGCCGGTTGGTATAGCGAAAAACTGACATCGGCGGCAAGGAATAAAACCAACCCTACTAGAATGACAGCAGCGATAGAGCCGCGTAGACAGCTTTTCATCTTGTCATATCCCCTAATTTCAGATGCTCTCACAATAGGATGTCATGAGGATGATAAATAAATCATAAAATTACCCTGACGGAGTGTAAATATTTTGTAAAATACTAAGCCAGAAACCAGAAGTGCGTTCACACAGCGAACCTTGAATGGTGGCACAGATTGTCGCGCAGAAAGCAAACTAAGGGAAACGCGAAGGGAAGACTCTGCATACGTTCAAGGTGACCTGGTCCCGAAAATCGATCTAGTCGTAATGTTAGACCACGGATTGAGAAAGGGGGATTTGAATGGTCAGGAAAACAAATACAGCGGAGCAGGCTGTAGTTCTATTCATAATTTATTCTGTATCGGTGCCGAGGCAATACCTGCTGAAATATCGAGGTGGATGATTAGAGAGCCACACTCCATTGCTGGCATCTTGACTGGGATGGAAAAGGCGGGACCGGTAGGCAAGGTCAAGGGCTTAAGGGGAAAAGGCTGTATACGCGTCTCCATAACAAAAAAGACAGCAAGCCTATAGTCGGTCACTGGAGAGAAAGTCTATACGAGAAATAATGTCTTGCCTATCCCAACAAGAATGACAGCACCGGTGGTTATCCTTGGCAAAACTGCGGGACGAGACGATTAAAAACCTTACAAAGGTTAAGAAAGTATCTTTTCCGTAGAAGCAATAAGGACTGCCATTTGTGTCTGGTGATTACAGTTTAGAATAGTACTGAAGAAGCTTGAAATCTCAGAACACACAATCTGGGTATAGAAACCTTGGGGACGCCCCTGGACTCATTGTTACAATACCTTCATTAATGAGTGGGTCGAGGTCGGAGAGATGAATTTTAGAGTGCTTCACATGGCTTACTTGTTTAACCGACTGATAGAAGAGGGGAAAACTGAAGACGGAGGAATCTTATACTGCTGAGTTAAGCTCACTTTTCGGATTTTGCCCTCAATATTTCCCCTGCTTCAATTAGTACCGTGGGCAAAAAGCCTTTCTCAAATTCACGCCCCCACTCAGCCATAGCGATTGTCCAGTTCATGTCAGCCATCCGGTAACCCCTGTCAAAGCCGTTCTTGCGAGCCGTAGCTAGCATATCTTTTAACCTTTTCCTTGTGACCCACATATGTTAACCCCCCTTTTCCTTACATCTCCCTCCCACATCAATATTTATAGCACCTACGGGAAGCCAGTGCACTGAACTAAAGTACCCAAAAACAACATACTTTGGTACTAGGGAGGGAGAAATAGGATATGGATAGGCTACCATTGATGGTATCATCAAGCTACCAAGGTAACACCTATCTTAAATGGGTGGTATCACCCAGCAATTGGCCAGGTAGCTTCAAGATACGTAATCTCGCGTCATCTCCGTATCTCTATGGTGTCGTTTGGTGTCAGGTAATGCTAAAAGCATTCGTTGTAAGGGTTGAAAACCCTGCGATGGTCTCGGCTGCCTGACACCAGTAAAATTTGCCAAGCTATACTATGAAAAGAACCAGGTGGAGACTAGACCAGTAGAGGAAACGGCAGGAACTCTCTCATTGTAAGTAGTACTAAAAATGGGGGCACCCCAAGTAGACTCGCCTGAATAGACTATGTTAATTTAAATAGAGTGAATTCTTTTCACGGGGTGAAACCAGAAACGTGAGGATATCGAGTGAACCAGTTAGCCTCTACAGCTAAAGTGATTTCCAGAGTCACGAATCCCTGTATCCTCAGCGTGGTAGTGTTGTCATTGATGGCTTATACTGAGTCAAGTAACCTGTGGGTATTATTCTGCTGGGTTTCAATAATTATTTTGTTCCTTGTTGTGTTGCCACTCGTTTATGTTTGCGTGAGAACCTCAGCACTCAGAGGCGGAGCCAAATGTATAGCAGACTCAACAGCTTATCTGAAGCAGCATCCTAGAGACATTTGGGTCTTAGGTGTTTTTTCAGGGCTGCCTTGCCTACTAATACTGTTGTTTCTTGAGGCTCCATCCTTTGTAATCTCTACACTTGTGGCGTTGCTCGCAACTTCACTTGTAATAGCAATGTTTAATGCTTTCTATAGGGTCAGCTATCACTTGGGAGCGGTCACCATCCTTCTTATTATGATAGCACTGACTTGGGGGCAGATTTTTCTCGCTCTATTGGCTACCCTCCCTGTGATAGGTTGGGCCAAGTACCGGCTTCGTGAACACACTCTTGTCCAGTTGGCAATAGGTATCGGTCTAGCAGTGGTTGTGAGTGGCACTACCTTGTACTTACTTGATTAACCGGAAAACGTTTGTGTATGACGAAGTGCTCAATTCCCATTACGGTGAGGCAAAGAGTGTTTGGCAGTAGACAGAGCTGTTTTGTTACGTGGTTGACCCTACAACACGCTATATCCAGTTGTTAAGGTGCTATTCCACTCAAGAGTGATTAGATAATAAGGCTCCTTTTTTATGAAAGCCGCCTCTAGATTTACAGATTGACAACACATACAGCCCTGTGGTAAATGCCCCGTTAGTAACCTTTTATCATAAGAAAATAGTCCTATCGACTTGACCAGGGGGATGGCTCAAAATCCAGGACTCTTATCAAATTCTACCCTTTTTATAACCTTATTATAACGCGGGGGGATTAAACTCGTAAACGGATGGGTTACTGGCGCTTAAAGGCAGCGGAGCGCTTCTGTTTTTGCCATCGTTTTTGTAGCCTTCACAGTGCTAGCGGAGAGTACGGGAACATGGGGCTCAGATGGCATAATCAACTTCACACTGGTGAGTTAGAGAGACTGAATAGAAGAGAGGAGGTGGATCCGTGCCGAAAGTAAAAGACATCATGACCAACGAGGTCGTTTCTGTAGCCCCTTTCACCCCTGTCATCGACGTGGCTCAAAAAATTCTAACGTCCGGACAACGGATCATTCCTGTGTGTGACAATGGTAAGTTACACGGTTTGGTCACTGAAAGGGATATAGTCACCGGTATTGTAGCTACCGCTAGGGACCCCATTAGAGTACCTGTCAGCGCGCTGATGAGCAACCACTTACCTGCTATCTCGCCCGATGATGACATATGGCTTGCAGCGAACCGAATGATAGACCACGGCGCCCTGGTATTGCCCGTGGTGGAGAACGGCAAGCTGGTTGGACTGTTGAGTCTGGACGACTTCGCTCGGGAAAGCCCGGCACTGGCTGCCATGGTTTTTTGCAAAACCATTGGCCGTCGGCCAGAAAGCCGAGTCTATAGCTGACTTTGAAAGGTACTCTTCGACACCATAATCTTCGTCACGAGCTCCGTCAATGATTGTCATCTCCTCGTCTTCTCCAATCAAAGATAGCGACTTGTTTACAACGACGTTCTCCTTGTACGTACCAGGGAAAACGATTATGGTATCACCGGCGGTAGCAGCGTCGATGGCCCCTTGAATGGTTGCGCAATCGTCCAGAACATAGATTGTTATAGGAGCAGCTTCAGCGTGTGGTGAGATTGGCATCACAAAAGCAAGGACGATAGTTAAGCAAAATACGCCGAATAAGAGCCTCTTCCATTCTTTCATTCTTGTCCTTCCCTCACCTACGATCTTCTCGAACCGAAAAGGGCACCAGCCACCGCCATACAACTCAGCGGTAGCAGTGCCCTCGTAATTCACCTCATCTTCCCTAACCCAATTTTTATTGTTTCACATGTTGGGACTTGAGTTTAGCCCCCTCTACGAATTTTTCCAATGAAAGAAAGATGAAAGTCTTATGGAATTCGAAGCTGCGGCTCAAAGACAGGCGATACAGAGCCAGAAAGGGACCTTATTTATGGGTATTTAACCGTCCGTTATTCTGTGTGATGTAGAAGAGAGATATTGAGACCTCGTCGGGAATGAGTCCCGTATGGACCGCCCAGCAACTGACATAGACCAGTGCGATTACACGATGAGCCCGTCGTCTCTGCACTGCTCCGCTACAGCGGATGATGGTAGTAGCTAATCTGTCTGTTGGATGCTACGTCCAGCTATTTCTTAAATGCTGCCGGCTACGGGTTAAAGAGGACATTATCACACCCCTGCGCCAGGGAGAACGGATTGCCATCAGCCCATGACAGGCAATTCGACTGAAGAGAAACAGGGATTTGAATTAAGCACTCAAAGGAAGATAGTGCATACGAAAATGTCAGGCTATCTCTCGCTCTGTCCGTTTCTTCCGAGGAATGTATAAATATCTTCAAGCCTAAATCTCCGGTCACGGCGGCTGCCAAGTCGGTAGGTCTTGAGCAACCCATGCTCACTCCACCGTCTGACTGTATTGGGATGCAAATGGAGAAGATGAGCAACTTCTGAGACGGTTAACATTCTTGGAGGCGATGCAGCTTTTTTGTTGCGGCTTGTTGACATTCTCCTACTTAGCTCCAGCACTGTAGTAACTTAACATATTTATACGTTAATTCAGTTTAACTCACAATGTTGGAAACACTAAAAAAAGTCGGTGAAAACACCCAGAATAGCTGGGTGATGACCCTCCATTCGTTGTCCACCCAGACCAATGGGAAGATCAAGCGATACCATCGTACGGTCAAGGGAGAGATCAAGCTCTTGAGTTATGAGATGGCCAGTGCCCTGGAAGAAGCAATCAGGTCATTTGTCAGGTACTACAACTACCGGGCGACCATGAAGCCCTCCAGAATGTTACTCCTGCCGACGTCTACTTCGGCAGGAAGGATGGCATTGTTGCCAGGAGAAAGGAGGCAAAGCAGAGAACATTACAGGTTAGAAAAGAGCCCAACCGGAAATTGAGAGAGCTTAACAAGGGTAATTCAACTAGCTAAAGTGTTGATTTCCAGGTTGTGCCATAAATGCTGACGACGCACAAAACGGCTAAATGTATCTGTTCCACCACGTGTTTGTGATGACCTAAATAAGCACATCTTCGACAGCCCGACGCGGACTGGCCAGTGCCTTACTAGTTGGATAGCCGAAGGCGAATGGCATTAGTGCCTGCCAGCTAGGGTCGCCGATGAGTTCCTTCAGCGCATTGCCGGATTGGGGTTCGATGCCCAAAGTGTTTTCCCGGTCGGCGCGTTCGGGCATTATGTTTATAGGCCCCATGGCAAGGCCTTGCGTTGTGCCCCACAAATGCATTCGCTGCCAAAGCCTTCCACCTTGAAGTCGCTGGGCATTGTCATGATTATCGCGGACGGCAAGAAAGCCGAATGCAGCCATCGTGACGTGTATCTCTTACATCACTTTCAGGAATATTTTATTCGCTTGTCCTTCTGACACCAGCCCTGGCGGCAGCATTTTGGCTATAGCTCGAAGAATTGGCGGGATAGGCGCCGTGTCTATGGTTACTCCATCCCGATAACGCTGAACATCTTGCCAGCTATTGCGGGCCCATCGGTCACCACCGTGCGCCTGTTCCGCATCGGCAATGTAGGCTTCCGTAGCTTGAACCATGCCTTCACCAACCAGACGACGCTCTTCATCCGTCGTGAACCAGAAAACCGTAACCCCGGGGATGTCATTACCGAGTGCTTGTAGTGCTTCCAGGGTTTCTTTTGGAACCGGGCCGTCTGTGGGAAAACGATTCGTATGACGTTCGGGTATGGCCTTATACAATTCAGACACGTAGGTCTCTCCAGACGTCAGGTCGATTCTGGCAGCGTGAGCGGGCTCTGAAGCATCGGGTAAAAGTGTCAACTGATAAGCATAGCCGTTGGCTTTAGCGGCCAGAAGTAGATTTTCAAGCGCACAGCCTAAACTTATGTACATTTCTCGAAACAAAGGGTCTATGGCCCCGATATTTCGAGTGGTGTCGTAGAACAGGTCGATGCGAGATTCAGTCACTCGGAACAGCCAGGGTTGGGTATTATGTGCATTGGCGGCCAGGATTGCTGCCCGTACCAGGGCCAAAGGGCCCTTACCTTCATCTATACGCCAGTTTTCCCATGGTTCATAGGCCGGTCCCTGTTCAGTGCTGAAAACACCCTGGTCAAAGGCACGCCAAACACCGCCGCCCGCTACCAAAACGGCCACAAGTCCACCCACTTTCAGAAAAGTCCTGCGGCTAAGAACTTCCGCCTTGCTCATGTCACAACCGCCTTCGAATTATTATTCGGAATTTCCTATTTCGACTCAATCTCCCCTTCATAGCTTGTTTCCCCCTTGACATAGAATTTTAAAGATAGTCGTGCCGACAGTAAGGAATGTGTTAAATCTTAGGTAACTACCCGGTCTTTGTCAACATAAAAAGGAACCTTTTTATCCCAAGGTACCGGAACGCTATTTTGTTGCCCGATAATGAAAACCGGCTACGGCTTGTTTACGAGCCCCCAGCGGGTGAAAAATTGACCCAACTAAAAGGAATTGCTTTGAGAGTTGACACTTATCATGTTGCATGTGCGGCAAACAGAGCGACGATACCCAATTAACTTGGGGCGTAACCCTTATTCTGGAAACTATGGACGACTTTTGCAGGTTGCTTAACGGGACTACAAAAAGGGACTATCGGAACAAAAGTTCCAATAGCATCGGCAAAGCTAAACCTTGGGCAATAAGCGACAGAAGGTTATTATTACAGGTGTAGGGCCGTGAATGCAGAAATCATGACGTTTGCGAAGGTGTCTGCGAGAGTTTCCAAATCCTCAAAAGCGGAATCGTCGTGTTTTTTAACCTTTTTATCGACTTTAGAAAGTGTGTCAACTGCCCTCTTAGTATTATCTTCCAATTCACCACCGAGAAGTCGAGCATCAGCAAGTGCGGTACGGGTGTTTACCTTTATGTTATCTATCAGCACTCTTACCTCATTGTATCGTCTTAATGCCTGGTCTTCTTTGCTAAAGTCTCTGTCACGGAAGGTGTTAATTGCAACAACTGTATCCATTGCCCAACTATGTAGCGTAGTTAGGGCCTGTTTTGGGCGGCGTAGGCGGCGTAGACGGCGTTCCCTAAGTGTCAAAATAAGTGCAATGGAAGCCAAGGAAGCGGCCGCTAGGCTTAGAGCTCCCGCCCAATCTATGATGAAGCCGAAAAACCATTGGGCGGTACCACTAGCGAGCGTGAAAAACTTCACTAACAATGCAATGAGAAGTATAACGATGACTATGACACTTAGTAGCAGTAGAGCCAAATACTTCTTGAATACTAACATCATTGGTAGAATTATAGCACCTTCTGCGTATCTTTCAAGGTCAATGGAAATGAGACGAGCAGCAATTAACGCGAGATGGAGTACTCAGGAAGGCTGGATAAAAAATTGCGAAAAAAGAACGTTTATATTCGTAAGGTAAAAGAACAAGCTAATGTTGGATGTTAAACAATTTGGACTAATGTTCAATCTGGTCCTTAACCCTATGACCGCACTGAAGGCCGGCTGGTGATGACCAGAAAGTCTTAACTCGTTATTTCAACAGGTTGCCACTGCCATTCCTCCCCCTTCCGGACAACGTGACCCAAACCTGGAAATGGGAAGTGAAAGGCGATTACCAGAGCCTTCTCAGTTGCCGCCTTATCTAATATCCTCCGTCTGGTAGCCTCGACTTGTCCCGGGTCCAAATCAACTGCAGCATACCAGTCTGGCTGCTCAAGATGGATTGGATGGAGCACGGTATCGGACACGCATAGTAATTGTTCGCCTTCGGAGGAAATGGTAAGTGCCATATGCCCCGGCGTGTGCCCTGGTGCCGCAACGGTCTGTATGCCGGGCAAGATTTCCATTTCATAATCAACGAGGTCAAGCTGGTTTTGAATCGGTGGCAGGTTCTTGTGTGCGTATCCCAAAAGGACTTCTCTAGAATGTTCGTCAAGTTTAAGTTCTGCCTGCTCCGACATCCAGAAATCCCACTCGTCTCTTGAGATAATATAGTGGGCGTTTGTAAAAACCGGCTGGCCCTCGGCATCAGTGTTCCCACCGAGGTGATCCGGATGTCCGTGTGTAAGTATGACCGTATCAATGTCCTCAGGTGAAATCCCCTGGGTCTGTAGGTGCTGAAGGAGTTTCCCTGTGTCTGGACCGAGACCATCGGCACCTGTATCCACCAGCACCAAGTGCTGGCCAGTATCGACCACCAGACAGATGTAGGGACTTAACCATTCTACCCACCGTTCTTCCTGTAGACTGTGTTCGCGAAGCACCTGCTCAAGACGTTGTCTTGGTGCGTTAACGAAAAGAAAGCTGGCCGGGGGTGGGAAGACAGGTGGTGCGTATATGTGCGTGCCATCACTTACAGTCAGGCACTCGAAACTGCCTATCTTGAACCTATAAATTTCCTTGCTCATCGTTCTGCTACCTCCTCACAGTCGACGAAACAAACTGCGGATTTCGGTGAAATCGGCCACCGGTTTCGCTCCAAACCGGCCACCTTCTCAGCCAAATCGGCCACCCCCTGGTGTCCTGGGGATGGTGGAGCAGTGTCGAGTCTAAGTCAGTTTAGCTCAACTTAATGTCATCCGCAAGGTTCCCTCCTTTCTCATTTTTCTGATTTGTCGCCAGGCTGGTGGCAGTCGGTTCGCCCTTGTTCTTACGCATGGAATCACCTCTAAGCTCTACTTTGTAGGCATTGTGCAGTAATCTGTCGCAGATAGCATCGGCCAGGATGGGATCGCCGATATTGGGATGCCAGTCACCGATGGGACACTGGCTGGTAATGACGGTGGCGCCCTGATTTAGCAGAATCTCAGCCTCTCTCAGCTTGTTGATAATCTGCTCCGGAGAATGCGATTTATTAACCATGATTTACCCCCTTTATTTTCAGTTCCAGTCTAACATTACAACTGGACTCCTTTTTGGGGGGCAGACCACCCCGGCGCCCAAGCTGGCTGATAATCCCGATGTGAAGGAGTTCTACCTTGGGATGAGCGCGGTAGGGGAAAAGAAGTCATATCGTGAGGTGAAGCATTGTAAGCGGCGGAAGAGGTGGCTGGCTTAACTCACTGTGCTGAGGGGTCAGGTGAAAAAGAAAAGTAAGTTCATTGGGGAACGGCAGGAGTACTTGAATGATAAGGTAAGACATATTGTTACCTTTGCCTATGAGAATGCCCCGGCGATGAGGGAAAAGTTCGATAAGGCTGAGGTTAGGCCCTTTAAGATACGCACCACCAAAGATTTAGAACTAGTCCCTTTTACCACCAGAGATGAACTGATAGAACTACAAAAAGCAAATCCACCCTTTGGCGGATTTTTAACTATACCTCAAGAAAGTCTGTAC
>SDBU01005140.1_pt1 | contig 15766 bp, 18 predicted proteins | sample 2277071 | NCBI WGS metagenome assembly SDBU01 (sample SAMN10397929, study PRJNA504765) | marine sediment metagenome | isolation source: marine sediment core GS08_GC12, 126 cmbsf | place: Arctic Ocean: Gakkel Ridge, Loki's castle | collected 2008
GGGTAGGACGAGGACAGGAGCAAAGTTACTGCATGTTGTTGGCTGAGAACCCTTCAGAGATAGCCAGGGCTAGACTTGACATAATAGAAAGCATCCAAGACGGCTTTGCTCTGGCTGAAGAGGACTTAAGGCTGAGGGGTCCTGGGGAATTCTTCGGCACGCGGCAGAGCGGCTTACCCGACCTACGTATGGCTAAGCTTTCCGATGTGGCTCTACTTGAACTGGCTCGTAGTGAAGCGATAAGACTCTTTGAAAAAGACCCCGGGTTGAAGAAGTCTGAGCACCACCTCCTAGCTAAAGAGCTAGCCCGAGTCTGGCCACAGGCTGGCGAATGGAGCTAGGGATGAATCTTGTTTGTTCGAACCTGAGCAGATACAAAATGGCCAAACTAAGGCTTATCAAAGCGGTGGGATTCAGTGACTTTATAGCTATTACCGCAAATGTTACAATGTGAGAACCTAGAGTGGATTAGGCGAACTCTGAGTTTATCTATATAGCTCTCATACGCAATTGGTCGTGTAAGGAGGTTTAGAAATGGGTATATTTGATAGAAAGTCGAATGTGGAAAAGATGAAAGCAAAGAAAGACGTTGATGGGTTGATAAAGGCCTTGGAGCATAAAGATAAGGTTGTTCGAAGGTGTGCAGCAATAGCTCTCGGCGAGATTAAAGACAAACTAGCAGTTGAACCATTAATAGAAGCTCTTAAAGATAAAGAGGATGAATGGGTGCGTATAAATGCTGCCGAAGCTCTTGGGTATATAGGAGACGAAAGAGCAGCTGAACCCCTTACTAGGGTTTTGGAGGATGGGAGTGAGGATGTCCAGAAGGCTGCGAAAAAGGCTTTAAAGAAAATTGAGGCGAAGAAGAGTACCAAGAATAAGCCTAAGAAACAAGGCACAGTTAAACCAAACATCAAAAAGATGAAAGCTAAAAAAGATATTGAGGGACTGATAAACGCCATGAAGCATAAAGACTTTGATGTTCGCTGGGAAGCAGTAGAGGCTCTTAAAAAAATAGGAAGGCTAGCAACAGAACCTCTTATTCAGGCGTTGGAGGATAAAGATAAGGGAATTGTGTGGCTTGCGATGACTACTCTCTGGGATATTAGAGATCCGGGGGGAATCGAAGCTCTTAGAACAATTGAGCCTCCTATCGAGGTTAAATCCCGCAGGGAGGCGTTTAGTAAAAAATTTCCTAATATAATAAACCATCTGTCAGAAATGCCGATATTTGGAGAAGAGGAATGTAATTTGGCATTCCAGTCAAATCCGAAGATTAAGCTCCCATTAAAAGTAAAAGCAAAAAAACTATCAAAATGGGGAAAGGCAAATAAAGACGAGATTATAGATATCTTGTCTAACGGCGGCCGTAGCCCCATCGGAGATTATGAAGAATATCCTTACGGGGGCTTGGGTCCATTAGATTGTGAAACGGCCGAGTTGACTCAGAAGCCTATAAGTTCATCAATTAAGGTTTCTATTATAAGTGTAAGATCAAAATCCACAGAACGTCACGATGGTTATTATACATGGGATTCTTGGGGTGGTGGTGAATTACATTTATTGCGAATCTCAGAAGAAGAATACCGTTATGTCTTTGACGGAGGTTTTGTAGCCGGCAATGTTGATGAATATGTCAAGTTTACGATACCAGGACGTAAAGTAGAATAGTTGTCATAAAAGACGACCAACAGCGTATAACACAGCATATACGCTACGGGCATAGGCCCTTGCCCTTGCGGACATTGCCCTCTTTGGCGCAACGTCGTATATGTTGGAATCCTTAGACGCATTGCCAAGTAGGTGTTTTGTGTTTGCCCATCGGTAGGCTGATGATGAGAGAAACAGTAAGAAAGGTTCGGATTTTCCCCGGCTCAGGAGAGAGGAATTTTCAGCACTCGTTGTGTTATGATAGTAGGGAGTGCTTATCTAGGAGGGAGGGGTCATTTATGAGGCGTCAATTTAAGATTATAGTCGAGAGAAATCCCGATGGTTATGTGGCATATCCTTTAGGCTTGAAAGGTATTGTGGTAGGGCAAGGGAACACCTATGAGGAAGCCCTCTCCGATGTAAGCTCGGCGATTCGGTTTCATATTGAGACCTTTGGTGAAGAAGTCCTCGAATCAGAGCCACCTGTTCTCGAAGCTTTTGTTGCTGAGATGGGGATAAACGTGTGACAGAGAAGTTCCCAGTCGATGCTCCCAAACATAGGGTCATAAGAGCTTTTGAAATACTGGGTTTCAAGCCAGTCAGAGAGAAGGAGCATATTGCTATGATACGTGAAAATCCTGACGGTAGTAAAACGCCTTTGACAATGCCCAGCCATCGGAGGATAAAGAGTTCAACATTAAGGACAATATGTGTTAAAGCAGGAATACCAAGAGACGACTTTTTGAAAGCTTACAATCAGACATAGCTTCTACAGCAATAATTATAACTGGATATACCTATCCCAACAGAAGATTGGTAGCGCTTGATACTGCCTCGGTAGTCCAATTATGAGCCAAACCTCCACAAAAGTTCGGATTTTCCCCTTAGATAACCTTATGTTATAATTTACACACGAGGTAGCTCAGGGAAAGGCATTTTTGACTTGGTGAGGAGGGAAGATTATGTTAAGGAAGTTTCGGGTAATTCTTGAGCCTAACGAGTCGGGCGGATATACAGTAACTGTTCCATTGTTGCCTGGATGCATCAGTGAAGGTGATACCAAAGCAGAAGCTTTAGCTAACATTAAGGAAGCTATAGAACTTTATATTGAAAGCCTTCAAGCTGATGGTGAGCCAATTCCTACTGAAGAAGCTGTTGAGGAGGCTATGGTAGAGGTCGCAGCATGAGGCTTCCGCGCATTAGCAGCGAGAGCTCGCTTTGAAGACCTTACATTCCATATTAAAGCAGGCAACAATAAGCCCCGACGAATTTTCCAAGCCGGTATAAACTATCAAGTTATCCTTTTTGACTAGCATTATGCTATAATTTGAGCATAAAACTGCTGGTGGAATAACAATGATTAAGCAAAGGCTTATAGAGTTGCTGACGCAGGCGGCAAATGAGGCACAGGAGTTAGGTAAGCTGCCTTCGGTCGCCTTACTCGAGGTTACTGTAGAGCATCCCCAGAACCCTGAATATGGAGACTATGCCTCAAGTTTTCCCTTAAAATTAGCCCGGGCAACCGGAGTCAACCCACTGACTATAGCTAATGAGATAGCAGGGCTTATGGCTCCCAGCCCTGAGATTGACAATATCGCTGTGGCGCCACCAGGCTTCATCAATTTCACCCTTAAAAGTGATTGGTTGACCAAGCAAGTAGAGTCAATCCTGGCAGTTGGTGATGCTTATGGCAACATTGACCTCGGTCAGAGCAGCCGGATCCAGTTAGAGTTTGTTAGTGTCAACCCCACCGGACCGCTTCATGTTGGGCATGGGCGTGGCGCTATTCTGGGTAGCACCTTAGCCAATGTTTTGACTGCTGCTAGTTATAAGGTGGAGAAGGAGTATTATATTAATGATGCCGGCAGCCAGATAGACGCCTTTTACCGCTCCCTCTACGCCCGCTATAAGCAGTGTTTGGCCATTGATGCTGAGATGCCTACTGATGGTTATCTGGGTAGCTATATGGTTGACCTGGCTAAGGAGGTTATTGTCGAGGAGGGAGACAGGTTTCTCACCCTGCCTGAGCCAGAGGCGGTATTGGAATTAGGGCAACTCGGTTTGGTGAAGATAATAGAGCAGATTAAGAGTGACCTTGAGCTATTACGGGTGACCTTTGATGTCTGGTTTAGTGAGCGGAGCCTTTACGATAACGGGCAATACCAGAAGGCGATGTCGCTCCTGCGACAGGGGGGCTATATAGCTGAGAAGGAAGGAGCAACCTGGTTTGTATCTACGGCTCTGGGTGAGGACAAGGACAATGTCGTGGTGCGTAGTGATGGTTCACCAACCTATTTTGCCTCTGATATTGCCTATCACTATAACAAGTTTTTAGAGCGCAAGTTTGATAAGGTGATTAATATCTGGGGGGCTGACCACCAGGGACATATATCCCGAATGAAAGTGGTTGTTGGTGCCATGGGTATTGCCCCTGAGCAGCTTCAGGTGATAATCTCTCAGATGGTTACCTTGCGTCGCGGCGATGAGTTAGTCCGTATATCCAAGCGCAGTGGTGACATCATTACCCTGCGTGAGGTAGTAGATGAAGTAGGAACCGATGCCTGCCGCTTCTTCTTTCTCTCCCGCTCGGCTGATTCTCAGATGGACTTTGATTTGGAATTAGCCAAAAAGGAGTCATCGGATAATCCTGTCTATTATGTTCAATATGCCCATGCCCGTATTGCTAGCATTCTTCGCCTGGCTCAGCAAAGGGAAATTGATTACCGAGACGGGGATGTTTCCTTGCTTGTTACCGAGCCTGAGTTAACTCTAGTACGCAAGATGCTACTTTTGCCTGAAATAGTTGAGATAGTAGCCCACACCCTGGAACCTCACCATCTTACCTACTATGCTCAGGATTTGGCTACGGTATTCCATAGCTTTTACAAGCAGTGCCGCGTCATTTCCCGGGACGAGGTATTAACTAAAGCTCGCCTCAAGCTAGTGGAGGCAGCCAAGCTCGTTCTGGCCAAGACCCTTCACCTCATGGGAATGACCGCGCCGGAGAAAATGTGAAGCATTGAGTACTAGAGTCCTTGCTCCTTATATTGCTTAGCTAATTCACTATAGACCGCAGGGCCTTCTTGTGTCCACCATAATTGCTTTGATGAAGCCTCTCCTTTGATGTCTCCGGGAACACCAGCTACAAACGACCTGTCTGGGATTTTCATTCCTTGCCTGACCAGGCAACTGGCAGCAATTACACAGGAGTCCCCAATTTCAGCGTCATGGAGGATGGTGGCATTCATGCCGATGAGAACATTGTTTCCGATTCTACGACAATTAACTACAGCACCGTGACCAATATGCACCCTATCTCCGATGGTAACATCCCCAACAGGATTAGACGGCGACCCTGAATGAATGACGCAGTTATCTTCAATGGCAGTATCCTTGCCAATTTTTATTTTACCAAAGTCGCCTCTGATTACTGCCCCTGGCCAGACGCTGGAGTTTTCGCCAATTTCCACATTACCAACAACATAAGCTGCTTCGCTGACAAAGGCTGTTTCAGCTATCTCGGGTGTCTTGCCACTCAGGCTTCTAATCATTTTTACCTCCCTAAATTGCTTCTATTATATCCCTTATTGTGTTAGAATTTCTATTTGAGGAGGCTAAAATGAAGCGTCGTGTTTTTTCCGGGGCTCGTCCCACGGGCGGGCAGCACTTGGGGAACTATCTAGGAGCTATACAAAATTATGTGAGCCTCCAGGATGAGTATGATTGTATCTATTGTATAGTTGATGTCCATGCTCTGACCTCGCTGGAAGATACTGGTGGCCTGCAAAAGAATATTTACGAGATGATGCTCGATTGGCTGGCAGCCGGGCTTGACCCTCGGAGAAGCATCCTTTTTGTCCAGTCTCATGTCCCTGAGGTGATGGAGTTACATACTCTGCTTAGCATGGTTACTCCCTTGGGCTGGCTGCTGCGCGTACCTACCTTTAAGGATAAGGCAAAGCTTCAGCCTCAAAATATAAACTACGGGCTGGTGGGCTATCCAGTGCTAATGACGGCTGATATCGTGCTTTATAAGGCTGAATTTGTACCGGTTGGTGAAGACCAGTTGCCTCATCTAGAGTTGGCCAGGGAGATTGTTCGCCGTTTTAATAATCTATTCGGCAATACCTTTCCTGAGCCTGAAGCTAAGCTTACCACGTTTCCACTGATACTAGGGCTAGACGGTAAGGAGAAGATGAGCAAGCAACTGGGCAACGATATTGAAATAGCTCTTTCTGATGGGGAGACCATAGAGCGGGTAATGATGGCGGTTACTGACCCGGCTCGCCGATACCGCAATGACCCAGGACACCCCGAAATATGTAACATTTATCGGCTTCAGGGGTATTTTAATCCCTCTGAGTTAGACAACATAGCTCAAGAGTGTCGCTCGGCTAAAATTGGCTGTGTTGATTGTAAGAAGCTGTTAGCTCAGGAGATTAATTCTACCCTTAAACCTTTCCGGGAACGGCGGGCAGCCCTAGCCGCTAAATCTCGATATATAACTGATGTTATGGCTGATGGCGCTCAGCGCGCCCGGGTTATTGCCAGAGAGACCCTCAAAGAAGTCAAGCAGAAGATGGGGCTTATTTAGGCTAAACCTTCTTGTGTTTCTCCACGAACCGCCCCATTCTGGATAGTGCTTCCTCAATGTCAGCTAATGAGGTGGCATAGCAACAACGGACATATCCTTCGCCACATTGTCCAAAGGCTGAGCCCGGGACTACCGCTACCTTTTCTTCAATCAGCAGCCTTTCCGCAAATTCCTCTGAGGTCATGCCGGTGCTCTTAACCGATGGGAAGGCATAGAATGCCCCACAGGGCTCAAAACAGGATAGACCACTATCGTTTAGTCCCTTGACCATAATCAGGCGTCGCCTGTTGTATTCCTCAACCATCTCGGCAACACTAGCTTCACCTGATTTTAATGCCTCTATAGCAGCTACCTGTGCCATTGTTGGGGCGCACATTATAGTATACTGGTGAATCTTGGTCATTGCGGCAATAACCTCTCGGGCACCAGCAGCATAGCCAATACGCCATCCGGTCATAGCATAAGCCTTGGAGAACCCACCGAGAAGAATAGTTCTTTCCTTCATCTCAGGTAGTGTGGCAAAACAGGTATGCTCCACACCATAGACTAGCTTGGCGTAAATTTCGTCAGAGATTACCAGTAGCTGGTGACGCCGGGCTACTTCGGCTATTTGTGACAGTTTGTCTCTGGTCATCACTGCCCCGGTAGGGTTGGCCGGATAACCGATAAGAATGGCTTTAGTTTTACCGGTAATTCGTGCCTCAATATCAGCGGCGCCGATCTCAAAATTATTCTTCTCGTTAGTCGGCACCATAATTGGTGTGCCTCCAGCCAGAATGACGCAAGGGTTGTAGGAAACATAGCAGGGGTCGGGCATAATAACCTCATCCCCAGGGTCAAGGATAGCTCTCATTACTAGGTCTAAGCCTTCACTAACACCGACTGTAATCAGCAGTTCACTATCGGGGTCATATTTCAGATTATAGTTATCCTTGAGATACTGCGACAGTGCCTGACGCAGCTCTGGCATGCCTAAGTTTGAGGTATACATAGTATAGCCTTTTTCCAGCGAGTAGATAGCTGCCTCACGACTATGCCACGGGGTGGCAAAGTCGGGCTCGCCAACCCCCAGTGAGATTACCCCTTCCATAGAGGCTAGAAGGTCAAAGAACCTCCTTATCCCAGAAGGAGCTATTTGGTTTACCCGCTGTGAAATAAGGCTATGATATTTCCTATGCTGACGGTGAGAGTTTGTTGACATAAAAATCTCCTGAATAGTAACTAGAGTATTACCGGCTGCCGCTTAACCTCTTCCCTTCCCTCCAGGATTTCACCATCCTCTTTATATCGCTTAAGCACAAAGTGGGTAACCGTCCCCTGAACCCCTTCAATTGGGGCAAGCTTTTGCGATACGAAATCAGCTACTTCATGCATAGTTTTGCCCACTACTAGAACAAGTAGGTCGTAGGTTCCTGAGACGAGGTAGACGGTGCGCGCTTGCGGGAAACGATAGATGCGCTCGGCTATAGCGTCAAAGCCAACATCTCTCTGGGGAGTAATCTTAACCTCTATTAACGCCCATACCTGCTCCTCCCCCACCTTATCCCAGTTAATTACGGTTTTGTATTTCAGGATGGTTCGGTCTTTCTCAGCCTGTTTGATGAGCCTGGCTACCTCAGCGCTGGAAGTGCCGGTCATAGTAGCTATTTGTTTAGTGGTGGTTCGGGCGTCATTTTCCAGTATCTTAAGAATGTCTTTTATCATTTGTTAACTCCTCACTAGCTCGGTTAGTGACCACTGCTTTTCTGTCTCATTATAGCAGAGTTGGAACAACTTGTTATCCTTGGTTCTGACCTGGAAGTGCCTCTCCCCCGGCTCCTGCCACGCCCTCTCTATCTCCTCCACCTCATACTCTATATCCTCCCACAGGAAAGACCGTGGTTCCTCAGCATAAGTATGACCAGAATAGCAATTTACTTTAATATAATTTCTCTCCAACCCTATCCCCTTTATCCCCCTCCCTTTGATAAGGGAGGGGGAAGTTTTGGGAAGAGGGGCTTCGCCCCTCTTGGACTCTCCTTATTGCTTACTCCTTAATACTAAATAACCTTGAGTTTAATCGTGTTTGTTCTTTGCGAGATTTAAGATACAACTTCAACCCACAGAATCTCTGTGTAATCGTTTTTTGCCTCCTCTGTCCTAATGCTGAAAGCTAAGGGAAATTTACCGTTACTATTACTTTGCACAATAAAACAGAGAACATAGCACTCATCTTTCGGGAAAAATCTGGAAAAGGGAAACTCCATGTGCCAGTGTCCATGCCAGTCCATGTATATTTCTCTTTCAAATTGACTGGTCTTTTTCATTACAAAAGCTCTTTGAAGCTTAGGGATAGTAGGATGATTTTCATATTCTTCCCCATTAAACTTATCTAAAAATCCCCAACTAATTGCCCTAAGTCTCTGTGGGGCATCCATCCAGAACTGGACGTGTATCTCTAGCTCGCTATTACTTTTGACTTCTAGTTTTTTCCCTAAGTTTACCTCATCTGTTTCCTTTTGCATGCCCTCGAATCCTTTGACGGGGTGTTTTCTTCTCGTTGGGAGATAGAATTGAAGGTCTCTTATTCTGGCCTCCTCGTAGACCTCACCAAATATTTGTTTTCTCAGAAGCTCAGTCTGGTCGGCAATTTTATCTACCTGCTTCCGCCCAATTATTATTACACATATCAATGTTGCGAGAGCAATAAGTGTTGAGACGATAGCAGCAATGGCTAATGCAGTATTCATCTACCTACTCTAAATTTGTGGCCTCCGCTTATGCCACTCTGTCGCCTGTTGGTAGGCGTGGGCGATTTTGAGGATGGTTTCCTCGTTGAATGGCTTGGCGATAATCTGCATGCCTATCGGCAGCCCATCGGCAAAGCCGGCCGGGATGGAAATAGCCGGTAAACCGGCAATGTTTATCGGCAGGGTGCAGACATCACTCAAATACATTTGAAGTGGGTCATCCATCTTTTCCCCGATTTTGAATGGGACAGTAGGTGAAGTCGGCGTTATCAACGCATCAAATTTCTCAAAGGCGTTATCAAATTCGCGCCTTATCAGGGTGCGAACCTTCTGGGCTTTGAGATACCAGGCATCATAGTAACCGGCGGAAAGGGCATATGTCCCCAGCATAATGCGTCTCTTTACCTCATCACCGAAGCCATGTTGGCGGGTTTTTTCTAAAGCCTCCCACATACTATCTGTGTCTGAATAGGAGAAGCCATACTTTACTCCATCATAGCGAGCCAGGTTAGCTGAAGCCTCTGACGGGGCAATAATATAGTATGCTGCCAGGGCATAGGGGGTGTGGGGTAGTGATACCTCCCATTCTACCCTCGCCCCTAACTCCTCAAGCTTATTGATAGCGCTTCTTATGGCTATTTCTACCTCAGCCTGCATTCCCTCGACAAAATACTCCTTGGGGACACCAATAGAAAGCCTGCTGAGGTCGGTAGTCAGGCACTGGGTGTAATCTGGGGCGGGATAAGGAACCGAGGTAGAGTCTCTACTATCGTAGCCGGCGATGGCGTTTAACACTATGGCGCAATCGGCAACATCTTGGGTTAACGGTCCAATCTGGTCAAGGGAACTGGCGAAGGCAACCAAGCCATAGCGGCTTACCCTGCCGTAGGTAGGTTTCAAGCCAGTGACGCTGCAAAAACCAGCCGGCTGACGAATACTGCCTCCAGTATCTGAGCCCAGGGCATAGATGGTCTCTCCAGCGGCTACTGCAACCGCTGAGCCTCCGCTACTTCCCCCCGGGACACGGCTTAAATCCCAGGGATTATGGGTGGGGGAAAAGGCAGAGTGCTCTGTGGATGAACCCATAGCAAATTCGTCCATATTGGCTTTGCCTAGAATTACTGCACTATAGCCGTTTAATTTTTCTACCACTGTGGCATCATAAGGGGGCACAAAATTTTGTAACATTCTTGACGAGCAGGTGGTGTGTATCCCCTTGGTGCACATGTTGTCCTTGATTACCACCGGGATGCCGGTGAGGGGAGAGGTATCACCCCTGGCAATAAGCTCGTCAGCCTTCTCGGCTTGGCTTAGCGCCAGCTCATCGGTAACGGTAACCAGGGCGTGAACCCTCGGCTCTACCTGGTGGATACGCTCTAATGTAGCCTTGGTTAGTTCAACTGAGGATAGTTGCCTAGCCTTAAGCAGCCTATGTGCCTCATGAATGGTCAACTGATTCACTATCAACCTCACCCCTTTAGATATTTGCTTAGAACCCTATCCCCCATTACTCCAGCACTGCTTTTACCCTGAAGAAGTTTTCTTCCCTTCGGGGAGCATTGGCTAGAATCTGGTCTTGGGGTAGGGAAGGTGTTACTTCATCAGCCTTGGTAACATTCTGGAGAGCAATAGATTGGGCGGTAGGTGGGATATCACTGGTATCTACCTGCTGTAAAACCTCAAAGTTCTCCAGGATATCGGATAACTGCTCTCTGAACCTGTCAAGCTCGGTCTCAGTCAAGCCTAACCGGGCTAGCCGGGCAATATGTAGCACCTCTTCACGACTTAGCTTCATTATTTACCTCATAATATAGTTATATTGGGTAATTATAGCACCCATATTTGGCTATCGGCAACAGGAGCCGTCCTGCTATAATAAAGAGGTTAGTGATGAGGTAATAAGATGAGCATTAGGCTTATACTGGCTATTTTTAGCACCTTGCTTGAGGAAGCAGCCCTGGTAGTAATTGTGCTTTGGGGTTTGCCTCAGTTGGGCATTCACATACCTCTAGCCGGTCTTATTGCCTTGATGGTAGCCTGGGGTGCCTTTTCTATTTTTACCTATCGGATGGGTAGCCGAGCCTTAAAAAGGAAGCCGGTACTTGGTCTACCAGCTATGGTCGGCAGCAAAGGTAAGGCAGTAAGTCCATTAGCCCCACAGGGTTTTATCAGAATTAAGGGTGAACTTTGGGAGGCTAAACTAGCCGATGGCAGAGCAGACACTGGCGAGGAGGTTACTGTGGTGGAGCAAGATGGGCTTAAGCTTGTTGTACGTAAGAGTAGCACCGATTTAGAGGGGACTGAATGATAAATATTGATGGGGCTCAAAAATCAGGGAGTGGCACTATAGTTCGTTTTGCTGTTGGCTTAGCCACTCTGCTTGATGAGGAACTCCACCTTACCAATATTCGAGCCAAAAGAGAAAAACCGGGATTAAGACCTCAGCATCTTAAAGCAGTAGAGGCGCTCAAGCAAATATGCCACGGCACCTTGGACGGTGGTGAAATCGGTTCAAGGGAGATAAGGTTTAAACCAGGGAGAGGGGTTAAAAGTGGCTACTATGAGTGGGAGATAGGAACCGCCGGGTCTACTACTTTGCTGGCTATGACCCTTTTACCCGCTGCCTGTTTTTCTAGAGGCACTATGGGCTTTAACATATCCGGAGGGCTGTTTCAGGACTTTGCTCCTTCTGCCTATCATATGCAATATGTCTTTTTCCCGGTGCTAAGCAAGATGGGTATAACCGCTAAGCTTAAAATTATTCGTCCTGGCTATGTCCCCCGTGGGGGTGGAATTATACAGGTAGAGGTGGAACCAGTGAAGGGAAAAATAAAGCCAATAAGGTTACCTAGCCAGGGGGATGTAACCAGAATTGACGGGGTTGCCCTTTCCTCCCACCTTAAACCGAGGAGGGTAAGTGAGCGAATGGTGGAGAAATGTAGCGAGGTGCTTCAATCAAAAGGGTATAGCCCCCAAATAGAAATTGTCTATGATACCTCAGCCCTTCAGCGGGGGGCGGCTCTTGCCATATATGCTAAAGCTAGTTCCGGGTGCATTATCGGTGCTGATAGGGCAGGTGCGCCGAGGCGAACCTCAGAGGACATTGGTAAATATGTGGCTAGGAATCTGATAGAGGATTTGGCAACAGGGGCTACCGTTGACCGGTATTTAGCCGACCAGCTTATTTTTTATGCTGCTTTAGCTGACGGGGTTAGTCAGTACAGTATCCCGAGGCTTACCGAGCATGTGGAGACCAATCTATGGCTTGTGGAAAGTATGCTGGGAGCAAAGACCGAAGTTAGTAACAATATGGTCAGCATTCAAGGCATAGGCTACTATCCGAGCCGATAACTTATAGTGTTCTGAAGCAACATATGATATAATTTAAATTAGAGCGTGGCTATAAAAACGGTAGCTACTAACCGTAAAGCCTATCATAATTATCACATAGGGGATAGTGTAGAAGCTGGCATTGCCCTCACTGGCACTGAGATAAAGTCAATCCGAACCGGGAGAGTGAGTTTAGGTGATGCTTATGTTAGACCCGAGGCTGGTGAATTATGGTTACTGAATGCTCATATTGCTCGTTATGAGGCAGGTAGCTATTTAAGCCATGAGCCAAGGCGACCTCGAAAGCTTTTACTACATCGCAAGCAGATTGATAATCTCACTAGCCAAGTGCTGGAAAAGGGCTTTACTTTAGTCCCGCTTAGATTATATATTAAAGATAGTATTGCCAAGGTTGAGGTAGCGTTAGCCAAGGGCAAAAAGTTATATGACAAGCGAGAGTCCATAATTCGTCGTGAGACGGAACGAGAGATTGGGCGAGCCATAAAAAGGAGGAAGTTGGAAAGGAGTTAGTTTATATTTAAGCTGTCCGTAGTAAGTGGGGACGCGTGGTTTCGACAGGGGAGGTAGGCTGCAGGATTGCAAGCTGAGGTGCCACTAATCTCATAAAACAAGTGGCAAAAAATAACTGGCAACGAACCAGTTCTACTTGCTGCCTAATAATTAAGTAGGTGGCACATCCAACCTGACCTCGCCTCAATGGGTTGGGATTGGGTGCCGAAAAGTTGAGGTGCCATCGCTCGGACGTCGATAAGGGCGGTGAAAGAATTATCGATTGGCCTGGCTAAACTCGGTCAGCTGAGGCTAGTCAGGCGAGATTAAATAGCTGACTAAGCTTGTAGTATATTCTGGGCAGCCTCTCTTGGACGGGGAGTTCAACTCTCCCCCGTCTCCACCAGCTTAAAATCGGGCTCTGGGCTTATGCCGGAGCCCGTTACTTTTTCTTCACTTTCAGCCGGGCTAAACACTATCGCCTTGTTCTCAGGTTTGTGCCTCAGGGACTCAAAGATGGGATTGGCCTGCCACCGGTAGCCGAGGCAGTGATTATTATGGCCGGTAACCACCTCGCCCATGGATTAAGCCATACATACGCCGAAGGCAAAGAACCACTCGCTCTCACCAGTAGCGTGGTGAACGGTAGGGTGAAAACAGGACAAATATCGGGAATAACCAATGAAATATCCATATTGACAGGTATCAACCTACCGCTTACTATGTCTACTATAATATTATCATTTAGCCGAAATATGGCTAGATGGAGGTGCCAAAGTGTAGGCTATAAGCGGAGTTATGCCATGTCTTTTTCTATTAATTAAGGAGGGGGAAGGCTATGCTGTTTATGATTACTCAGGTACATACACCAGAGACTTGTCCCAAGGATGTGGGAGGGGCGGATGTGCTCATCGACAAGGGTGCTCAGGGGGTGACTGTTAAAGGCCGCTGGGGAGCCTGGTCGCACCACACCATCTGGTACCTAGTAGAAGCTGATTCCTTGGAGGCTATCCAGAGGTTTGTCGATCCGGGGATGAAGCGGTGCACCTGCACGGTAGCGCCAGTGGGAGAGGCGCCCATTCAACGGTAATTCGGACGCCAGGGTATCTTTTGGTGAGTTCATCGAGGGGGTGTAGCTATGGGTGTGCAGGAAGCGAGATGACCTGGATGATGGGGGATAATGGGAGCAAAATGGTGGTAGCTGGTTCTAGTGAAGTAACGTGTATCGTTTCCACAAATCCAGGCAGGGACGGAGTTACCCAGAGTGCTTGAGGACGACGAGGTAATCGTAGATTGCTAGGACCTCGGTATGTCGGGCACGCTGGGTGATGATGAACGTCTGGGCTTAGCTCACCTGAGAAAGCGCCTACTGGGAAATGTTCTCGCCAGCCAAATATCTGCGTCAGGAGATGGAAAAGGACAAAAGGATTATCACCGACAACCAAGCTCCTTTCTCCTACTGACGGCACCATCTAAAGATATAGGCAACGCTGGAAAGGGGGCTCAAAGTTATTATAGGAGGACTTAGAGCAAAATTTTGGTCTTCTTATACAAAAGTCCATTCTGTTCAATGGGTAATTAAAAGGCTGGGTATCACGACCGACACCCAGCCTTTCGCAACTCCTAAGAAGTGTATCTTTAGGCTTTCCCTATCCTGAACATCTTGGGACTCACCGTCTCTCCATAAAAACACACATCATTGTTTGCATTGCTGTAGCTTAAGGCTCAAGGCATAGTACCTGTATCGTCTAACCCTGCATAGTTATTCCCCCGTCCACGGATACAGTCTGTCCAGTTATGTAATCGCTTTCCTCGGAGGCTAAGAACACAGCGATACCCTCATAGTCCTCCACTCTCCCCAGCCTTCCTAACGGAATCCTAGAAAGCCGTTGCTTTTCGTATTCTGGCGTCAGCACTGGAGCGACGAATCTAAGAGCCTGCTCTGTCCCCGGTGTATATCCCGGAGCAAAACCGTTCACCTGAATGCCCGAAGGCCCGAACTCAGCCGCCAAGCACCTAGTTAGAGCTAATATCCCCATCTTGGAGGCTACATAATGAACATGAAGGTACACCGGAGGAGAATAACGAATTTGATTCGAATTCACCATTATGATCTTACCCCTTCTCTTCTCTATCATATGGGGCAGTACTGCTTGAGACATAAGCATGCTTCCTCTGAGATTTACCGCCAACACCTCGTCCCACTCCTCAGGGGTTATCTCTAGAAATGGTGTTATTGGATAAATTGCGGCATTATTTACCAATATGTCTACCCTTCCCAGTTCATTTAGGGTCTCTCGCACAACCTTCTGGCAGTCCTCCTTTTTGCTCACATCACATCTTACTGCCAAAAACCTTCTACCTAAGTGCTCCACTTCTTTGCCTGTATCCTGCAGTTTCTCGAATTGCTTATCTGCACCTACTATATGAGCTCCCTCTCTAGCAAAGGCAATGGCTATAGTTTTGCCGATCCCCGCGCCAGACCCGGTTACGATTACCACCTTATCTTTTAGTCTACTTCCCAATTTTACCCCGAAGTGGTAGCAACGAGTAACCTTGATAATCTCTTTTTGCTTTTCACTTCCCCTCCTCATTTGGTTTTTTGTGTTGCACTTGTATCCGTCAAAATTGAACAATTTCTAATTCATACTAACCACCTCCGTTTCTTGTAAACTGTTATGCCATGTCAACTTGTGGTTCGTTTATGCTAAGCGGTAATTGCTCTTACCAATTGTGCCTAGTCAATGGGATACAGTTCATGTCCAGGCCTACGCGGTATGGGCTGCCCAATGGGTTCTCCCACGATTTTGCGATTGGGCTCTCCTTCCGGCCACTCCATAATTACATTGCCCCCTAATATGGTCATCACTGGCCATCCCTTTATGTCCCAACCTTCAAAAATGGAGAAACCCTCGCTGCTAATGACCATATCACGGGTCAACTTCTTTGTCTT
>SDBU01005141.1_pt1 | contig 15765 bp, 14 predicted proteins | sample 2277071 | NCBI WGS metagenome assembly SDBU01 (sample SAMN10397929, study PRJNA504765) | marine sediment metagenome | isolation source: marine sediment core GS08_GC12, 126 cmbsf | place: Arctic Ocean: Gakkel Ridge, Loki's castle | collected 2008
CAGCCCGGCCACCCGCCGGCCGATCAAGGACCTCAAGTTTCCCCGCGGCTTGATTCTGGGCGCCATTTTCCGGGGGCCGGGCGTGGAGCTGCCCGTCGGTGATACGCAAATCCTGCCCGGTGACCGGTTGTTGATCTTTGTCAAGAACGAGCAGCTGGAGAAGGTGGAAAAGTTTTTCAGCTAGGCTGGCGGGATCGATGAATAAAAAGGCTGTATTCAATACTCTCAGTATCCTGGTAATCATCATCGGCCTGTGCATGCTGTTCAGCGTGGCCTGGGCGGCTTACTTCGGTGATGGCGACCTGCGGGCGCTCCTGTACTCCATCGGCATCTGCCTGCTGGTAGGGGGGCCGAGTTATCTCCTGACCCGTGGGAAGTACAGTCTTACCAGCCGGGACGGCTTTGCCATCGTGGCCCTGGGTTGGACCACCATGGCCTTGTTCGCCAGCCTGCCCTTCTATTTGTCCGGGGCCATCACCACCTTCACCGATGCTTTCTTCGAAGCCATGTCGGGGTTGACCACCACCGGGGCCACTATTCTGGGCGATGTCGCCCGCCATCCACATCTATCCCAGGGTATCGAGAGCATGCCCCGGGGAATCCTCTTCTGGCGGGCGTTTATCCAGTGGATCGGGGGCATGGGGATCATCATGTTCTCAGTGGCTATTCTGCCCCTCATGGGAATGGGCGGGACTTCCCTGCTGCGGGCTGAGGTGCCGGGTCCCACCGTGGATCGGATCCAGCCCCGGATCCAGCAGACCGCCAAGACCCTGTGGCTGACATATCTCATCATCAGTTTCGGGGAAGCATTGCTGCTGCGCCTGGGCGGACTTTCCTGGTTCAGCAGCCTGACACACACTTTCACCACGATGGCCACCGGCGGCTTTTCCATTAATAACGCCAGCATCAACGGCCAGACGGCCTACATCCAGTATGTACTGATTTTCTTCATGCTCATGGCCGGGATCAATTTTACTCTGCACGGGAAATTGATCCTGCGCCGTGAAAATCACTACAAGGGTAACCAGGAGCTCTATTTTTTTCTGGGCACCATCGGCCTGTTCACCGCGATCATTTTCATCGACATCGCCGCCAACAACTACGGTTGGGGGGAGTATAGTTTCCGCCATGCCCTGTTCATCACTACCTCTATCACCACCACCACCGGTTATGGCACGGTGGACTATGAAACCTGGTCGCCATTCGCCCAGATGCTGATATTTACTCTGTTTTTCGTGGGCGGATCGGCTGGCTCCACCGGTGGCGGAATCAAGGTCATCCGCATCCTGGTGCTGTCTAAATACATCATTGCCGAGATACGTAAACTGGTCCATCCCAACGCCATCATCCCGGTGCGTATCGGCCAGCGCTCGATCCCTGAAACGGTGATTCGCAACACTATCGGGTTCCTGCTGTTTTACCTGGGGATTCTCCTGCTGGTTGCCGTAGCGCTGACCTTCTTTAACCTGGATATGTTCTCGGCCCTCAGTGCCTCCGCGTCGGCCCTGGGCAATATCGGGCCGGCCTTCGGTTCGGTAGGGCCGTATAACAACTACGCGCATCTGGCCGACCCGGCCAAGTGGCTGCTCAGTTTCACCATGTTGCTGGGCCGGTTGGAGATCTTCACCGTCATGGTTATGTTCAGCCGCACCTTCTGGAAGTGAGGTACGCCCGGGGCGAATACATGCAGTATATTCAAATTGAATCAACCGGACCGGTAACCACCGTCACCATCGACCGTCCGGAGGTGCTCAATGCCCTCAAGCCCAAAGTCCTTGAGGAGTTGACCGCGGCCTTCGACCAGATCGATACGGATCAGACCCGGGCAGTGATCCTCACCGGGGCGGGGGACAAGGCCTTCGTGGCCGGCGCCGACATCAAGGCCTTCGCCTCCCTGGACGAGGCCGGCGCCCTGGATTTCGCCCGGCGGGGACAGGCCCTGACCATGAAAATCGAACGCTTCCCCCGGCCGGTAATTGCGGCTGTCAACGGTTTTGCCCTGGGCGGCGGCTGCGAGCTGGCCCTGGCCTGCCATCTGCGGGTAGCTGCTGAGCAGGCCAAGTTTGGGCAGCCCGAGGTCAGCCTGGGGGTGATAGCCGGTTTCGGCGGAACCCAGCGCCTGCCCCGACTGGTGGGCAAGGGGGTGGCCCTGGAGCTGCTCACCACCGGCCGGATGATCGACGCCGCCGAGGCGCTACGCATCGGCCTGGTCAACCGCGTGGTCTCTTTGGACCGGCTGCTACCAACCTGCCGGGAAATCGCCGAACTAATCGTCGCACAGGGCCCCAAGGCGGTGGAATTGACCATTAAGGCGGTCAACGAGGGCTTGGACCAACAGTTATCAGCGGCACTGGAGCTGGAGGCCCGCCTGTTTGCCGCCACATTTAATACCGCCGATATGCGGGAGGGCACCCGGGCTTTCATCGAGAAGCGCAAGCCGGATTTTAAGGGACAATGAGTAGGGCCTAGCGTAAATGACCGCCATCATTGAAACCACACCGGCGGGTGTAACCCTCCTGAAGTGCCACAATCCCGTCACCAAGGAGCCCCTCCGAGTGCTGGAATGCCATAGCTTGGACGAGGTGGACCGGCTGTTGGAAAAGTTGCGCCGGGCCGCCGCGAAATACAACTTCTCGCCGATCAGTGAGCGGGTACGGCTGGTACGCCGCTTCCGTAGGGCTCTGGCCCGCAACTTGGATCGTATCATCGACAGTATTTGCGCTGAAACGGGCAAGCAGCGGGCGGAGGCGCTCATGGAGGTTTTCGGAGCCTTCGAGATCATGCGGGGGAGTGAACGGCTGGCACCGTCCACCCTGCGCCGGGAATACCGCTCCAGCGGCACAATTGCCCACAAAACGGTCTACGTGGATTACCGGCCCCATGGGGTGGCCACGGTCATCTCCCCTTGGAACTATCCCCTGTTGTTGGTAGCCGCGCCGGCGGTGGAAGCGCTGCTGGCAGGTAACATGGTGGCCGCCAAGCCGTCGGAACATACCTGTTTGACCGCGCTGCTGATCAAGGAAATCTTCGATCAGGCCACCGGGCGGCCGGGGCTGCTGGAAATGTTTATCGGGCTGAGTGAGGTGGGCCAGCGGTTGGTCAGCTCGCCACTCACGGATGTAGTCTGCTTTACCGGCAGCACCAAAATCGGCCGGGAAGTGGCCCGGACCTGTGCGAACCTGCTCAAGCCGGTGATCCTGGAACTGGGCGGCAAGGACCCCATGATCGTGCTGGAGGACGCGAATCTGAAACGGGCCGCCAAATCGGCGGTGTGGGGCGGGTTCTACAACGCCGGGCAGACCTGTGTCTCCGTGGAGCGGGTTTACGTGCTGGCCCCGGTTTACGATCAGTTCCTACGGCTGCTACGTGAGGAAGCCTGCAAGCTTACCGCCGGCGGAGAAGCAGATGACGCCATCGGCGCCGTGACCTTGGAATCACAGTATGATAAGATAATGGACCACATGAAGGATGCCGAGTCCAAGGGGGCGCAGGTGGAAATTTTCGGCACCCCGGACGGCCGGCATTTGCCACCGGTGCTAATGACCGAGGTGGACCATAGCATGGCCGTCATGACTGACGAGACCTTCGGTCCCGAGTTGGCGGTGATGAAGGTCGAGTCGGAGGATGAGGCCATCGAAAAGGCCAATGACAACGCCTACGGCCTGAGCGCCTATATTTTTACCCGCAACGAGCGTCGCGGCCGCCGGGTGGCCCGCCGGCTGATGTGTGGCGCCGTGGCCCTCAATGACGTGATCGTGCAGTACGTCGTGGGTTCCCTGCCCATCGGTGGTTTTCGGGCCAGCGGTATCGGCAAATTCCACGGCCGGGAGGGGCTGTTGAGCTTCTCGCTCCAGCAGTCGGTGGTCGGCAGCCGCATCAAGCTGCCGATGGAACTATGGTGGTACGACCTGGGCCCCAAGACCCACCGGCTCATGCGGGCCTTCGTTAAGTGGTGGTACAGCTGAGTATCTTAGGCCGTGAAAATCCTGGGCATAGAACACGTGGCGGTGGCGGTGGCGGACCGGGAAGAGCCCGTCCTGGTGTTTCACCAATTGTTAGGCCTTCAGGATGGTGGCACCAGGGAAGTGCCCGACCAACAGGTGATCACCCACATCTTCGACACCGGCCGGGGCAAGCTGGAGTTGCTGGAGGCCACCGGTCCCGATTCCCCCGTATCCCGTTTCATTGATAAAAAGGGACCTGGCCTCCACCATATCGCCTTCCTGGTGGATGACGTTTCGGCCTGGCTCCAGCACTTGGAACTGCAAGGGGTGGAGCTCATCGATCGCCAGCCCCGCCGGGGCGCCGAGGGCTATCTGATCGCCTTCCTGCACCCCCGTTCCACCGCCGGTGTTCTGGTGGAACTATGCCAGAAACCCTGACCCTTAAGGACAAGCTCAAGCGCCTGCCCCGGCAACCGGGGGTATACCTGTTCAAGGACGCCCGGGGTGATATCATCTACATCGGCAAGGCCAAGGTATTGCGCCACCGGGTGCGCTCCTATTTTCAGGCCCCCGGCGGCAAGGATCGCAAGACCCGGCGCATGTTGCCCAAGATCGCCGACCTGGATTGGATCGCGCTGCCCAACGAGATCGAGGCCTTGATCTGTGAACAGGACCTGGTGCGGCATCACCAGCCGCGCTACAATATCCTGCTCAAGGATGACAAGTCCTACCCCTTTATCATGGTCACCAGGGAACCGTTCCCCCAGGTGCTCCTGACCCGCCAGGTGAAACGGGACGGCAACCGTTACTTAGGACCTTACACCGACGTCAAACGTCTGCGCGAGACCCTGCGGGTGCTGCACAAGATTTTCCCCATCCGCAGTTGCACCTATCACATCACCACTGACACCATCGCCCAGGGAAAATATAAGGTCTGCCTGGACTATCACATCAACCGTTGCCACGGTCCCTGCGAAGGGCATCAGAGCGGTGAGGCCTATAACGAGATGATCTCCGGCGTGGTGGCCTTTCTGCAGGGGCGCAGCGCTGAAATCCTCAAGCGGCTGACGGTGGAAATGCAACAGGCTGCCAAAAAGCTGCGCTTCGAAGACGCCGCCGGTATCCGCGATCAGTTCCATTCTATGCGGCACTACGCCCAGCGCCAATCCACCCTGACTAAGGACCTGAGCGACCGGGACGTGCTGGCGGTGGACGTGGCCTCCAGCTACGGCGTGGGGGTGGTGCTACGGGTGCGGGACGGCAAACTGGTCGGTAAGGAGAAATTTGACTTGTCCATAGCCGACCCCCAGCTGGCTACGGAGAATTTTTACGGTTTTCTGAAGCTCTACTACAGCCGGGCCGACTTCATTCCGCCCGAAATTCTGGTGCATGAACCGCCTGACGACCGCCCGGGCATTGAAGGCTGGTTGACCGAGTTGGCTGGGCACAAGGTGCGGCTGCATGCTCCCCAGCGCGGTGAGAAGGTGCGGTTGGTGGCCCTGGCCCGCCAGAACGCCACTCTGATGCTCAACGAGATTAAATTAAAGAAAAGCCGCCGGAGAGAGCTGCTGCCATCATCGGTGGAGCGCCTCCAGGAAGACCTGGGCCTGGAAGTGCCCCCCCGGCGTATCGAGGGCTTCGACAATTCCAATATCCAGGGGGCCCACCCGGTCTCCTCCATGGTCTGCTTTTTGGACGGCCGGCCGCGCAAAAGCGAGTACCGTAAATACCACATCAAGACCGTGGCCGGGGCCGACGACTTTGCCTCCATCTACGAGGTGGTCACCCGGCGCTACCGGCGGGTGCTGGATGAGGGCACACCACTGCCCGACTTGGTTCTCATCGACGGGGGCAAAGGGCAGCTGAGCATGGCCAAAGCCGCCCTGAACGACCTGGGGCTGGCTTACCTGCCGGTGATTGGGCTGGCCAAGCGGCTGGAAGAGGTTTACCGCCCCGGCCATGCCGAGCCGTTCAACATTCCCAAGCATTCACCTGGACTGGGGCTGCTGCGCCGGGTGCGTGACGAGGCCCACCGCTTTGCCATCACATTCCACCGCCAGCAGCGTTCCCGGGCCATGACCACTTCGGTGCTGGACGATATTTCCGGGGTGGGTCCCAAACGGCTGCAGGCCATCTGGAAGGCCTTCAGCTCTTTGCAGGAGCTGGCCCGATCCGATGCGCAGGTGATCGCCACGCGGGCCGGGTTGCCGGTGGCGGTGGCAGAGGCAGTCAAAGAGCGGGCCGGACAGGTGGACCAGACGAGTATCTGATCAGCCCTGGCTCACCTTCCACTTGCTTTGCGATGGGTGGGTGGGTATACTCGCAATGGTCATCCTCCTTAAGTTGGTGGCCCGGTAACCGATTTAGAATACCGTGGAGACCTTAGACACAGAAACCTCCGTTCCCGCCAGCCAGGGCATCCCTCTGGTGGACATAGTCAAGATCGCCCTGGCCGTGATTAGTATGCTGCTGGTGGTGATGGTGTTCATCGACGGCACCTACCTGGTCAGGCAGTACCGCACCCCCTGGCAGCCGCTCTACCATCAGAATTTCGACGATCCCCGCGTGCGAGTGGCGGCCCAGGGTCTGCTGGCCTACAGCCAGTTTAACCTGCAGCCCTGGCGGGTGGTCCTGGATTACCAGGACTCCACCGTGTTCTGGCTGTACGCTGACACCTCACGAGCCCTGCGGGCGACCGACATGTTCGCCCGGCGCATCACTTTCGACCAGGGCACCTTCCTGCAATATGCCATTCTGGGGGCGGAGAATCTGGGCTATCAGCCCCGGGTGGCACTATTTCCCAAGGGGGAATATGGTCGCTTGGGGGATTGGGTAGGCATCGACAGCCTGCCGGTGGCCCGGGTGCAGCTGACTCCCGCTGACAGGCAAAACCCCGGGCTGTACCAGGCCATGTTCGACGTGCGGCTGGCCCGGGTGCCCTACCGGGATACGCCGGTGCCTTCCCTCCTGGAGGAATTTTTTCACCGGCAGAACTACAGCTCACTGATGCGGCTCCAGTTGGTGCGGGCGGAGGAGGATAGGAATCTGCTGCGGGAAATTCTGCAGGCCGCGCTCGAGGTCGACCGGAACCTGAAGCGGGTGGTAAATGAGGTCACCTTTTTCCGGATTACCGAATACCAGAAGAATCGTTACCGCGACGGCCTCACCACCGACACTTTTGGCTATTCTGCCTTGGGGAAGTTTTTCTGGCAGGTGTCACATTCCATCGTCCCGGTGGCTACACAGGATGCTGCTGATATTCTGATCGACGGCCTGTCCCAGGGGGTGGAGTCCTCACCGGCCTATGTGGTGATCTCCTCCCAGCACAACAGCCGGGTAGACCAATTGCAGGCCGGGATGCTGTTCGCCCGGATCCAACTTGTGGCCAGCGCCATTGGTGTGGCGGTGCTGCCGATACCCCAGGTGGTGCGTGACTACCCGGAGATGTTCGACCCGTACGTGGATCTACACACCGAGTTCGCTTTGCGTGGGTTCCGGGTTCAGATGGTGGCGGGATTGGGGTTGCCTGCCCGACAGGTGGCGCCCGAACCACGCCGATTCGTGCTGGATATCGTGGAAGAGGAACCAGCACCGAAACCGAAGCGTAAGAAAAAGCTGCGCTTGCCGGTCCGCCGGCGGGGCGAATTCAGGCCACCGCCCCACTAGGATTCCAACGACTCGCGCAGCTCCACATACAATCGGGCCAGCTCTTCGGGAATCGGTGTGGGCTGCCAGTCGCTGCGGTCGACAAATACCGCCACCTGTTCGGCAGTGGCCACTACCTTCCCGCCCAATGTGAATTCCGCCGCCAGCATAAAATACCTGTCTCCCATATCTTGGGCCCACATCCAGCCGGTGGGCTGATCAAACAGGCGTAACGGTTCCTTGTAGTTCACCTGGGTTTGGGCCACGACCGGCAGGCTGCCTCGCTCCAGCAACCGTTCCAACGGAAAGAACTTCTTAAACAGGGCGTTACGCAGGTCCTCCAGCCAGCGGACATAGACGATATTGCTAACCACGCCCGCGAAATCCACGTCGTAGGTTCGGATTTCCAACGGCAGTTCAATCTCAAATGGTCTGGCTGGGGTGGGAGACATGGGCTTAGGTACTTTTTGCCTGCCGGCGGTCGGGTTCCGCCCCGGGATGCTTGCTCCCGTCTCAGATAAGGGCGGTCTTCAAAATCTGGGTCGCCTCTTCCTCCGCCTCGACGATCAACACCAGCCGGTCGTGGAGATCGTCCAGCAGGGCCTGGCTCCCTGACTTGTCTAAAGGGAAGTCGCTGATGGCCTCTTCGCGCAAGGCGGCCTGTTCCGTCCGGATGCCTTCCATCTCCGGGATGGCGTCCATCCCCTTGTCCAGGAAGGTCTGTTCCGCCCGGAAAATCAGCTCCCGGGTGCGACGCAGCAACGATATTTCGTCCGGTAAGGCTGCTTCCGCCAAACCGGTCCAATGCTGCTCCAGTTCCCGGTACCGGCCCGCCAATTCCTTCAACCGCGGCTTGCCGACCACCTCACTGGCTTCTTCCAGGAAATCGGCATACAGCCCCCGCAGGGCGCCGCCGCCGGTCTCCTGAGTCTGAATGCATTTGTATGTCCATTGCAGCCCGACGTACAGGTTAAGGCCGGGGGAAAATACCTTGAGCCAACCCTTACGGGCCTTGGAACTGTTTATCATCCCGGCCCATTTTTCCAGTCCCAGCAGGCCAAAGTTGTTGCGCGGGTGGGGCGGATTGAGCATCCGGTCCCAGCATTGGCGGATGCCGCGATTGATACCCTCCACCAGGTCGATGGGGCCACTGGGCGGAGCCAACGTCAGGCTGCGAAAGGACAGGGAATCGATGCTCTCCCGGGCGCTGGCCAGGTCCGACGGTGAGATGGCCATGGGGGAACGAGCCTGGTCCGCCACCAGGAAATCGCGGCTTTTATCGTCATAGGTTAACACCACCATGGCGTGGTCGCCGTACTCCGTTTCCTCCGCGTAGTAGGGCAGCTGTGTCCGGTCGACGTGCAGAATAACCGGGAAGCCCTGGGCCAGGTCGTTATTCAAGTTGGTTTCCGCCTGTTGGGCGCTTCTGGTCATCCGCACATTGGTTTCCAGCCCCAGCCGACGATATAGCCCATCCATGTACTGGCCGAACCTGGCGTTGTATCGTTGGGCCACACCGATATAAAGGGTGGGCTCGTAACCGTCATATTCGAAATTATAATAAGCAAAACCGATACCTCCGCTGACGCCAAATAGCATGGCTTCGGTCAGCGGTTGCTGGTTATAAGCAGCGATAGCACCGTGGAACGACAATACATGCCGGATGGCGGTGGTTTCACTGTAAATACCACCGAACTCCAGGTTGTTAAGGTTCATCTAAGTCTCCAAAGTACAACACGCCAGCTGCGGAAAGCCCTGGAACGTGTTTGAAATGCAGTAGTTAAATTCAATATACACAGGTAAGTGTCCAATACCAAGGCCGTTTTTAGCCAATGCCCTGTGGGTCGAATGGTTCCCAGTCTAATTTCCCGCATCCGGCCCCCAGCGGCTGAGCGCGGCCTGCAGCTCGGTGTGAATCAGGCCGTTGCTGGCCAGCACTCGCTCACCGCCGAAGGGCAACATACCTCCTTGCCAGTCGGTCGTGAGCCCTCCCGCCTCACGGCAGATTAATGCCCCGGCGCAGATGTCCCAGGGATACAGGTTGGCCTCGTAGAAAGCGTCGAACCGACCGGTTGCCACGTAGCAGAAGTCAAGCGCTGCCGCCCCCAGCCGGCGGAGGCCCTGGCATCGGTCGTAAAGCTCCTTGAAGAGATCGAAACTGCGGTAGAATACTTCGTCGTGCCGATATGGGAAGCCGGTCACCAGTAGCGCTTCCTGAAGGCTGTCGACGCCGCTCACCTGAATCCGTTCCCCGTTCAACGTTGCTCCCTGATCCTTAACGGCCACGAATTCCTCCCCTTGGGCCGGATTCAATACCACCCCCACCACGGTCTCATTCTTTACCTGCAAGCCAATCGACACAGCGAAAAGGGGCAAGCCGTGGATGTAGTTGGTGGTGCCGTCCAAGGGATCGACCACCCACCGGTACTGCGAGGGTACAGTCTGTCGATAGTCACCCTCTTCGGCAATGACGGCGTGATCGGGAAAGGCCTGGCGGATCCGGCCCACGATGGCCGCCTCACTCTCTAAGTCCGCTGCAGTGACCAGGTCCACCTGGCCCTTCTTCCGCACTCCCTCCAGCCGGCGGAAGCGCTTCATGATTATCTCTCCGGCTTCCCGGGCGGCGGCCAGGGCCACTTCCCGGGCTGATGACAGGTCGAAAGTACTCACGCGTGGTGCCGTTTCAGGTTATGCCGTGCGACTTCACAGGCAGTTCAGCCTGACGGTGTCTGTTGCCGTAACTGCTCGGCGTAGGTCAGATGTTTACGGGAGAAGTACTCATTGGTCATCACCTTCAGGGTGCCGGTTAAAAATATAACACCGATCAGGTTGGGAATGGTCATCAGGCTGAGGGCGATATCGCCAAAATTCCACACGAAACTGAGGGGCAGCACGGCGCCGATAAAGTTGAACGCCACGTAAACCCACCGATAAGGCTTGATGGCTTTTGAACCCGCCAGGTATTCGATTGAGCGGTCACCGTAATAGCTCCAGGCCACCATCGTGGTATAGGCGAACAGGAAGACGGAAAGATTAACGATTATGCTGCCGATATAGGGTGCGAAGCTAAAGCCGGTGCGGAAGGCTTCCCGGGTCAGTGCGGCGCCGGTCAGATCGGTGGACTCCAGGACCCCGGTGGAGATGATGGCGATGCCGGTCATGGTGCAAACCACCAGGGTATCGATGAACGGTCCCATCATAGCCACAGCCCCTTCACGCACGGATTCCTTGGTACGGGCGGCGGCATGGGCGATGGGCGCCGAGCCCTGGCCGGCTTCGTTGGAGTACAGGCCGCGCCGTACTCCCCACATGATCACGGTTATCAGACCGCCCCAACCGGCCTTCAGGGAGAAAGCCGCGGTGAATATGGTCACAAAACTGGGGACGATGGAACCCGGCCGGGATAGGAAAATGAACAGGGCGCCTCCAACGTATAGTACCGCCATGGTTGGCACTAAACGGCTGGCCACGCTGGCGATGCGCTTGATCCCTCCGATAATCACCAGCCCTACCAGGAAAGCTATGGTCAGTCCGGCCAGCCAGGTGGGCCAGCCGTAGGCCCCCGCCGTCTGGGCGATGGTGTTGGCCTGGTTCATGTTGCCGGTGCAGAAGGAGCAGATCACCGCACAGGTGGCGAAGAAGATGGCCAACGGTTTCCAGGCCGGCCCCAGTCCCCGCTCGATGTAGTACATGGGTCCACCCGAAGCCGACCCATCTTCATGAATGGTTCGATACGAATGGGCCAGTGTGGCTTCGGAGTATTTGAGCGCCATACCGAGCAGGGCGGTCATCCACATCCAGAACAGCGCCCCCGGTCCACCCAGACGCAGCGCCAGCGCCACCCCGGCAATATTGCCGATGCCGATGGTGGCCGAGAGGGCCGCCGACAGGGCCTGGAAATGGGTCACGTCACCTTCGTCGTCCGGATTGTCGTACTTCCCACCGACTACCTGGAAACTGTGCTTTAATCTGACCAGTTGAATCCAGCGCAGACGGAATGAGACGAACAATCCGGTCCCCAGCAGAATAAATATGAGTGGCAGGGAGATCCAGCCGCTGAAAGTCTCAGTGGCGGCGGTTAAGGTTGCACCTATGCTTCCGAGTGTTTCCAAGTAAAATACCCCCTCGCTTTTTTCAGATGGATAGCGTTGACAATACTGTATTACCCGCTATGGGCCGCGAATAATTTGGCTGATAATAGTCAACCTGAGGCCCGAATCACAACATAAAATCCATTCAAGGATTGTTTCAGACCGGTAGCGGTTCGGTTGTATATTCTCGGCCGTGAACCGGGTTTTAATCAAGGAAATTAATGTCTGGACGGTGGTGCGAACGGTGTTCCCCCTGGCCTGGATCGTAGCCACGGTCCTCTTTCTGCTGACCTATCTGCTGGCTGGGAGCATGGTGGCGGCCTTGGCGGACGAATTTGCTGAATTACCCTCGATAGACCCCGCTGCCGGGGTGGCCGCCGGGGTACTGATCAGCCTGATTTTAGGCTTCTTTGCCACCATCGGCGCCACCATCTGTGCCGCCATCGTGGCGGCGGCCTACAACCTCCTGGCGGCTCTGGGTGGCGGGATCACCCTGCAAATGGATCCGGTGTCGGTCGGTGATCAGGAATCGGAGAGTGTAGCGGCCGCAGGGAACGCGGTAGACGAGAGTTAGGCGTCTCAACGGAAGCAGACAAGCGGAGGAGATATGAGAAGCCTTGGTGCAATAGTCTTGGCTTTGTCTTTTGGAACGTTGTGGGTGCTTTTGCCTCCTGCGCTGGAGGCGCAATCTGAGATTCCATTCGTTCCGCCAGATTTCAAAGTACCTGAAAAGCTCGAGACGCAAATATTTCGAATTCGTATGCTGACGGTCGAGGACGTCGTGAAGGACTACGACGCCGTCATGACGAGTGTCGACCATTTGAAGAATACGTTTGGTCCGAATTCAACTTGGCCTGAAGAGGACCTAACACTCGAGCAAGATCTGATCGACCTCGGCTGGCACCAGAAAGAGTTTCAAACGCGACGCTCGTTCGCATACACGGTTATGAATTTATCGGAATCTCAATGCCTTGGGTGCGTCTACATCGATCCCACCCGAAAACGTGGATACGATGCGGAGGTATACCTGTGGGTACGAGAAAGCGAATTTGAAAAAGGATTAGACCCCGTCCTTTTTCAAGCCGTCAAACAGTGGATAGCGAAAGAATGGCCTTTCAAGAAAGTTGCTTTCCCCGGCAGAGAGGTCGACTGGGAGACCTGGGGAGCCCTCCCCGAGGAGAAACGGTGAGGGAGATGGGCGCAGAGGTGGCATAGCCATGTCGCCGATCAATTCACCTGTTAGGCCGATATAGGCTGCCCCGGCTGCTGTTTTAACCTTAAATTTTTTAACGGATTACCCGAGCTGTATTAATCTGAACCAGGTTGGCACTCAAGGAAAAATATTGTGTCTGATGATACCGCCCTACCCCGGCGAGGGCTGAGCATGGGTCGCCTCCTCTGGTCGGCGCTCTTGCTGTGCTTGATTGCCCCGGCCCTCATGACCGGCCCCCGGCTGGCTGCCCAGCGCTCACGAAAAGTCACTCTGTATGTCATTGACTTCGATAACCTGGCGGGCGATTCCAATCTGGATTGGCTGTCCCAGGCGCTCAAGGATATGATTATTCTACGCCTGGAGGAGGAGCCGCTGCTCAGGGCCCGGGACGCCGGGCAGATCGCTCCCTTCCTGGAGTCCCGCTCAAAGAGGCGGCCGGCCAAGGGGACCCGGTTGGCGGGCAACAGCCTGCTGCTGATGGGCACCTACCGCCGCGAGGACGCTCGCCTGGTGATGGGCCTGCAACTGTTGGACATGGACAATTGGGCCGGCTTGAAACAGGAGACCGTCGAGGCTATCTACAGCGATATTCCCCAGGTTAATAAGCAGCTGGTGGAAACTGTGCTGGCCATGGTTAAGGGCGTCGATTTTGCCAGCGGGGTACGGCTGGATGCGCCCCCCGTACCACCGGCGGCTGGTGTCCCGGCGGACCGCTTGGAAGAGGAAGGCAAGTATCCCTCACCGGAGGAATACGCCCGGGATCTCCCCGCGGCCCGGGAAGATCTGGAGCAGGCCCTGACCGACCTGGAGGAGGTCATGGACCGCTATTCCGGTTTTCAGGGTGAAGAGGGGGACACCCAGCGGTTGGATGAAGCCTATAGCCGGGAATTCAACCTTGAGGGTTTCGGCGCCCTGCCCGAGGAAAGGGCCCGGCATACCACCCTGTTCGAGGACGTATTGCGGCGGGTAGCCGACAATCCCTATGCCGCTGAAATCGGCCAGGTAGACCTGGTGGTGGACCCCTACAACGATAAACGGGTATTCCTGAACATCCCCGTCACTTACCGGATCAAGAATACGTTGCTCGAGGACATGCTCTACAGCCTGCCCTACGTCTCCACCCGCGAGACGGGCTCCATGCGGGCCGTCCGCTATGATAAAAGCAGTTTTAATTTTTCCACCGAGCTGCTCCGGGGCATTTCAAGGGGCGATTTCCGGGTGACGCCGGTTGTGACGCTTCAGGATGCCGCCGGCCGGGCCAGGGTGGTGATCGTGGACAGCCCCGATCTAGCCTGGGAGCGTTATTTCCCCAGTAAGGGGATCGCGGCCGTGCGGCAGAAGCGCTTCGTCTCAATGCTGGCCGTTACCACCAGCGGTTATGCCGTGGACGTGCGGCTGGGCACCACCGATCAGGAAGTCACCTACGTGGTGGAGATGGACGTCAGCCTACTGTCCACCTCGGCCCGGGTGGTGGTGCGCTTCCTGAAAGAGGAACAACTGGAGCGCTTTCTGCGTTCGCTATAGGCCCCGGCGACGACCCTGATAGCGGCTTGCCCGCCTCACCGTTTGGGATTAATATTGCGGTGAGTTTTTGACTGGGGAATCGTCTAATGGCAGGACATGTGACTCTGGATCACAAGGTCGGGGTTCGAATCCCTGTTCCCCAACAGGGTACCGGCCGGACGACGTTTCCCCGGCCGATATACACCAAGGCGCATTCGTCTAGGGGTTAGGACGCCGGCCTCTCACGCCGGTAACAGGGGTTCGAATCCCCTATGCGCTACAACCCTTCGATAAACCCGCTTTCCCAATAGTGGAGGGCGGGTTCTTTTATTACCAATGGTCTGGATTACCCTGGATTGATCTGGAAAATGTTGCTTACAAGCAGCTGTTAGAATTGGGATGCAGGTTCGGCTCCAGACCACCGTACTTCTTCAGCACTATCCTTCGCTGAGCCCTTCGCTTTGCTCAGGATAAACTCTGTCGAAGTGATCAGGACAAGCCTTGATAGACTTGGCGAGGGATCCAAAGAATGGGGGCGGGTCACAGATACTCTAAGTCTCTCAGTCATTCATTCTGATCAATCTTCAACCGTAAACCCCCCTCCGTACCACCCGCCTAATGGCTCGAGCCTGGCGCATCCCATTGTATAGATTCCCGGCTCCAGAACGCCTTCCCAGGTGAGACTCTCGCCAGGAGGAACACTCTTCCAGGTGCCGAGTTCTTGCGTCCAACTAGGATGATGTTTCGTTGAAGGTTCTTCTCCGATGTAATCGATCATGTCTTGAATGGTCTCGTCCCCGGTATGCCTCACCAGATTCACCGCTGCACTTCCCTCGCTCTCATTGAAGAAAAGGAGCGTGACAGGTCCGGCTTTGAGAACTGTGGGATATTGCCATGTGCAGCTCTCGCCATCGAAGGTGAGGATCAGTTCACCGTCTCTTACCGCCTCGTCGCCGGCAGCACCGGCAGCGCATGCCGTAATCAACACAAGCCCAACGACAACCGTGATAATTAACAATAACTGTGGTTTTTGTGGTATCATGGTAATATTCTCCTGTGTTGGTTCTGTACCGCTTCAGAGCCTTCTGGACATTTAGGTCTAAAAACTAAGAACGACATTACGCTGTTCCAAGGTTTATCTCACGTCACACCCTGTACCATCGAATCTTTGATTAGCGACAGCGCCCCTACTTCAGCAGCAGCATCTTGATGGACGTGGAACTCTCTTGCACTATAGTCCACCGTCATGCTTACTTTGTAGCCAAAGAAAGGGCTGGTCACAGGTTAAACTTAGCAAAAGTGTCTCTTAAGATTCAGTCCACTTTGGTCCACATTGCTCTGACACCGAACAGGGAGGGCAGTGGTAATT
>SDBU01005142.1_pt1 | contig 15762 bp, 12 predicted proteins | sample 2277071 | NCBI WGS metagenome assembly SDBU01 (sample SAMN10397929, study PRJNA504765) | marine sediment metagenome | isolation source: marine sediment core GS08_GC12, 126 cmbsf | place: Arctic Ocean: Gakkel Ridge, Loki's castle | collected 2008
TCTTTACTGCTAAAACTGACAGCGGGATATTTAAAAAGGCACTGAAAAAAGCAGGCTTGAGAGAGATCCGTATTCACGACATGAGGCATACTTATGCCATACTGAGAATTTCTAAGTAATCTTGCCCCAATTATTAGACAGAGCTATAAGAGCATCGGAATTATGTGCTTATAGCGGAGATTTTTAACCGCCGAGAAAAATTTAGCCTATGTCAGCATCGCTCCATCAAATAATTCAGATTATGTAATCAGAGCAAGTATTCTGCCAGGCTCCTTCCTCGCCCTACCTACAATTCACATCAGCCAAGTATGTCCTAAACACTAACAATAGCCACTTAAAAATAACAATACCTTGACTTTACGAGTGTTTATGATAATTCACAAATAAATTTACAATTATTCTTAAACCTTAAACAAGGGAGAGCCATAGAATCAATGCCGCGACCCCACTTCTCAAACGGAAATATGGGGTTTCTTTGTTTTTGCGTCCTAAAATACTGAATATGAACTAATAAAATTAAAGGATTACAATGACATCAAAACTTAACCTTCAAGAACTTAAATCTCACCTATGGCAATCAGCAAATATTTTGCGGGGCAGTATCGACAGCTCTGATTTCAAGAATTATATCTTCGGATTTCTATTTTTTAAGCGATTGAGTGATGTGTTTGATGAAGAGTATGAGGAATTGGAATCATCGGTTGGTGAGGCTCTGGCTAAAAGCCCTGATATGTATACACGCTTTTACCGCCCGGAAGGTAGTTCATGGAATGATATCCTGAACACATCGACCAATATCGGTGAAAAGATTAACGATGTATTTACAAAAATCACACAGGCTAATTCACCTAAACTCGATGGAATATTAGACCGGATAGATTTCAACGACAAAGACAGCCTGCCTGATGCGTCATTGTCTGAATTAGTACAGCACTTCAATAAAAGGCGATTAGGCAATAAAGATGTTTCCGGGGATATGCTGGGTCAGGCATATGAATATCTCATTGAACAATTTGCGGATGATGCCGGTAAAAAAGGAGGCGAATTTTACACCCCGGCAATGATTGTTAAGCTTCTGGTAATAATGTTGAAACCTCATGAACTGGAAAGTATTTATGACCCATGTTGCGGTTCCGGCGGTATGCTCATACAGGCTTCAAAATATCTTGTTCAACACGGTGGAAACCCTGTAAAGCTTTTCATGTTCGGGCAGGAAAAGAACCGAAACACCTTTGTCATTGCCAGAATGAGTATGTTCCTACATGGATATGATAACGCTCATATCGAACACGGCGATACTTTTGTTAATCCGAAATTTCAAGATAATGGGAAGTTAAAACGCCATGATATCGTCTTGGCAAATCCACCTTGGAACCAGAGCAACTGGCATTATGATAAATGGAAGGCTGGAGACCCCTACAACCGTTTTGCATTTGGACTTCCATCTAAAAAAAGTGGTGATTGGGCATGGCTTCAACTAATGTATGCCAGCCTAAAGCCTCGTGGACGGATGGGTATTGTTATGGATAATGGGGTTCTATTCCGTGGTGCCTCTGAAGGTAAGATACGGAAACAGTTCCTTGAAAAGGATTTGATTGAGGCTGTAATTGGTTTGCCCAAAAATTTATTTTACAACACAAGTTCACCGGGATGCTTGCTATTGTTTAATGGGAATAAGACAAAAGAGCGTAAAGATAAGGTGCTATTTGTTGACGCCAGTAAAGATTATCTGGAAGGAAAAAACCAAAATTATTTGCGCCAAGAGGACATTGAGAAGGCAGAAAAGGCTTTTGATAAATTTGAGACTGTTGAACGATACTGTAATGTAGCTGTTTTGAATGAGATTGAAGAAAATGACTATAATCTAAACATCAGCCGGTATGTGGATACAACCGAACCAGAGGAGCCTGTTGATATTATTTCGGTATTATCTAATTTAGATTTGCTTGAAGTGGAGCGTAAAGAAATTCATAAGAAATTAAATAGATTTGTGAAGAAATTGGGTTATTCATGAAGCCTCGCTACAAAAGAACCATATTAGGTGAAATCCCCGAAGATTGGAATTTGAAGAAACTTCAAGAAGTTGCTCAAATAAATATGGGGCAGTCTCCAAAATCCTCCGATTGTAATGATACGGGCAATGGAATACCTTTTTTCCAAGGTAATGCTGATTTTGGTTTCAAATACCCTGTTTGTAAAAATTGGACAATTAATCCTACAAAAATAGCATTGCCAGATGATATTCTTATATCTGTTAGAGCTCCTGTTGGCTCATTGAATTTTGCTAACACAAAGTGCTGTATTGGCAGAGGACTTTGCTCTATAACACCCCAAAGTAATACTAATTTATTTTATCTTTATTACTCACTTCTTTATTCTATTCCCCGATTACTTAACAAACAGCAAGGGAGCACTTTTACCGCTATCAACAAATCAGATATCAACACATTTATGCTTCCGACACCCTCTTTTCCTGAACAACAAAAAATCGCTGAAATCCTTTCCACTGTTGATGCCGACATTGAAAAGACGGATGCCATTATCAAAGAAACACAGCAACTGAAAAAGGGGTTGATGGAGAAACTCTTTACAGAGGGAATTGGGCATACACGATTTAAGAAGACGAAGATAGGGAGAATACCGGAAGAGTGGGAGATACAAAAACTTGAAATGTTCTGCGAAAAAATATGTGTTGGATTTGTTGGTACTTGTGAGAAATTTTATACTGAAAAAGAAGTTGGAATAATAATGCTACGAACAGGCAATCTACAAGATGGCAAATTAGATTTAAGCGATTTAAAATATGTATCAAAAAAATTCCACTTAAAAAATAAAAAATCTCAATTAGCCCCATGCGATTTAATAATTGCGAGACACGGTTCAAGTGGTCAGAGTGTCTTAATTCCTGATAATTTTGAAGAAGCGAATTGTTTAAATATTGTTATAGTTAGAGCAAACAAGGAATATTTTATTCCCAAATTTCTTAATTATTTGTTCAATTGTCATTTAATTAAGAGACAAATTGATAGAAATAAAGCAGGTTCTACTCAAGAAGTAATCAATACCAAAGAAATAGCCAAGACCCTATTCCCTTGTCCATCATTTGCCGAACAAAAGGAAGTCATAAATATCCTTGTTGAAGTGGATACGAAAATTGAGAATGAGCAAAACTACAAATCAGAACTCGAACAACTCAAAAAGGGCTTATTACAAGTCCTTTTAACCGGGAAAGTCAGAGTAAAAGTCTGATGTATTCAGAACTTAAAAATGTTGAAATCCCATTAGTAAAAACTCTCCACGAAAATCTTGGATGGGATTACATTTCATCTGCTGAACTAAACAACATTCGAGAAACATTCGATAATCCTTTCATAATCCCCTTCCTTAAAGAAGCTATCGTTAAATTAAACGGACATAAAGGCATAACAGAAGACCATGCCAGGCAGATTATCCATAAGCTTCATAGGGTTGAGAATAACGAAGAATTTTCAAAGTGGCTTAAAGGCGAAAAATCTTTCAAACCAAGTCCATCTGAAAAAGCAATCACCATCCAGTTAATAGATACCGAAAATATTGAGAACAACCGATTTACCGTATCCAATCAATTTACGCAGACCATTACCAAGGGTGTAATAGAAGGTGAAAAACACATCAAACCGGACATCGTATTGTTCATCAATGGTATCCCCACAACAGTCATTGAATGTAAAGTAGTATCAACAGAGGGCTCTACATGGTACGAAGGTTTCAAACAGTTGGGAAGATACCAAAAGCATAGCCCTAATCTGTTCATATCCAACTGCTTTAATGTATCCACCGACGGTCATATCCTTAAATACGGCGCAACCGGTTCAGCATCTAAATATTATTTTGAATGGAAGCATGATAACGGATTACCGGCAGATTTTGACACATCGCATAGTGAATTCGCAAAACTTGATTTAGAGCAGGGATACAATCCATACATTGATAGTGCTGTATACGGTCTATTCAATCATCAGACCTATATTGACCTGATACATAATTTCATAGTTTTTGAAACCACCGATAATGAAACCATCAAGAAAATAGCCAGATACCAGCAGTTCCGAGCTACAAATAAGATTGTTGACCGTGTTCTTACCGGTGATATGAAGACCGGACTTGTTTGGCATACTCAGGGTAGCGGTAAGTCGCTTACAATGCTTTTTACCGCCTGGAAATTGCGTAAGCATGACCTACTAAATAACCCCACCGTTCTTATTGTCGTTGACCGTAAAGACTTAGACACACAGATATCCGGCACATTCGTATCGGCAAAACTCCCCAATATAACCCGTGCTAACTCTATTAAGGATTTGCGAAGCAAGTTGAAACATGACCAACGAGAGGTCATCATTACAACTGTATTCAAATTCAGCGAATTGGGGAATATCCTGGTTGACCGTGAGAATGTCATTGTGCTGGTAGATGAAGCCCACCGGAGCCAGGAAGGGCTTAATGCCATTGAAATGAGGTCTGTCTTAAAGAATGCCTATTTCATAGGCTTTACCGGCACACCGATTGATAGGAGCGACCATAACACCCATCGTAATTTTGGCTTAAGACCCGATGGAAAGATAGAGCGGTATCTTGACCTTTACAATATCAAACAAGCCATTGAAGATGGAGCCACCGTTCCGGTTCATTACCAATTTAGAAATAGCAAATGGCATCTTGATGGGGTTGATTTAGATAAAATTGTTGAAGAGGAATATTCACACCTTCAAGATGAGGTTCTTGATGAATTGAAAAAGAAGGCAAGTTCCTATTCAACCTTTATGTTGAAACCGGAACGCCTAAAATCGGTAGCCGAGGATATCGCCGACCATTTTACAAAACATGTGAAACCTAATGAGTATAAGGCACAAGTAGTCTGTTTCACAAGATGGGCTTGTGTGAAAATAAAAGAGCATCTGGATAAATTGCTGGGAGCAGAGGTATCTGACATCATTTATACAGGTGCTCAAAATGATGAAAATGAGATGAGAAAGTATCATTATTCATCGGAAGAGCAAAAATCTATTGTAAGAAATTTCAAAAATCCAGACAATCCACTTAAAATATTATTGGTTCAAAGCATGCTGTTGACTGGCTTTGACGCGCCGGTTGAACAGGTTATGTATCTGGATAGACCATTAAGAGACCACAATCTATTACAGGCAATCGCCCGCACCAACAGACCATATTTGAACAAAAAGTGTGGCATCATCGTAGATTATTGCGGTGTCTTGAAACATCTGGATAAAGCGTTAAACTTTAATGAAGAAGAGATTGAAAGCTGTCTGATAGATTTCGATGAATTAAAGGACAAACTTCCAGACCTTGTTGATGAATTCAAGAATATCTTTGCCGGTGTTGACATTGCAAATTTATGGCATTGCTTAAAGCACATCGAAAAAAATAAGCTGGAAAGCCATGTAAATCAGGTCTACAAAGAATTACAGCTTACTTTTGAAACTATCGCACCAGACCCGTTTGTTCTGGAATTTCACAAGGATTACAAATGGGCTACGGAAATCATAATAGCGCTACGGCAATTGAACGCTAATACCGCCCCCAATGTTCAAGACTATTTAGCCCATACCCGCAAGCTTATCCAAGAACACGTTGACATCGGCAAGATAAACACCACGGCACCGGTATTTGTGGTGGACGACAATTATCTGCGACGGATTGATGAACTTCCCGGTGATAAAGAACAGCGAGAAATCTTACTTGAAAAGAGGCTTCGTTCACTATTGACCGTAAGATTGAGTAATTTGCCCATTTACAAAACTTTAATGGAACAGTTGAAAAAGATTGTGGAACAAAAAGACCAGGAAACCCAGGATACTCTTGCCCTGTTGACTAAGCTTACAGGTGATTTTAATGATGCTGTTAAGCAGGAAGAAGCTGTGGGATTATCCAAGGGTGAAGTGGCAATACGCCAGTTGGTAAGCGAAAAGGTTGTCCAGTATGGCGAAGCTGATGATTTGGTCTCTAAAATAACGCAATGTGTGGCAGAGCAAACATTCCCCGGCTGGCAATCACAATCCAGTGTTCATGCGACCATTAAAAGAGACATCATTCTTGAACTGGCACAATATGCCAAGGAGCATCCTGATATTAAATTGAGCCCGGATGATTTTTCCAAATTCAGCCGAGAAGCCATGAACTATGTGGAGAAACATTATTGAAGGTAAAAGCTGAAAATATTGAAATAGATGGTATTGGGCAGGTTCTGTTTGAGCGCAGTAAACGGGCAAAGCACATCAACATTTCTGTAAAACCGTTCAAAGGTGTGAGGATAGCCGTTCCTAAAGGGGTATCATTCAACAAAGCCAAGAAAGTTGCTCAATCTAAAAGAAGCTGGATACGAAAACACCTGGATAAAATGAAGCAGGTGGAACAGGAGCATGAAGCATTTACAAAGAAATCTATTGAAATCGACAGAGCCGAAGCCAGGAATAAACTTGTTAACCGGCTCAATGAATTGTCCGAGCAACACGGTTTTAGCCATAACAAAGTGTTCATAAGAAACCAAAAAACCAGATGGGGAAGCTGTTCTGCCAAGAATAATATAAGCCTCAACATGAAGCTGATGAGATTGCCGGATGAAATGATTGATTTTGTCCTTTTACATGAATTGGTTCATACCCGCATAAAAAATCACACTAATGGATTTTGGGTAGAGCTGAATAAACTTGTTGGGGATGCCAAAGGGATAAGCAAAAAACTGAATGAATATAAAGTGTATCTATTGTAATGTTAATTTGTCCAATTCTCAATACCCACAATTCAGCAAATTGTTAGAGGGCATGCAAATCGAATTAATTGATATTCTCAGGGCAGCTCATTCAGTTAACGAGATAACATTTCACTCAGATTCAAAGTCGATTTGGATTGCTTTATATCCAGAGCTGTCAAAGGATCACCCTGGGTTGGTTGGCGCCGTGATAAATCGTGCCGAGGCTCAAGTTTTAAGATTAGCCATGATATTTGCCCTTCTTGATTGTTCCAACATAATTTTACCAGACCATTTATACGCAGCTATCGCAACTTGGCGATACTGTGAAGATTCTGCCAAGTTAATTTTCTCTGATCATGAACCAGATTCTTACGCAAATAAAATACTTGAGTCCTTAAAAGAAGGGCCGAAAACTAAGAGTGACTTTCATAGTTTATTCAATAGAAAATTAAAAGCAAAAAAACTTAACCGGATTCTAAAAGAGCTTACTGCTCAAGAAAAAATAAAATATACAATTGAAAATACAAATACTAATTCCAAAAATCTTTATTATTTGCCAGCCTCAGAAACATAATCAATTCCAGATAATTCCCAAATTGATTATTGAATTCATGATAAATGAATTCAATTCTTTCGTATACATCAATTAAAATATCAAAATCTAAAATAGTGTAATAACAAGATGTTAAGATTTTCAGTGAATTTAATAAATTAGACAAATAATATTTAAATTGATTAATTCAAATAATTTCAAATTCAATTCAATTAAATCGAAAGCATTTTGTGAAATCAATTAATTCAAAGAAATGAAATCAGATAGAAACAAATATATTCTTTGCACAAAATACAAAGGGCATCATTGGAAGTATATTGTGGTTTGCCGTAAATGCAGACGGAGAAGGAATTGCGGATCTTTTCAAAAATATTTACAGCCTGAATTACCTTTTCCTTAATTCCCCCAAAATCATATTAATGGTAATGATCGAAGTTTGATTTCGGCTACTTCCTTTTATGTTTTAAAAAATTAGTCTCAAATTTTCAAGATTTACAAACGCAATCATCAATGATATGTGTTTTATATTCCGTTGAGGAGCATTATAAAATGACATCTAATTCATTAAAATGGCTTCATCTTTCTGACTTCCATGTAGGGAAGGACAACTATGGACATATTCGTCTTTTTGACTCAATTATAGATCATATCAAAAACCATATAAATCCTTTAACGGATTTAGATATGGTTTTTATTTCAGGAGATATTGCAAATCACGCTAGGTCTAATGAATATGATCATTTTCTTGAATTTTTTTTGTTTCCTCTTTCAGATATAATAGCAGATTCTACAAAAATTTTCATTGTTCCAGGCAATCATGATGTAAATAGAGATGAAGCAAGAGCAGTAAAACGATATAATATCATTGAGGATATTCCAGAATTCTTCGACCCTAATGAAAAAGGCCTGAAGGAACGAAAACCAATACTTCCAAGATTTGAAAATTATGTCAACTCAGGTATGAGTGATTTTACAGTTGAAGAAAAGGAATGGATATTTTCTGAGAAAGGCATTTTTACACATATTTATGAAAAAAATGGACATTCAATTGGCATTATTGGAATAAATACAGCATGGTTGTCTGGAAGCGATGCTGATCGATAGCGCTCAGATAAATTGATACACTTTCGCTCAGATAAACTGATACACCCATTTTTCAGGAATAGCCCGCCGTTAAGAATAGATTCCCGCTTTACAAAAAAAGAACCCCCGTTATACCTTAAGATTTAGTCGAATCAAAAAAACAAAGTATAACGAGGGATGCCCAAATACATCAGTGATATAAGCGAGCATTTGGCTTTTTTATAATACAGATCCAGCCCTTTTTTCAATTCATTTCTGACTGGTATCGCAAGGGAGAGGTTCGAGGTATTGTTGCGCGCTATTATTGTGTCCTCCGTTCGGTGCTCAACGAAAAGCCCCACCTACGAAAATATCTGACCCGATGCAGACACTGCCAAATAGTATTTTTTACCCACCCCCGGAATGCTGGCCGTAACGATCTTGGCTGTCCCTTTGGCTGCCGGAAAGCTCACCGTATGGAAAAAGCAAAACAAAGAAGCCGTGATTATTATCGCAGCAAAGAGGGAAAGATAAAGAAAAAATATTTAAACGCCCGACGCAATGGCCGCCAGCCTGAATTGAGCCCTAATGAAAAGCCCACTATCAGTGCTGAATTTGGAGTTGATAAAACAACTGTCTTTCACATTCAAATGGTAACGAGCCTGATCGAAGGGCGGTCTGTTACCATAAAGGAAATCATCCGCTTGATAGATAGGATTGTGAGACAACTCAGCATCGACATAAGAAAAAAATTTGATTACGCTGCTTCATATCCTCAAAAAAATCCACCATAAGGGGTAATAATGGTCGAGCAAGTGGAGATTTCGAGTTTAGACTTGCGGTATGAAGGCTATCGAATGAAGTCAGCCGGAGCCGAGAGGGCGATGCTTGGTTCAATTTTGGAAAATGGCATTCGTGACCCCTTACAAGGTGTAACCACAAAGGCCGGTTGTCGCATTTTACTAGACGGTTTTAAACGATACCGGTGTGCAAAGAAGCTGGGCATCGGTATTGTGCCGTATTATTCGATGGGCACAGATGAAGCTTTTGGGATTATAGAGCTGATTCGCATTTCAAATGCTAAAAGTCTGAGTATTCTGGAGCAGGCCAAGTTAATTGATGAACTAAAAAACATGCACAAAATGAGCGTTTCCGAGATAGCAAGACTTCTTGAAAAAAGTAAAGCCTGGGTAAGTGTCAGAGGTGGTATTGTCAACGAAATGAGCGATTATGTGCTGAGTCAGATATTTAGAGGGCATTTTCCAGTTTATGCATATATGTACACTCTTCGTCAGTTTATGCGCATAAACTCTATCAAAAATGATGAGATTGATGAATTTGTAAGATCAGTTTCCGGTAAAAATTTGAGTCTCCGTGACATAGAGCTTTTAGCTCATGGCTATTTCAAAGGATCGGATGAATTACGAAACCAAATCAAAAGCGGGAATATTTCATGGGGATTGAGCCGACTGAAAGAGATAGCCTCACACACAAAGGATTGTACGGAATTAGAACGCAGAATGCTCAGAGATCTTGAGATAACGCAAAAATATATGCAGCGGGTCACTTACAAAAGTGCGGATGAAAGGTTTAAAACCAATTCTTTCTTTGCTCAGGCCAACCTTCTGGCCGGAGGCATTGTAAGGCACATCGATTCTTTTTCCAAAGCGATGAAGGAGTTTTATGATCGATCCGGAGAAGCGAAAAGCGATTTACTACCTCCATAAAGAAGGCATGGGGGTACGGGAGATTTCTCGTCGTCTGTCAGTAAATACGAACACGGTGAGCACCATTATTGCTCAAAAAGGCATCCTTTTGCAGATTACCAGAAAGGACAAAATCCGGATTGATGAGCAGCTTGTTCGTCGACTTTATACTCAATGTAACGGCTGGGTTCAGCGAATGCACGAAAAGCTTGCTGAGGAAGAGGGAATAACGATCGGTTATTCCACGTTGACTCGGATGATACGCGATCTTGGTATCAAAGAGACAAAAAGCCAAAGATGTGGCCAGGTTCCTGACACACCTGGAGCCGAGATGCAGCACGATACCACCGACTACAGGTTTAAAATTGGCTCGAAGCAGATTAAAGTTGTCAGCAGTCTTGTTTATTTTCGCTACTCCAAGATACGGTATTTGAAGTTTTACCGTTCATTTAATCGCTTTAAAATGAAATGCTTTTTCCATGAAGCACTAACTTTCTGGGGCTATGCGGCGCCGGTTTGCATCATTGACAATACCAATCTGGCTCGTCTTCATGGAACCGGCAAAAATGCTGTCATCGTCCCGGAGATGGAACAATTTGCCAAGCAATATGGATTTGAATTTGTCTGTCATGAAATAAGACATTCTAATCGAAAAGCCGGCAATGAAAGAAGTTTTTTTACGGTAGAGACCAATTTCCTTCCCGGACGTACATTTGAAAGCCTGGAAGACCTAAACCAACAAGCCTTTGAATGGGCAACGGTTAGGATGGCCAACCGGCCGGTGAGCAAAACCAAACTGATTCCGATAAAAGCCTTTGAATATGAGCAATCGTATCTTACCAAGTTGCCGCCATATGTTCCAGCGCCCTATCTTGTCCTTGAGCGGGGCACCGATCAATATGGATATGTATCGTTTGATGGTAATTTTTACTGGGTACCTGGCACAAAACGCCATGATGTAAAAGTGTTACAGTACAGTGATTGTTTAAAAATTTATCGTAATAGAGAGTTGCTTGCTCACTACGAATTGCCGCCCGACGGCATTAAGAATGAAAAGTTCAGTCCCAAAGGAATGCCCAAACCCAAACACCAGCCGAATAATCGAAAAAAACCGACAGCTTTCGAGGAGAAAAAGCTCCGATCTTTGGCAAAAGAAGTCGACACTTATTTGAATTTTGCAGTCCAACATGGCGGCAAAAAGAAACACCACTTTATTCGTCGTCTATATGCGCTGTACCAAAAGATCTCGCTTCCCTTATTTTTAAAGACCATCAATCGGGCTGCAACCTATCGTATCACGGATATAGATACTCTTGAGCGCATCGCCGTATTGATCATCAAAGACGGAAATTATCACATTCCACTGGTAACTATCGATCCGGAATTGGAAAACAGACCATCTTATCTTGAAGGCCGATACAGCGATGACGTGGATCTATCCGTATATGACCAAATGATGGAGGAAAAAGATGGATGAAGAACTCAAAAAAATGCTCAAATATATTCGCCTCTTGGGATTACTCGACAATTGGGACCACTACCTTGATATGGCTCGGAAATCAAATTTTTCCCATGACCGGCTCCTTAAGTATATCATTGAAGAAGAATATAAAATCAAAAAGGAAAATTCCAGAAGATTCAGACTTAGTCGCGCAAAGATCCCCGAACCATTCGTCATTGAAACCTTTCCTTTCGATAAACAGCCGAAACTGAACCAAAAGAAGGTGACCGGTTTATATGACTCCTTTGACTATATGATGAAAAATCAAAACATTATTTGGATAGGACCCACAGGAACAGGAAAAACCGGATTGGCTACGACATTTTTAACACAAGCCATCACTAAAGGTTATAATGGACGCTTTATCCTGTTTCCTGAACTCATCGAGATGCTTTATCAATCTGTAGCCGATCATTCTGAAGCAAAGCTGCTTAAAACATTTGCCGCCTATGATTGTCTGCTGATTGATGAACTGGGTTATGTAGAAGTTGAATCCGTCCAGGTGGGGCTGTTTTTTACTCTGATGCATAAAAGACATAAGAAAAAAACCACATTGATCACTTCAAACATTGGCTTCGGTCAATGGACATCGTTTCTAAAAAACGACCACCTTACAGCCGCATTGATCGATAGACTCACAGAAAACAGCCACGTAATCAATATGAAAAAATGTGTCAGTTTACGGCCTAAGCTCGACCAAACTTAGACCCGTCCATCTTAAAAATGCCAACTTCTATGCAGCAGCGAGTTGTTTTGAAGTCTTCAAAAGCAAAGCAGCGACGATTTTCAGATCAACTGTTATTCGCAGTGCGAAATCACATTCCCATCAAACTTGTGATAGATGAACTCCTGCGTGTCCCATCAAAAATAAGCCAGGGCACCTATCGCTTCCGCTGCCCCATATGCGGTGAATACAACACAGCGGTAAATCGTCAAACCAACCTGGCAAGATGTTTTACTTGCGAAAAAAACTTCAACCCCATTGATATGGTAATGACTGTCGAAGGCATCAACTTTGTCGAAACAGTAAACTCGCTTAAAAGCTTCAAAGAAACGAAAACCCATCAAACCTCCGACCTTTCCCCTTGTCTTCCAAATAAGAAAACACCCTCAACCTCAAAAACATCTTCTGAAAATCCAACACCTATTGGTGCTGTTTTATCTCGACACTTAAAGAAACTCCAAACGGTTAGCATCCTGCCGGTTAAGTCCGATCCATCTCACCAAAAACACACCGATTTTGAGAAAATAGAACAAGATGTTCTGCTTTTATCTCAGCAAATCGAAAAACTCAAAACCCTCATTCATACACTCCAATCTAAAGAGCAGTCATAAGGGCCTTGCTGGGCGGCTAGGTACCTATTTATTTTTCTTTTGGGCGGGGTATGCGCTCAGCGGCGGGATAAATGGCTTGTTGATTTTGATGTGGATAAATGTCTTAATTTATTAGAGCAAAACTGTATCAATTTATCTGAGCGCTATAGTGCTGATAGAACGAATCTGTCACCTGGCAAAGAATTAGTGCAAAATGGGTTAAATGAGGTTAAAAATTGTGAGTACAAAATAGTTTTAGGCCATCACCCATTAGGATATTTTGATGAAGACGTTAATCCAATTAGTGCACTTTTCGGAAAAAATAACGTAATATACTTGCATGGTCATTTGCATAAAACAAATGCCTGCGAACAATATGGTGCAGGACTTCAATTTTTAACAATTCAAACTGGTGCTGGTTTTCAAGCTCGAGAAGATGAAAAATGGATAAATCGCTTGCTTTGGTGTGAGCTGAATTTAGATGAAAGGCTTTTAATGGTGAAGCCTATGCAGTGGTCAATACAAAATCAAGAATGGTCTATTGATGGTGGGGCTATTCCAGAAATATATCGGGAGAATGGAACTGATTTTTGGGTTCTACCACTTGCTCAAAAAAAGAAGAGTTTAAAAACTCCCCATAAAATAAAAACAAATACAGAATTTAAAAACTTCAATATCCCTAATGGCTGGATCTTGATCGATAAACAATTTCTTTCTGACAGAACTCTTGATTTAGATAATGAAACAGTCATAAAATATTTCGATGGCCGGTTACCCATTTGGAGAGAATCGCTCTCCCCTAAAATTCCTCGGAGATCAATTGTTTGTAAAACAGTTAAAGATATAAATGAAGCCAAGGAAATGCACGTAAATTTAATAACAGGGGCTGGTGGTGAAGGAAAAACAACTGTTCTTTTACAAACTATATGTGATTTAGTCCAGAAAAGCGAAGATATAAAAGTCTTGTGGATAAATGAAATAAATAGAAAAATTGCATGGCCAATGCGATTTTTAAAACAACTACAAAAGGGTAAAGGCAAATGGCTGATTGCGTGTGATGATTCAGATCTTATTGCAAAGAAAATATTCGAAACTTTACAAGCCTATAATAGAGAAGAAAGGAATGACATACAGTTTCTTTTATGTTGCAGAGATACAGACTGGATAGCATCTCAAGCCAATGAATGGACTTGGAACAGTTATTGTATTTTTAATGAGATACGTTTAAGGGGTATTAGCCATGAGGATTGTTTAACAATTGTAGAAGCATGGTCTAATTTAGGAGAAAAAGGATTAGGAAAACTAAAAGGAATAAATATTAAAGAAGCTGCGGAACGACTTTTTATTGCCTCAAAGAATGCTGAAAATGAATACAGCGATGAAGGTGCATTTTTGGGTGCAATGCTTCGTGTCAGGATGGGAGATGATTTAGCTAATCACCTAAAAGAAATTTTTAGTCGTATCAAAACAAGGACCGCTATTCAAGGAACACTCCTAGATTCTTATGCCTATATTGCAGCTATGCATGCAGAAGGGCTTTCAATCCTTACAAAAGATATTTTAGCTGAATTGTTTCACTGTAAGACAGGTGAAATTAAACGACAAATAATAGGCCCACTAGGAGATGAAGCAGCAGCAACAACTGGTGGTGACTTTATATACACTAGGCATAGAGCTATTGCTGAGGAATCCATCAAAATACTTTCAGATATATATCACATAGATTTTGACGACATATTTATTGAGCTCGCAGAATCAGCTCTTTATGCTTACAGTAAAGGTGTCTATATTCCTTCACTAGGAAAGTGGCGTTTTCTTTCGTCATATTTTTTTGAAAAAGGTAATCGTACTCTTGCAATAAAACTTAATAAAGCTTTATTGAAGATAGATAGTACAGATTCATACTTAATGACTAATTTATCTAAATTACTAAGAAAAGCGGAAGAACCGATTCTTGCAGTTCAGATATTCAGAGAACAATCTGCTTTGATTGAAGAGAGATCCTATTTTTTTGAATGGGGCACTGCGGAGGGCCATTGTGGTAATCATTGCCTGAGTATTTATCTAGCAGGATTTTCATTGTCTGATCAAGCTGAAAAAAAATTTCCAACTATCCAACATGTTAGGTTTGGTTTGAATGGTATGACAATTGCTTTTTCTGAGCTATATAATAAATATAATACACATATTTTTCTTGAGGCTTCTGGTTCTTCAGCCCAACTCCTTCAATTACTCAAATTAGATAAAAAGATGGAAGATCATGCTTCTGTCTCTTTGCAAATATGTCGAAGGAAAGGTTATAGTGACAAAAAACCTCGACAAGCATTCGAATTTTTAAAAGATGGAATACTCAAAGCATGGGAGATGCGTGAAATAGCACTATCAGAATCAATGTTAAAAGCAAATCAACTAACCTATGATAATCTGTTATTGATATTAGGTATAAAATAGAATTTATTATCACATAACCATGCTAATTCAGCCGACGCAAAACGCCGCGTGGCTGATTAGCGACGTTAACCCAAAACGATGCCTTACATTGCATCTTCTATTGATACAATTCTTTAGCTATATTTGATTTTGATTCGAAATCTTCACCTTAATGAGTTACCTCAAGGCTAAACAGATAGTATGTTTTCGTAGTTATTTTGGGAGGGGTTTATAATTTGCCGGTTAAGTATTTAGCTTTTGCTGGGACTAATGCTGGGACCTATTTTATTCATCAAAAAAAAAAGGACTTGGGAAATTATCCAAGTCCTTTAAATTACATTTGATATCGTTGGTAGCGGGGGGAAGATTTGAACTTCCGACCTTCGGGTTATGAGCCCGACGAGCTACCAGACTGCTCCACCCCGCAACAGGTTGGCTTGAATTAGCA
>SDBU01005143.1_pt1 | contig 15761 bp, 10 predicted proteins | sample 2277071 | NCBI WGS metagenome assembly SDBU01 (sample SAMN10397929, study PRJNA504765) | marine sediment metagenome | isolation source: marine sediment core GS08_GC12, 126 cmbsf | place: Arctic Ocean: Gakkel Ridge, Loki's castle | collected 2008
GCCATGGCCGGCCATAAGCCCCACTGTACAATTCCGATAACCGGAACCAAAGTGCCAATAAACCAAAGCCATCCAACCGTCAAATAAGGCCTTTGCCGCCCTGCGAAAACAATAAGTGTAGTTCCGCCCATTAGCAACAATCCGGTCCCTATGACCTGCCACATTGTTAGGGTTTCCGAAAAAGGATAGAATACTGCCAGGTTGCGGGGCACAATGGCCTTGCCAATATAACGCCCATAGGAGACGATTGCGTTCGCTATTCGGGCTCCCATCGGCACCGCTTCTGAAGAAATAACATGGTCTACGGGCGCCAGTGACAAATAAATCGAAACCGCTGAAAGCCCCATCAAAGGAAGCTTTTCCAGGACGAGACGAAAAACCTGCGTCGCTTTCAAATAGAATAATATGGACTTTAGGGATCCTGAACTGCGATATCCGGCTGAGTTAGCCGATTGGAAGCGGCCAAGCGGCCAATAGTCGAGCAGAAGGAGCACAAAAGGAAGGGTTACGAGCATGGGTTTGGCCATAAGACCAAGCCCAAACGCCAAAATTATAAAAAGATATCTAGTCAATCCCGGAGATTTTACGTAATGCGAGTAAGCCAGCATAGTGAGCATCCAGAAAAAAGTGCTCAGCACATTCTTACGTTCCGCCACCCATGCAACCGACTCCACGTTCAACGGATGCAGTGCAAAAAGGCCCGCCACAAAGGCACTCCGCCATAGAGTACCTGTTGTCCGTTTAAAAACAAGAAATAACACAAGGGTGTTAACCATGTGGAGAAACAGACTGACCAGATGATGCATATCTGGTCGCAACCCAAAGAGTTGGTAATCCAGCATGTGAGATAACCACGTCAATGGATGCCAATAGCTGAAATATGAAGTGGAAAAGGCCCAGCCGATGCTTTTAACAGTAATCCCCTCCTGCAAATGAGGGTTTTTGATGATGTACCTGTAATCATCAAAGTACACAAAGTCATGTGTAGGAATTTGCCAGTACCCTGCCAGGATCATAACAACCAGAAACAGGCACACGATATACTGCGGCCGAGGCAGTCTTTTGACATTATTCATGGTTTTTCGGCTCATTTATTATCATACGGATTTGTCGAAATGAATGCCCCGCCTGGTAAAATTCCAGTCGTTTTGTTAAACCCACAGCGAGTTCTTCAGAGCCATCTCGCAAAGCCAGCTTAAGCCCCTTACGGGCTGTTTTAACAGCTTCATCATACCTGCCATTTTCCGCATGGGCAGCGGCAAGGGCATCCAGTGCAAAAGCTTGATTATATCCGGTAAGTTCGCAAAGCTTTTGCGCCAACTTAAAAGCTTTTTCACCATCGCGAAATTTATCATTTTCATGGGTAGCAAATATCCAGGACAGATTGTACAGGGCCATTATAATATCAGGATTGATACGCAAAGCTTCCTGGTAATTATGGATCGCCTTTGCTGTCATTCCCTGATTCATGAAGACTTTGCCTAAGTTTGCATATACTCCCGAAGATTCAGGATCTATCCGCAATGCTTGATTGTAATGATAAATGGCCTTCTGAACATTTCCTTTGCGAGCAAAAGCAGCCCCTAAACTGTTATGGGCACGAACATAATTTGGATATATCTGCAATGATTTGGAATAATGAATTATTGCTTGATCAAGTTTTCCCTGGTGGTCTAAAACATTTCCCAATCCAAAGTGGGCAATGCCGTTGTTGGGCGTCACATGCAGGGCATGTCTGTAGAGTGTGATGCTGTTTTTCCAATGTCGGAGTTGAAACCATGTACAAATCATTAAAGCCGAAATCACCACCCCTGCTGCAATAGCAAGGCCTAATTGTTTATAGCGCCAGGGAGTCAAAAGATCGGATACACCCCAGGTTATGAGGATAAACAGACCGATTAGCGGCACATACATATAACGATCGGCCATAGCCTGCGAACCTGCCTGTACCAGACCGATTACAGGTACGAGGGTTCCAAAGTACCAGAACATTCCGACCAATACATATGGATATCTCTTTGACACTCGAATCGCCCAAAAACATGCCGCCGCCACCAACATCGCCGACCCAATGACCTGCCACCAGGGCAGTAGATCACGCAGGTGAGGATAAAACACGGCCAGATTAACAGGCCAAATCGCTTTGACAACATAACTTACATAGGAAACAAAAGCATTTGCCACACGGACTTTCAGCGAAAAAACTTCCAGTGATTTGACAGCGCCCATGCTGGACTGGGCCCTAAAAGTTAAAATGCTCGATATTACCACAGGGACCAAAAGCGGGACCTTTTCCCAAATCAATCGAAAAATATCGCGACTTGCCAGGGCGCTCTTCTCTTCATCCTCTATCAGCCTGTCTGTTCGTCGCTGAAAACGTTCAAGCGGCAAAAAGTCCAGCAGAAGAAATACAAACGGCAACGTTACCAGCATGGGTTTGGACATCAGGCTCAGGCTTAAAAAGAAAATTATCAATATATAGTTAAAAATACGGGGCTGTTTGACATAACGCTGGTAAGCTAAAAGAGACAGCATACCCCAAAAAGTGCTCAATACGTCTTTTCGTTCCGCCACCCATGCCACTGATTCCACATGCAGCGGGTGCAAAGCAAACAAGGCCGCAACAAAGGCACTTCTCCACAGCGCTCCGGTCATCTGTCCAAGAACGAAAAACAACAACAAAGTGTTCGCCAGATGAAGCAGTAAATTGGTCAAGTGGTGTCCCCTGGGATTTAATCCATAAATCTCATAAGCCAGCATATGAGAAATCCAGGTCAATGGATGCCAGTTTGCCGCATAGGTGGTTGTAAACGCCCACCTGATACCTTCAGCCGTAAGGCCTTTCTGAACATGCCGATTTTCGGTAACATAGCTGCCGTCGTCAAAGCTAACAAAATCATGATTTTGTACCTGCCAGTATACAGCAAGCGTAGCTATAACCAGAAACAGGCACACCATATACTGCGGCCGAGGCAGTCTTTTGACATTATTCATGGTTTTTCGGCTTATTATTTATCATATGTATTTGTCGATATGGATGTCCCGCCTGATAAAACTCCAGTCGTTTTGTTAAACCCACAGCGAGTTCTTCAGGACCATCTCGCAAAGCCAGCTTAAGCCCCTTACGGGCTGTTGCAGCAGCTTCATCATACCTGCCATTCTCCGCATGGGCAGCGGCAAGGACATCCAATATAAAGCCGATATAATTATATGCTTTGGCGTATTTAAGGTTTATTTTAATCATTAAATCATTGTAAATGCTCTCGGTAAATTTGTAAAGATCGTTGATAATTAGGATAACATTCTGCAAAGAATATGTATTAAGAATGAAATAGAGTTTGACTTTCCAGAGAAGGTTATGAATTAATATTGACTACCGATTTTTTACGTATCTGTTATTTTTTTCCTATAAGGTTTCTAAATGAATTTAAATCTTCAGCGTAAAATAGATCGTATTATAGGATCTTTTATCTGTTGGATACTCTCGTTATATTACAGGATGAGGAAAAAAGGTCCATTACAATTTAAACCTAAAAAAAAGATCTTGGTTATACTTCTTTCTGAAATGGGCAGCATCTTTTTAGCTCACCCCATGTTCGACTGCATTAAGAAAAAATATCCTGAAAGTACAATTTTTGTCTTAATGTTTGAACGCAATAGAGAGGCGCTGGAACTCCTTGATATTGTTTCGCCGGAAAATATTGTAACGGTTTGTAACAATTCGCTGATTAAATTGCTCAGCGACAGTATTTCGGCTTTATTCAAGTTGCGTCGCTTTAAAATCGATGTTGTTATTGATTGTGAATTGTTTTCCAGAATAAGCAGCATCTTCTCTTTTCTAAGCGGTGCCGGAATACGCGCCGGTTTTAGTCCTTATACACAAGAGGGGCTTTACAGAGGCAACTTTATTAATAGACCGGTACTTTACAATCCCTACAACCATATTTCAGAGCAATTCATAACTCTGGTTGAAGCCCTTGAGTCCGACCAAGTTCCGACAGTCAAACGCAAAATTTCCGCAAATAACTTTAAAATACCTCCCTTAAAGGCCACCAAAAATGAAATCAATTATGCCCTTAAAAAGCTTGAAACCGATTTTCCTCAAATTGCCGGGAAACAAATAGTCCTGCTTTATCCCAGCGGCGGATTGTTGCCGATTCGCGCTTGGCCGATCGAGTATTTCTCTCTTTTAGCCGAAGATTTAATCGACAATGGATATACAGTGGGCCTTATAGGTGTAAAAGAAGATAGAATGTATGCTGAACAAATTTTATCACATGACCGCAATAACAACTGTATTGATTTGACCGGTTATACAAAAAACATCCGGGAACTGATGATCATTTTCCATTTTGCCGCACTGCTTATCAGCAACGATGGCGGTCCGGGGCATTTCGCAGCAATGACACCAATTCCTTCCATTATTTTTCACGGCCCGGAAACGCCCAAACTCTATGCATCATTGAGTCCCAATGCATTCAATTTTTACTTGCCCCTATCATGTTCACCATGTCTAACGGCATATAACCACAGAAACTCTCCCTGCAATGGAAATAATTTATGCTTGAAAAATATTCGCCCGGAAGATGTTCTAAAAAAAGCATATGGAATCCTTAAAAAAAGGGCATTCTGATTTGGTAAAAACAAATCTTCTTTGGCGTTGCAGTGAGTACTGGTCCCTTTGCCCTTATCTGCCATAAATCTTGCCAGCTTTTTTCAAAGCTATCCCGGCCATATGGTACAGACGATTTAAAAAAAACAAAACCACTACCACTAAAGCCAACAGATTAATCAAGTTGGCTATTTTTTGAAATAATGGAATTTTAAAATCAAACGGACGGTAGGTGATAAAACTCAAAACATCCGACTTTTTATCAGATTTGAAATGATCGCCCGGTTCGCAATTGTTAGCTTCCGGCCAGATATAGCAAGCCGGATTTTTGATATTGAACACCCCTGCATTCTCCTCCAACACCGAGCCGGCATGTAAGGTTTTTATGGGTAGATCCTCAAGGCGATATCCAAACTGCGCTTCATAGCAGAATAACGAGGAGGCCTTATAAACCAGCAAGTTATTATTAAAAATCGGATTAAGCCTTTGTCCTTTTTTATCAACATAAACTCCAATAACTTCAATTTTAGGTTCGAACAGCCCGGCTTTTATATTATAATATGCCTGAATAATCTCCTTGGGATCATAATTTTGCATGCTGTAGTAAGTACGATCGGTGAAAGCATTAATGGCAACAACTGCAAACAGGCTGATAATCAATACAGCCACTTTATGTTTGTGCCTAACTATAGTCTTTTCCAAAACCAAAGCAGCCGCGAGTATCACTGCGGGAATGTAAATGATGAACCAGCGAATCAGCGAACTCGAACTCTTTATCACAGGGATTTTTTTTAAAACAGCGTTCCAGGATGGAGAGTATGTATTCAGGGCTATTGGTAGAAATAATAAAACTACGACAGCACCTATTTGAAGCCATTTTCCCCGGCTCGTTTCCAAAACAACGCTCTTTATCTTTGCACGATGCAAAAGCTTCCACCCTCCATATAAAATAATCAGAAGCGGAACAAAGGTCACGCTGTATTCCCACTCGTGCCGGCCCAGATGCCATTGCAAATTTGTTAGCGCTTCCAATCTTGTGGAATCGATGGAAGGGCTGATGAACAGAGATCTCGTCAGAAGTATTAGTGACCCCAAAAAGCTTTTGGCTCCCGGAAGTTTATAAGCGCTTCTGGAAAAACTTTGCGTTAAATAGTATGCTGCCGTTAGTTTTGATATACATAGCAAAGCGCTTACTAATCCGGCACCTCCCAAACGCAGCCAGAAATCCCGCCCGTTTCCGTAAAAAATACCATGGATGAGGCCGATCAATACAAGTGATATTATTGCCGGAAGCATAAGAGGTAAAAAGCCGGAATGCACCATATAAGCCAGCAACAAGCCTCCAGTGACAAATGAGGATCTAATCTGCCGAGAACGTTTTTTTCTATCTTCCTGCAACGGCCGCAGTAATATAAAAGCAACTAAAGGTATAAGCATGAAAGAATGATGCCCTAAATGACCTATCAACATCTTGTGAGTATAAAAGCCGTTAAACAGAAAAAGTGCCGCACCGAAAAATGCAACCGGGCGGGAAATATAAAATGCATTCAGCAGTAGATAGAAGCCCAATGCGCCCAAGCCTGCAAAAATAATTAAAGTCGCTTGGACAGCCGTCAGAGGATCAGTCAAAAAGGTGATAAATCCCGGGAGACTGTAAAAAACACTTTGCAGATTGGTATAATTTAAAGATCCGCCGCAAAAAGAGGGGGTAAACCACGGAATACTCCATAATCCATTAGATAAATACCAGATATAATCATCCAGCAAAATGGGCAAATAGTATGTATAATCATGCCCTAACATCCCGCGTTTGTTAGGAATAAAGCGTATAAAAATCCAGCCATAGGATATTAGCAGCCCAATTCCCGCCAGCACAACATATATACCATTCTTTTTTAACCGCTGCATGAGCTCGAATTTATTATCAGAAATAACTTCCGTTCGGGAATAATCATACAACTATCTTTGCCAATGCTCTAACCATAATTCTTTCAATGGGGAATTGATAAATATTGCGTTCGAATCTTGCTTTTGCAAAAGGTCTGTAAATCATGGCAATAATCTTTAAAAAGTCAGATTTTATCTTATAATCATTGTTTTTACTGGCAAATAAACTCGAAAATTCTAAATTTTGCATCATTCTTATTCTCTTTGTGTCCGACCAGGGATAATGCAAGTAAGCGGATTCATAATTGATTTCAGACCATGCTTCTAAATTTTGCGGAGCTTCGAACCCATATTTCATGGCAAGCTTATACAGTTCGGTACCGGGATAAGCACAATAAATAAAGAAAAGCGGCAGAACGTTGCTGTTATCCTCACTCAACCGTATCGCCAGCCGAACCGTTTGCAAAAGCTCGGCTTCGGTCTCCGAAGGAACGCCCATTACAAAGGTATACTTGGTCTTGTCAAAAAATTTTGCCAACCGCTTATTGAGGGCCAAGATTTCCGGCACTTTGACACCCTTTAACATGAGTTCGAGAATGCGCTCGGAGCCGGATTCAACTCCGACGTCAATATTAATACAGCCTGCCTCTACGGCTTTTGCCATCAAGGCGTCCGACATGGAAGTCAATGAATTTACCCGGGCGCCGAGCAACCCCCAGGAAAATTCAATTTTCTTACTCAAAATTCCATCCACTATCTTTTCAAACCTTCTGACATTCGCACAAAAGTTATCATCTTGAAAAAAGACACATTTAACGCCAAAATCATCAACAACTCGTTGAATAAGCTCAAGCGTCCTTTCTGCGGACATTCCCCGCCATCTGTTCTTATTGTATACAGTATTGTAACAAAAAGCGCATCGATACGGACACCCTCTGGAAGTCATTAATGTTATGCTCTTTCCCTCTCCGACGTCAAAACCGTAATAGTGATTGAGGTCAACTAGTTCATAAGGCAAGTCTTTAAGATTATCCAAATCCGCAATAAGGGACCTCTCACCGGTCGTCTTGATTTTTCCCTCTTTTTTGTAATAAAGTCCCTTGACTTCGTCCAGCCCTGCTTTGCTCTCTAATGCTTTTACAATCTCGTAAAGGGCATAATCTCCTTCTCCCTTTACAACGATGTCGATATACTTGTTGTGTATCGTATGTTCAGGCAAGAGAGAGGCATGCACGCCGCCCCATACAACCGGAACATCTGAGTTCTCTTTAACGAACTTGCTTGCAGCCAAGGCATAACGTATCTGTGGTCCCGTCATTGAAGTTGTTCCGAATAAACATGCATCCTTCAACAAGTTTTTCAAGGCGACTTTCCAATTCCGGTCGATTCTTTGATCGATAATATGTACGTCCCACCCTGCCCTATAAGGCTCTGCTGCCACAGCTAACAGCGAATCAGGAGGCCGTATACCCGCTAGGTCCCATTCCCCAGTTCTGGGTTGAAACAATACGATTTTATTTGACATATCCGAACCCCATCAATTTGTTTTTTTATCTTTTAAAACAGCACGTTTTAACTGCTTTTGAAGCTTTGTGTCAGCATCGGCATAAAGCCGTTTAACCTGCGACTTTAAGGGCCATTCATCAGGAGCCACTTCAAGAGCTTTAGTAAAATCACTACAAGCCCCTTGCAGGTCATTTAGGGTTTGCCGAATCACCCCTCGGTTTGCATATGCCTCCGGTGACAAGGAATTAAGCTGAATAGCGCTATTAAAATCTGCCATGGCAGCAATCAAATTTCCTTGTTCTTTCAGCAGTCCGCCACGGTTATTATACGCCTTTGCATTTTTCTGATCCAACAGGATGACACGGGTATAATCCTCTATGGCACCTGCAAAGTCTTTTAACTCCTCACGCAGCAATCCACGATTGTAATAGCTTCCGGGATCATCCGGAGAAAGTCTGATAGCGGTATTGTAGTCTGCCGAGGCTCTTGCATAATTTTTTTCCTGTTCTTTAAAATAAACGCCACGATTATTAAAGGCGACATAATGTTCAGGATTAACCTGAATGGCACGAGTCCAGAATGTGAAATTATTACGATAGACCTGAACATGGCGAAAACTTAAAAACGACAGCACAGCCAAACTTAACAACATGGTTGTAACGCCGGAAATAAAAACCGTGGAAGATAATTTTGATTTGCGCCACGCTATTTGAAGTTCGAGCATCCCGGCTCCAACCAATACTCCGAACGGCATACTGGAAATATACGTATACCGGTCTGCTGCGATCTGAGGACCGCTCTGAACAAAACCGAGAAGCGGAGAGACTATCGCCGCATAACAAACCCAGGTAGTTAGCGCCCATGGCCATCTGTGTCTCATTATAATTAACCCAGTTGTTATGCCCAATACTAACAGCGCACCTAAAATATACTTGGGCTCCATGGGATTAAAGTTCTTATCTAACAAGTAAAGAGGAGAAAGACGAATCGGCATAACTGTTTTCCAGACGTAAAAACACAACCCATATGTTGCTTGCATAAACCGGTCGACCATATCATGCTGGGCCGCTTTCAGCATTGACGGCTTTTTGGCCAATAACGCCAATATTCCTGCAAGTAAGGCCAACATGGCAAAAGGGATCTTTTCTATCAACAATTTCTTTGCCGACGATATGGACCGGTCGGCAAAATCAAAACGGCGTAAAGGATACACATCTAAAATTAGAAGAACAAGCGGCATGGTTATTCCCCAAGCCTTGGACAGCAGTGAAAAAACAAAGAACAGCAGCGAAAGCAAAAACCACTTTCGCTTACCAACAACCGATTCATCATCATTCATCCGAAGATAAGCAATAATCGTAAGAAGATAAAAAAAGCCGCACAGGATATCACCACGAATAGATATAACAGATACTGTTTCCGCGCGTAATGGATGAACGGCAAAAAAAAGTGTACCAATAACCGCACTTATTGGTACACCGAGTGAGCCGGCATTAGCAGCGCCGGCAGTACGCCGCAAAAAAGCAAATATCAAAATATAAAATAAGATCGCGTTCAGTCCGTGCAGCACCAGGTTGGTTAAATGATAACCGGCCGGATTCATTTCCCATAAAACAAAATCAAAACCGTACGTTAGCCAAAGCAAAGGATGGTAGTTCTCATCGTGAAAGGTTGTGAACATCCATTTAAGGTGAGCAGGAGAAAGTCCGCGATAATTCGTATTATCGATAAAATTATAGTTGTCGTCCCAGACAAATCCATTGTTCAATGTCGGCAAAAAAACTAAAAATACTAAAGTGGCAATTAACACGACCGGCAAAAGCATTTTTAGTTTATTAGCAGTCCCCCGAACATTCTCCATGATATCTTTTCCTTTAAACACAGGCAGGATCTGATGATTTTATTCCTTGGGGAGGTTGTATCTTCCTTTGTGATAATAATAGTGCGTCTGGATCATTTCTATAAATGATCTTAGAGAATCTAAACCCATAATCACTTTAGAATCAGAAGAATGATACCAATCAACAGGCATTTCATCAATATGGTATCCAAGTATGTTAGCTAAAAAGATAATTTCCGCATCATAACCCCATCTTTCAATTTTTGAACGCCCAAATATATCTATTGCAGCTTTGTCCTTGAAACCCTTCAAACCACAGGTAACGTCCGATACTTTTAACCCTAGAAAAAGTCTTGCTAAAATAAAATAAACATTCCCCATAAATTGACGCATCGCATCCTCAGGCACCTTAATAGAAGATTCTACCAGGCGTCTGGAGCCGATAACCACGCTTGCTCCTTTTTTCAATTGTTTGATACACGTACCGATAAATTTAACTGGTACCGCCAGATCGGCATCCATAAATATTCTATAAACCCCTTTTGCATTTAAGATCCCCGTCTTTACCGCATGTCCCTTCCCTCTGTTTACATCATTACCGATCAGGTGTACACGATGCTTCCGGCTTACAATATTTTTACATATCTGCTCCGTGGCATCGGTGCTGCCGTCATTTACTAAAATTAGTTCGTAATTTATTGTTCTTTTGTTTAGATACCGTTCTACTTCAAAAACATTGGCTTCTAAACAACCAGCTTCATTATATACCGGAACCACAATGGACACCATGTCCGTCATAATACTGTTACTCCTGTGTAAGATGATATTGAATACTTTTATTCCTGCAATGCGTATACTATGATTTTTCAAAGGTGGAACTATAATAATTTCTTAATATGAAACAATTCCTTTTAAGATTTTAAGGTTTTTCCGGGCTTCCGCATAATCGGGCCTGATCTGTATCGCTTTTGAAAAAAACATATCTGCTTTTTTAATTTTACCCTGTTGTGCTAATATTACACCAATATAATTATAAGCTTTCCAATAATTAGGATCGATTTTAATCGCCTCGGCAAAATGAGCCACGGCTTCATTTATTTTACCCTGTTTCAGCAAAAGCTCTCCAAAATTATAATATGCATCTTTGTGGTCAGGGTTAATCTTGATGGCTTGTTCATAGTTCAACGCCGCTTCATCTGGTTTCCCCTGAGCTGATAGTACATTTGCCAGATTACTGTGTGCATCTGCGTTTTCAGGATCAATTTTCAGTATCTCATTAAAATGTAAAGATGCTTTATCTAATTTTCCTCTAATAAAAAATATGCTTCCCAGGTTGTTATGAACATCTACATCCTTAGGATCGATTTTAAGGGCTTTGTTAAAGTACGGAACAGCTTTATCAAAACTTCCCTTTTCCATGAAGGACGTTCCTAAATTAAACAGGGCGGCTGTGTAATCCGGTTTTATATTTAACGCTTTATTGTAGCTGGAAATGGCTTTGTCGTAATTCTTTTTCCCGTATGCCGTCCCCAGATTGTTATATGCCCAGTAGTTGTTTTCGGTCACTCTGACAGCGTTTTCAAAAACGGTAATACCGTTTTCCCAATGACTTACCTGAAAGTAAGTTCGTACGGTAAGGATTGAAAGTATTAGTGTAGCGGACACGGCCAGAATTTCTTTCCGCCTACGCTGTTTCTCGAGAAGGTCCCAAGCACCCCATGCTACAATAATAAAAATACCAATCAAAGGTATATATGTATATCGATCCGCCATAGACTGTGGACCGACCTGCACTAACCCGATTACAGGCACAAGGGTGCCCAGATACCAGAATAATCCGACAGCTATATACGGATATCGCTTTGAATACCGCACGGCTAAACAACTCGCTCCTGCAATCAGCATGGCTGCCCCCATAGCCTGCCAGATTGGTATAAAATCCGGATAAGGATAAAAAATAGATAACTTTTGAGGCCAGATTGTTTTCCCAATATAGCGTACGTAGGAAACCAGAGCATTAGAAATGCGGGCTCTAATTGAGAAATATGCCAAAGATCCAACGGCCCCTTGGCTTTGTTGAGCTAAAAAGGTCAAAACGCTAGAAATAACTACGGCTATAAAAAGTGGAATTTTTTCCCGAACAAGCTGTAACACTCTTTGAAGAGTCGCTTTATGCGGTTGCGATCTTTGCAAGGAAAACTGTTCAAGAGGCCAAAAATCGAGCAAAAGCAGAATAAACGGCAACGTTACAAGCATGGGTTTTGCCATCAAACCAAGGCTGAAAAGAAGAATGATCAAAAGGTATTTTAAGATTTGCGGCCGTTGGACGTAGTGATAATACGCTCCAATAGTTAAAAAACCGAAAAAAGTGCTCAAAACGTCTTTGCGTTCCGCCACCCACGCCACCGACTCCACATGTAACGGGTGCAAAGCAAAAAGAGCGGCCACAAAAGCACTGCGCCACAGTGCCCCTGTCATCTTAAAAAGAATAAACAATAACAGCAGAGAATTTGCCATATGGAACTGTAAATTGGTCCAGTGATGTCCCATAGGGTTCAATCCGTAAAGGCTGAAATCCAACATATGTGAAAGCCATGTAACTGGATGCCAGTTTGCGGCGTAAAACGTTGTAAAAGCCCATCTAATACCTTCAAACGTTAAACCGTTCTGAACGTGATGGTTCTTTGTAACATACAATTCATCGTCAACACCGATAAAATCGAATTTTCCTATATGCCAATAGGCAATTAGCGTCGCAATGATTAATAATAAGCCAATCATCACCTTAATACGATTTTGTCGAATACTGAATAAATTATTCATGCTTACTTCTTAAATTTGCAAGATTCTTGCGAGCTTCTTGATAATCAGGATCAATTTGGATGGCTTTTAAAAAAAAGATGCGGGCTTCCTTTAATTTTCCCATCTCGGTCATTACCAACCCTAACTTGTTATAAATTTTAGCATACTCCGGATTAACCTTAATCGTTGCGGTAGAATCAATTAAAGCCAGGGCACTGGCATAATGATCCACAGCTTCTTTAAATTTCCCCTGCTTTGTTAACAAATCACCTAAGCTCCAATGAATGTTTGGATCATCGGGCTTTACCCTTAGAGCATGATTATAGTGTGACTTAGCTTCATCAAATTCTCCGCGCTCTGTAAGCAAAATAGCCAGGTTGTGGTGTGCGCCCGCATATTCAGGGTTAATTTTAAGGACCTTTTTAAAATAATAAATTGCCTCCCTAAAATTCTTTCGATCAAACATGACACGTCCAAGGTTGTAAAGCGTCACGTCAGAGTCGGGTTGAATTTTTATTGCCTTTTTATATTGAAGAAAAGCCTCATCCAGTCTGTCTTTACTGGCTAAAGCTGTTCCTAAATTGTTGAGCGCCTGTATATGGTCGGGTTTAATTTTTAAAGCATGTTTAAAATGGTAAACAGCGTCATTAACTTTACCTTTTTCAGCTAATGCCTTCCCTAAATTATTATGTGCCAGCCAGTTATTATCCGTTACGTTAATTGTATGTTCAAAGAGACTTATACTGTTTCTCCAATAACCGACCTGCAACCATGCGCAGAGTCCAAACATTGAAAGTACTGCACCCGAGGATACAAACAGGATAATCCGTCTAAAACGCCATCTGCTAATAAAGTCGGAAACACCCCAGGCAATAATAAGAAACAGACCTATTATGGGAACATAAGCATAACGGTCAGCCATGCTGAAGGAACCTATCCTAACCAGTCCTATTACCGGCACAAGGGTGCCCAGATACCAAAACCAACCAACGATAAGATATGGGAATCTCTTCCATTGCCTGATAAAAATAACAGATAAACATATCAATAGTAAAAAGGCAAAAGCAGTCTTCCACATCGATAGTATACCATGATTTGGGTAGAAAACCGCAAGGCTGCTGGGCCAAATCATTTTACCGATATAGCTTATATAGGAATTTATGGCGTTCAGTATATTTATTTTAAGGAAAGAAAAATCCAACGGCGCTAAAGCACCTCCTTTTTTCTGTGTAACAAAGGCCGCAACGCTTGCAACGGCGGACAGCAGAAAAAAAGGTGTTTTCTCAACAACCAAATGTAACGCCGAAAACCTCCTTGCACCGGGTCTGTGTTCCATGTTCGTCCAACCCCATTGCATGCGGCCAAGCGGCCAATAGTCGAGCAGAAGGAGCACAAACGGTAAGGTTACGATCATCGGTTTAGACATTAGGCCCAGCATAAAAAAAAGGAGCACAAGAAAATAACGGTTAAATCCCGGAGCCTCAACATAGCGGATATACGCCCACATACTAAGGAACCAAAATAACGTGCACAAAAGATCTTTGCGTTCCGCCACCCAAGCAACCACTTCTACGTTTAACGGGTGAATTGCAAATAGGGCGGCAACAAAACCGCTCCTCCATAAAGCCCCGGTCATTCTTTTAAAAATAAAAAATAAGCAAATAATATTGGCTATGTGAATCAGCAAATTGGTCCAATTATGTCCCATTGGGTTCGATCCATATAACTGATAATCCAACATATGAGACAACCAAGTCACAGGATGCCAATAATTAGACACATCCGTACCGGCTGTGAAAGACCAAATAACACCTTTTAAAGAGAGGCCGTTCTGAACATGGGGGTTCTCGGTGATATATAAGGTATCATCAAAATTAGGAAATTCTTGATTGCGAACCTGCCCATAAACAATAAGCGTAGCGATGACTATGAACAGACATATTATAACCTCGATATGTTGGATTTTATTTTTCATTGCCGGTTGATTATTGATGGTTTCGTAAAAAATAAAATGTTTGTTTTTTTGCGGACGTGTTAAGTTTTAGGTTTTAAGCATATATAAATAAGGTTGTAAAATCAAACCATAACAAATGTTTTTGATTCACTCGCCAACCCCGCACTCCCTCCTAAACAGTACGGTGAAATCATCCGCTATTGCAGTTCAAAACCACACAAAAAAAGGGGGCATATTATGCCCCCTTTTTTTATTGTAGTCAGATTTTTCTTGGTTATAATGTATTTTTTAATTATTAGTTAGTGCACCGTTCGGATCAAGCGAAAATGTCGTGGAAGATTTGGTATGCCGAAATGTCATATTAGTCGTTGTAGCACCGGCCGTGTCAACTGTAAAAGCGCCTGTATAAGTTACATCGGCATTGCTTGAAAAACCCGTCGGAAGATTAGCGCTGTCAAGCGTTATAGTCGTTGCTTGCCCTTTGTCGCCGATATAAGCCAGGGATATGGAGTAAAAGTTTTTGGCTTCAGCTTTGGAAGCGGCATCGTAGCCTTTCTTCTGATAGCTCAGAAAGTTGGGGATGGCGATGGCTGCCAGGATGCCGATAATCGCAATAACGATCATCAACTCAATCAGGGTAAAACCGCTTTCATTGTTTCTTCTTAGTTTTTGAAGCATTTTAAATCTCCTTTTTGTTAAAAATTAATTACATTTTTTAAGTTTTTAGCTGTATATTCAAAAGCTTGTATTTGATCCCCGCTTTTTAAAATAAATTTTAACCTCATTAGCCCACATAAAGCAACTAAAATTTAAGTCTTTTATTCTGCAAAAAATGTGCCTTAGACTCAATCGTGGTAATTTAAATTTCTAACATCTTGTATTTGTGTATAAAGATTTTTTTCTCATGAATGAGAAAAAAATATTCAATAGGAAAATAAACATAAAATTTAAATATTTTTAATTTTCTTTTAAAAGAAATTAAAAACCAGCAGAAACTTTAAAAAAGAAAATAAGAAATTAAGGTTCGATTCTGGTTTCGATTCCCAGCTTATTCAAACGATGCCAAAAGGTATGATAACGCAGACCTAAAAGCTCGGCCGCTTTTTGCTTGTTCCCGTTGCTGCACTCCAGAGCCTTTTTAAGATAGGCTCTCTCGATTT
>SDBU01005144.1_pt1 | contig 15760 bp, 9 predicted proteins | sample 2277071 | NCBI WGS metagenome assembly SDBU01 (sample SAMN10397929, study PRJNA504765) | marine sediment metagenome | isolation source: marine sediment core GS08_GC12, 126 cmbsf | place: Arctic Ocean: Gakkel Ridge, Loki's castle | collected 2008
AAGGCAAAGATAACAAGCATGAAGGATGTCAGGCTGCCTTCTTGATGTTATAATAATACTATCTCAATAGTGAAGAATATACCACTACTCACCAATAGGAGCAAGGACAATACCTACCTCACAATTGACCGGCTCTTAATAAATTTAATCTTGCTCTTCGCGCAGCATCTAATATAATGCCACAAGCAAGCGAAACTGATGTAAATTGCGAGCAAAGAACTTCTAACTGGGACGAAATTAGAGATACGAAAAATGACCGACGAGCATCGAGAATCTTGAATCGAGTATCGAATTTATTATCAACATTTAACAAGACAGGAACGGCTATAGGGTAAGTAGATAAAAGTAGAGTAGGCCATGCCCACCTATAAAGTTTTATGAAGAGGCCATCATATGAGTTTTAAAGTGGTTATTAGTTATGCTACGAAAGATATGCAGTTTGTTGAGCAAGTTCGGCAAACGCTTATGAACTCTTCAATCGAACTATTTGTTGCAGAACATTCTGTCTTACCTGGACAATCGCTTTCATCTGAGATAATCTCTGCTATTAGTTCCTGTGATCTTTTTGTATTACTTTGGAGTAAGAATTCTCAACGTTCTGAATGGGTATCTCAGGAAATCGGGATTGCCAAGGCAGCAAAAAAGCCGATTATTCCATTAATGCTTGAACAAGGACTTCAACCGCCGGGTTTTATTAGGGATATAAAATATCTGTCTGTATATGATGACCCAAGAAAATCATTGATTTGGCTACAACAACATGTATTAGAATGCAAGCAGAGCAAACAAACAGCAGATTCTTGGAGAATCTTGGTAGTTATAGGTCTATTGTGTTTAATTTTTCGAAAATGAAATCTTAATCTCGCTAATAATGTTATGTGGAGGTTGAGATAAGTCGGTTGTTTGAAAGGAGTTTCAAAAAAAACTGTAATCGATAAACATAAGGATTGAGATTGTGAGAGTAGGAGGACCTTTCAATGAAACAATTGGCTAAGAAAGACTATATGCACCGAGATAAAATTGGTTTTTTGCCCATAAAACATATGATTGAATTTGATGGTGGTGCTTTTATTCCTCTTCCCAAGTTTGATGAAGCTGAACGCATAATTGACAATTGTAAGAATCGGGATGGATTTATATATCCTCCTACGATTGTAATGAAACAAGGATTTTCTCCGCCCGGTGAGCAAAAAGAGATTGAGTGGAAAGATATACCGAATACTGAGCGTCCAGCACTATTGCATAAACTCCCCGCATCTCATGAACTTTCGATTGTAAATTATCCTATAGATGATGATTTCCGAAAGAATGATGGTGCATTTTTAATGTATTTAGCATCGTATTTATTTGGTGTTCGGCTACAATTTCAGAATTGTTGGTTTGATGGGCGAGTGCCGATTAAAAGAATCCATAATATTTCCATAGATCAACAAACGGCATCGAATTTCTTTTCACATTCATATTGCACCTGGAGAAAATGGCCAAAAGACCTAAGAATACGGTTCACGAATATTTTATATGTTAATTCTAAGGCACCATCGTATGAATGGGATTGGGAACGTTTTTTCATTAACTACATGGTGTTCGATGGTCTTTATAAATTTGCGGAAAACAATTTCGATGATAAGAAAACAGGACACAGAAAACGACTTTACAAAATGTGTAAACACTTTGGTTTGGCTTGTGAAAAGGAGAACCTTAATAAAATATGGGAACTCAGAAATAATCTATTTCATGAATGTTTTTGGATTGATAATAAATATGGAGAGAGCGAGATTCAATCCGATAAGAATGATATAAGGCCTGGTAGAGTTTTCGATGTAGGTTTTTTCCAGAGTCAGAATCTATGGCGTTTGAATCAAAGACTCATACCTGCTATATTAGGATATGATACAAAATACATCTCTACTACGTGGTCATGTATGGGTTCTTTCAAATTTTGAATTTCATAAGCCGTGTAGTATGTGCAAATTGTTTGCACACGCGGAATCTACGTATACCGCCGCATATCGAACAAGCCCCCTTAATTAATCAGAAAAATCACAACATATTCCGTGCCTTTTCAATAGCCCCACAGTCCCTAGTTTTCCTGCAAGAGCGAAGTGTTATTGAATATTTGCGTGATGCGTGTCGTTGTCATTTGGATGGCATTCCTGCTACATCGTTAATAAAAAATCATACTAATTTACCAAAACTGCCTGAACGCTTACAAATTTTCTTATTTTGGCCTATAATTCTGTCGATAATCAATATAATATAAGGGGGCGTAAATGATGGTATAGTTCTCATTAAAGAGCTAAACATTTTCTAAAATAATTGGGGGATAATAGGATGAGAATCGCTGTTGGAACGGTCTCGTGCGAGGGATACGGCCAAACTCGACCAGAAGCCATTAGCAATCGCCTTAAAGTGTATGGCCGAGTAGTGGAAGAGGCAAGTCGGCTAAGGGCTGATTTAGTCTGTTTCCCTGGTGGATACTTGCGCGCTTTGGATAAAAAGCGTAGGAAAAAGTTGGCCGAACACCTTGTAAAGAAAGCGAAAAAACATAATATCGCCATTGCTGTGGGAATTGACGTAGGAACAGAAAATTGTAAGAAGCCAAAACAACAAAAACTTAAAAAGATTAACTCTTCCAATGACTTTTCAGCCTTTGCTATATGCTGGAGTCCTAACGAAGGAAACAAATGTTACTACTGGAAGCAACGATCAAGTACGTCTACTGATTATAAAAACGAACCAAAGAGGATCGAACAAACATATCAAGAACAACGCTCTTTGCATATTGGAAGCAAGAATATCGAGATGCTTCTGTGTGGGGAATTATTCAATCAGATTATTCGAAATAACGTCATAAGTCGCAGTAGTGATATTACCGCTGTGGTTGACTTAGCTCACGAGGCAGGGAGAGGTTTCAATAGAGCAATCCTGAGTATGGAGATATTGGCAAGGGGAGGATTAGTAACACTTTGCTCAATCCATGCGAATTCTCAGGGTACACTTAAGCTACGTTGTAATCCTCCTGGGGAGCGCCTGTCTACTCGGAACCCCGACAGAGTTATCAAAGACCCAACATGGGTAGAACTAAAAATTTGGGATGTTTGAAGTCATAACTCAATTCCAGAATTTTTTGTCTTTTTACCTCAGAAATTGTTTGACAGGCTGGCTGAGTTCGAGGGAGGCAAAGCGTAAAACTAGGGACGAAGGAAAACTAGGGACAGCCCCACAGTCACCTATTTTACTTGCCCATTTTAACACCATATCTCTGTCCTCCACCGGCGCACCGTTCTGACAAAATAAAAGCACTTTTTTTCATTTTTTTGTTGTCTTTTGTTTGGAATTCTGTTAACATATTCAAATGTTTGCCTGTCCCTTAGGGGCCAGCGGGCAAACGTAAACCGCCAGTAGGCGAAGGATTTTAGCGGAGAACCGCAAGTCGTAAGCCACCGAGTGGCAAGGACATAGAGCCAGCAGGCCCGAATCAAATTTAATTGTGCCTATAAGGCATAATGGCAATCTCATTGCCAATTTGAAATGTGAGATTTGAAATATGAAATTATCTCTTCACGCTATACGAGGTTCTATCCGCAATACGCTATCCGCTATACGAAGTACGAAAGATTACGTACGAAAAAATAGACTTTTTATGCAAAACAAAGCCAATTTCCGAAAAGTCAAGTTGAACGTAAATAAGGTATTAACAATGGATTATGAAAAAAATGACACCTGGTTGAGTGGGAAAAACGAACCCAAAACGAACCCAAACGAACCCAATTCAAACCCAATTAAAGCCAATAAAAGGCCAGAACGAACCCAATACAAACCCAAGCAAACCCAATGCTTGCCCGCCATCAGTGTGGCGGGTCAAGCTAAGTGCACTCTCTGTGAGTTCTTTTTGTTTTTCACTTTTCTTTGCCCCGGCTATAATCTTCCCATGCAGAACTGGACAATACAACGCCTCTTGAACTGGATGACCGAATACTACACCGAAAAGGGCATCGACGCGCCTCGCCTAAGTGCCGAACTGCTGCTCAGCCACGTCCTGACAATGGAGCGCATCGAATTATATACGCGATTCGACAAGCTCGTTGCCAAAGACCAACTGGATATATTGCACGATTTGGTTAAACGGGCCGGTAAATATGAACCTATTAGCTATCTGACCGGTAGGACCGAATTCTATTCTCTCCAGTTGGAAGTCTGTCCTGATTGTATGATTCCCCGGCCGGAGACGGAGTTACTTGTCGAGCGTGCCATTGAATTTTTGAGAACCCGCCCCGGGCCTCAATTCGTATGCGATTTATGCACCGGCTGCGGCTGTATCGCCGTCGCTATCGCCAAAAACTTCACAGATGCCAAAATAATCGCAACGGATATCTGCGATGCAGCCCTGAGTATCGCCGCCAAAAATATCGAAAAGTACAAGTTAAAAGACCGAATCACGCTTTTATGCGGCGATTTATTCGAACCGCTTGTACCTCATCTGGACGTCGAAAAACCTGTCCGCCATAGCCTTGGCGACGGCGGATTTGATTTGATTGTTTGCAATCCTCCTTATGTAAGTGCCTCTGAATTTGAAAAGCTCGACAAAAGTGTAAAAGATTACGAGCCGAGGTTGGCCCTGTTGGCCGGAGTTGATGGCCTGGATGTATACCGCAGAATTATTGATAAAGCAGACCAGTTCCTGAAATCCGATGCCGCACTGATGTTGGAGATTGGTTTCACACAAGGCCCGGCGATTAAGAAGCTGCTCGAACAAACCGGTACTTTCGCTGAAATCAAAATCGAAAGGGATTTCAACGACAACGACCGCGTCGTTACCGCCGTAAAGGTAGCATCATGACTAAACTGAAGATTCATCTTTCTTCTGGCCTTGCATTTGTTCCTGAGTCCGCTTTAGCTCATCGGCAAGCTCGCCCATTTTCTGATGAAGTTTCTGCCTCTCCTTGCTGCTTTTGGAAACATATATGACAAGCAGGACAACCAAGGCAATTGGAATGGCCACAAAAAAAAGAGCAACCATCAGAATAATGAGCAATTCAAGTGGCCCCGGGGTGAAGAATGCCAAAATATCGTTTATCATTGTTTCTCCTTTCTGCCGCGGCGCATTTGTCCGCGAGGCAATCAGTAAGATAAACAAGTGTTAATTTTATATCCGCCAAGTTTGCTTCGCCCGCCCAACTCGCCAAGCTCGATAAGAAACGTTATCCCCACAATTTCTCCCCCTATCTTTTCGATGAGTTTGCAGGCCGCCGCCATTGTCCCGCCCGTTGCCAGTAAATCGTCAAGCATCAAAACCTTCGCCCCCTTGTCTATGGCATCGCTGTGTACTTCCAAGGTGTCGGTGCCGTATTCCAAATCGTAAGTGATGCTCTCAGTTTTGAAGGGCAGTTTGCCTTTCTTGCGTATGGGCACGAAGCCGGCTCCGAGCTTTTCTGCAACCGCCGCACCGAATATAAAGCCTCTCGCTTCCACTGCGGCGACGTGATCGATGCCCATATCTGTAAAACCTGCGCACAAAGCATCTATTGCTGCTGTAAATGCCTTCGGCTCGGCTAACAATGGCGTGATATCGCGAAACAAAATCCCTTTTTTCGGCCAGTCCGGTATGCTGCGAATGTATCTTTGAAGCTCCATTCCTTCCGCCGCCATTTATTGTCCTCCCTGGTATTTTATCAAAGTTACAATTCCTTGAACGCGCAGACTCCTCAGGTACCATTATCTATTGTTAGCATATTGCCGGCGAAATGCAAGTTTTATTGGGGTTTTATTGATTTGCTGACTGGTGCTACTCTTCGTTCATATATTCGTAGAGCTTGGTAAGTGCGCCGCGTTGAATCTGGCGAATCCTTTCTCGGGTCAGGTTCAACTTTTTACCGATTTCCCTCAGTGGCATCGGACTCTTTCCATCCAGGCCGTAATGCATTCTCAGGATAGCGGCTTCTCTCGGGTCGATTTTGTCGAGCAGCTTCAAAACCGTTGCTCTTTCTTCATCCGCTACCAATGCATCCTCCGGCTGGCCGGTACGTTGGTCCTCCAATGCCGTATCGTGCATTTGTTCTTCGCCCGAATCATCGGCCTCGAAGCTATCAGTCGGCAAGCTAAGAACCTTGACTATTCGATGTATGATTTTTGCCTTCCGCAGCGGCAGTTTCATTATATCAGCCATCTCTTCGATGTCCGGCGTTTTGCCAAGTCGGTTTTCCAGTTCTGTCGACGTATGCCGCCAGTGGTTTATCAATGTAACCATATAGGTTGGAATATGCACCGGCTGAATATTTTCCAGCAGTGCACGCTTGATACTTTGTTTTATCCACCACGCCGCGTACGTGCTGAACCGAGTGCCGCGGTGGGGGTCGAAGTAATCAACTGCTCTTAGAAGACCGAGATTGCCCTCCTCAATCAAGTCGCCAAGGCTCATCCCTCGGTTGCCATATTTCTTTGCGATATTAACAACCAGCCTGAGATTGCTTCGTACCAATTGGTCCCTGGCCCACGGGTCGTTTTCTTCGGTAATAAGTTTGCCTAACGAGTGCTCCTCTTCCATCGTCAGCAGAGAAGCTTCGTCTATCTCTTTGAGATATTCTTTTATGGTGGCGTCAAACGCTATAGCTGGCTCCCGCCCTCACCGAAGTCTTTGGACTTCAGCCGTATGGGCAAATTGACCGTATTTTTCTTATGGGCGATTGGGCCCTCACTCACAAAAACCTATGTTACATATCGGTCAAATATGCCCCCGGGTTTACACCGCCCCGTTAGAAATGCGGGTTTTTTGTTGGATATGTTTAGCACCTTTGGAATTTCTAACGGCGCCCGTTAGAAATTTTCTTGTTTTCCGTGATATTATTGCCCCCTAAGATTTCTAATGGGATTTAGCCGCTTAATTTGAATCCTGCCCCCATGGTCGCCCCCGTAATATGAAACATGCTCGGCGCACTATAAAAAACAACCGGGGCCTATACCGAACTAATCAGTATAGGCCCCGGACTGGTGCAAATTCAGTTTCAGTTGTCAACGCTTAGCCTTACGGCTCTGCGCCGGTTAAAATCACAACTGCTCACCTGGTGGTGGGAACAATGGTACTTCATCACCGAAGTGATTAAGTATATCAGCATAGTCAAGGAAGTTGACAATGCCGTCCCCATTCAGGTCAGCCGGAATACCGGGCGCGAGGAAGAGTACCTCGTTGGGAATCCGCATCCTGGGTATACCAGGTCCTGCAACATCCACATTGAGTCCTTCTCCGCCGCCTATCTCGTACATTATGACCTCAATCATATGTTCGCCGGCATCCAGGGAGATAGTACCTTCACGCCATTGCATACCGTGGTTCCAGTCGTTATCAACAACTTGCGTACCATCGATGTACAACTTGCTGCCGTCATCGGATTCGGTGTAGAACGTATAATCACCACCAACAGGCGCCATGACAATACCGGTAAACCGGAGGCCGAAATAGTCGTCTTGCAGACGCGGCCCGACGCTGAAGTTGTCGGCCGTACCCTGCGTGACAAGCGGTAAACTTGGGAAGTAAGGTGCTGGATTCCAATTGCCTTCGTAGTACTCGTACCACAAGCCGTTGCCGCCTTCTTCAGCGAGCCAGGCTCTTGCGATTACAGCCATGTCTTCCCTGTCCACAACGCAGTCATCGGTGAGGTCGTAAGCAGATTCGATGTACTTGGGAACGCACCTGGCTGGATACAGACGCAGGTCGTCGAAGTACAGGGTACCGCCGCCGGCACCGATAATGCCAATACCAACATCTTTGATCTTGGTTATCGGCAGACCCATCTCACCGACTGGATCAGCAGGTTTCCCTGTTGAAAGGGCTTTCAGACTCATGGTCCATTCCTGCCAATTCGGATTCTGCAGGTCTTCGGGGGGACCGTCGTACATTACCCTCTGGATGTGTCCGCTCGGGACAACAGTTGTCAACTGAGCGAACATTGTACCAGGAGCATTGTTACGGTCGCCTCTGAACCACAACGAAAGTGCCTGAGCCTGGCCTAAACTAAAGTCACCGTTCCACCCGTGCGGATGTTTCCCGTCCCCGAAGGGCTCGAGTCGCGAAACCGCGCCGGAACCGGTGTACGAAACCCTCATCGACTGATTACCCTCGTGGGCAGGTTCCTTCCATTCAAGTACCGGTACCGCTGCAGCCCTTCCAGACCAGGCGTTGAGTATGTCCGGTGTGGGAGCGTAGGCCGCAAGTTTCCGAATCTGGCCCAAATTCAGAGGATAGTCGTAGATACGAGCATCGTCCACTTTGCCGGGGAAGGAGCTGGCTTGCGTGACACGTTTGCCAACATGGACGCGGTCAGCGCGGGGCGCGAGATTGTAGCCGGTTTCCCCGACCTGGATACCGTCGCCATAGGACTTTATTGTCCATCCATCATACGTCATGGCATAATGGCGCCAATCCAAAGCTTCTTCATCACTAAATATCGTAGCTTCCCAGCCCCAGACGTGGGCGCCGACACCGCCGGGCCCGCCAAGGCTGCCGATATTGAAGTGAGTGCCACCTCCACCGCCACCACCGGCATTCCCTGTGAAACCAAAAATAAGGGTCCAGTCGGGAATGGACGTGTGGTCGGCCTTTGCCCAGCAGGCGATCGTTGTTTGCATATTGCCAAATATGCTTACTGGGGGGATAGACACATACTGATTGTCGCCGCCTGGGAGGCTCAGAACCTGGCCGCCCCTGTCGTCTTCGAAGCCGATGGTTCCATGAGGCGTACCGTGGCTTTCGTTGCCGGAGCTGTCTTCTAAGTTACCTTCAAACTCGAGGCGCAGCAACATGGGTCTAAACTTATCCGGAAGCTGCAAATTGCCCATTTCGGCAAGGTATCTAAGCTCATTTTCCGTGAAAGCAAGGTTGTACAGCCTCACATTGTCGATCAGACCATTGAAGTGGCCTTCTGTACCACGGTTATCCTTTGTGGCTCGGCCTCCAATATACACATTGTGACCGGCCATGGTGATTGGATTGGTGTTGATACCAGCGTTATTATCTAACACGCCATCGATGTACAACCTCTTGCTTGTACCATCGCGTACGGCCGCAATATGGTGCCATTCGCCAAGCGATGGTTCAATGTTGCCTCCTGGATCATCGGCGCCACAACCTCGGGTCGTAAAGGTAAGCCTGAGATCGCCGCCGCGTCTGCGCAGCTGCCAGCCTCTGCCGCCTTCACCGCGGTTGCCGATAATTATGTTGCCCCAGTTTCCTCCCCAGGACGACATATTGATCCAGACAGAGATACTGAACGGGCCTGCTCCCGGGTTGAACCTGTTGTCAGCCCCGAGGTCGACACAGTCGCCGTTACCATCGAGGTTCAACGCACCATCGACGATGCTTGCGTCACCTATCAGCGTACCGTGGAAGTTATTGTCGGAGCTGTCGTTGGCGTTGCCTTCAAAGTCATATCCGGCAATCATCGGGCCATAGCCCGGCGGGACATCCAAATCATCCATCTCATCGGCCAAGTATCGGACCTGACCATAGGACAGAACAGTGTTGTAAATCCGGAGATCGTCGACCAGACCGTTCCAGGACTCGTCGTCCGAATTATCTTTGCTGCCCCTGCCAACCAACAGTTGGGAGTAGCCTTCGAGAACGCCGTCCTTGGCACCAGAGTCCCAGGCAGGTTGATCAAGGACACCGTCGACGTACAGCTTTATGCCGACGTTTCTCTGCCAGGTCATGGCAACGTGCTGCCAGTTCTTGGTCTGAAGCTCGCCCGAGCTCTCATCCTCTTCATTACCATCGTCGGTTGCGACGCCGTATTTGATGACGTCCCTGAGCTCTTTGCTGCTTCCGCCCTTGCTGTCATAGCGAAAACTCCTCTTGTCGCTCCAGTCGGTTCCGAAATGGACCCAGCCTTCGTCCCTGCCGGTCTTGTTAGACTTTATCCAGCACGAGATCGTCAGCGCGCTCAAACCATCCATGTAGTCTTCGGAATCGTCGTCGAGCACGTGTTCGCCGTCATCATAGAACTTCATTGCCCGTCCAACTTTACCAGACGTATAGGTTGGCCAGCGGCTGTTGGAGCTACCTTGCACTAAGGTGCCGTTGTGCTGGTTGCCGGAGGTGTCTAAGGCGTTGTCCTCAAACTCATAGTGCAGCAACAGTGGTTCATAGACCGCACCCTCCATGACCGGGGGCACTTCGACCGGGGGCACCTCGATTGGGTCAACAACCAAATCGCCCACTTCGGCCAGGAACCTTGCGTTTTCTTCCGTCAGAGCACAATTGTAAATCCTGGCATCGTCAATCAGACCGGCGAAAGTCTTGTAGATACTGTTGTCTGATGCCTTCCCTATGGCCCCGATCAGGACGTTACTTTGGACTGTCCCGACAAGGTTGTAGTCGGCAGCGATGTCAATGCTTTTTTCCAGGACGCCATCGGTATAGATCAAGAGCTTGGTGCCGTCACGCACACCGAGGGTATGGTGCCAGACATCATCATTGATCGCGGTCTCAGCTGTGAACTGCTTCTTGTTGTACGAACTACCTATGCCATCATCGGCATTGTCATCTATGACCAAGTTGACTTTACCTTCAGATTGCTCGGAGATAATCAGGCAATAGCGGTGTCCAGGTGTGGCGTCTTGGCCGTTGGCGATAATACTACCCTTGTTCTCATCGCCTCCGCCGGACATAGTAGTCTTCGTCCAAGCAGACAAAGCCCAGTTGCCTGTAGTGAAGTTAAGTGCAGCGGGATTGCCGCAGTCCACATAGTCGAGGTCACCATCGAGGCTTAACACATTGCCTCTTGTGGCATCAACAACTATGTTAGCGTTGCCCACTGGCGTGCCATTGAAGCCACTGCCAGACGTGTCGTCGTAGTTGCCTTCAAACGTCCATTCTCCAAGCAGACAACCAGGGGGCGCTATTGCCGGAATAGTGTAACCGGGGATAGTGTAACCGGGAATAGTGTAACCGGGTTCAACTTCCACACCAGGATCGATGCAAATTTGCTCCGGAGGCTCTTGTGCCGTAACTGTGTAAGCGGCCTCGACCTCGACCTGCTCCGGAGGCGCTAAAGCCTCAACAAGAACTTCACCCGGAACGAACACCTGCTCCGGAATTGCTTCAGGCGGAATGTCGTACGCTTCAAAATCATCTAGGATACGATATTCTTCAGCCGTGAAGCTCGCGACTTCACCTCTTGTCTCCGGACTGCTTACCTCATCGACAACCCAGTAGTAAACCTCGCCCAAGACAAGCGGTCCGACATAAAGCTCGGTAGTCTCAGTGGGAAGGATTGTCAGAATCATGGGGTCGCGATCGACCACAGCTTGTTCATTTGAGCTGAAGTACACATAATGCTCAGGGGTACCTTCTCCAGCGCCCCATGTAAGGGTCGCATGGATGTTGACAGCTGTCGCTCCGCTCGGTGGGTTTAGATTCCAGGACTGTAGAGGGTCTGGAGTCGTGTAGCTAAAGTTGTCGAACGTAGCGGTGGTCAAGTCTGCTTGGGGCTGACCGGGGTGATGACAGCCAGCCAAACCTATGTAAACGGGTTGGCCCGGCTCCATCGCGATCCAGCGGGTACCTTTGTGAATCCAGTTCTCGCCGTCGAGCGAATAGTAACCGTCAAACCGGTCACCATCGCGCTCTATGCGAACCCATGTCGGGAAACCAAGGTCCCAAGAATCCGGACCATTCCCCGTACCCGCGCGCCAATAGTCGCGGAATTGGATCCTGGTATTATCATGTCCCGTCTTGTGCATCATGAATTTAGTCGAAGAAATACCCAGATTCTCACGAATCATCACTCCGGCTCTTCTCCAGCTTTCTTGTGGTGTTATCGACAGGACACGTGCCTGGATTGTACCAACGTCATGGACCATATTCACCTTCATATAACGGTAGTGGAACGCGTCATGATCGCCCCAGAGCTCATGGCCGCCGGCGTTAATTACAGTAATGTCGGTACCTTCATCGTACGTAGAACTACCAGCCGGTGGTTCGGGTTGATCCTCTGCGATCCGCTCAATACCGATATCGCGGCCGACCCAGTCGGATACTGTGAAGCTCCAAACGTCGCCTTCCCAGGTATCGGTGCCGTCGGTCGAAATAACCTGCCAGTAATAAGTGTTGCCTGATGCAACCGCCGGCATGGGTAAGGTGGATCTTTCCACGATCACCGTGGGATCCGCCGACAGCGTGGCAATCGATGCCATTGCGCCGGGAGACGTACCGAAGAGTACCTCCTGGGATGTGGCATATTTTCCAGCCGTCCAGCTAAGGGTCTCCGCATCTAAAGGCGTTACGTTTGCCCTAATGCCCGGCTTTGCATTAACGGCATAAGCTGCCGTCAGAAAAGTGCCGGTAATCCTGGTTCTATTATAGTCCGTGTCGGGACCTTCCCAGGCCACTTCGACCCAGTCGCCGCCGCCGGCTTCCTTCAACAGAATCTCGATGGCATACTTCTGACCACCCACCAGCGAAATCGGCTCCGACATCAGTTCTGGCCATGCGTCAAAGTTGCCGCTGAAGCGGTACCAGCCGGCAATCTTGGCCAGGTCGCATACTTCGGTGTCCGAGGTGTTCAACCGCAATCGGCAGCCGTCGTCAGCCGCAATCCAGAACGTATAGTCGCCGCTCTTTCCGGGGATCACATGACCTGACATTCGGACTCCATAGTCTCCTTGTGGGGTGTCCCCCGAATACGCATCGGGTACCTCGTCGACAAGATCCGGTGGCTGCTCCAGATATATAATGCTGTCGATCATTCTCACTATTTCTGGCCACCACATGCCGTGCCATCTCTCCCAATTGAGAGTGCCAGTATACCATGGGGGGTCATATTCAGTCGTAAAGCTAAAGACAGGGCCTGCAACATCACCAGGCTGTTCGATAACCTGCCAGTAGTACGTGGTGTTTGCTACAAGCGTGGGTGAATAGCTCGGAACTGTCGTGTTAACAGGGGTTCCCATATCGGCCGAGTCTGTGCTCACGTACACATCGTGCGAAGTAGCCGAATCTCCCGCCATCCATGTAAGAGCCGTAGTTAAGGGCACATCTTCGGCGCCATCTCCCGGGCTCATGGCCCAGGGGTACTCAACAGGCAGAGCAATGAGAACCACGTTATCGAGCACGGCCGTGTTAATCGCCCCGGTATTGCCCGCACAGACAGCTATGCCGATGGTAACGTCCGCATCCATCATGATGATTTGGCGACCTATCTCACTCCAAGCAAAGGGCGCGCCAGGCATCCACTGTCCCCAGTATTCGCTTATCACCTCGTTGTCGATCCGCATTATCCGGAGCACTTTAGGCGGACTATGGCCGGGCCTCACCGTATCGTAGCTGCTTCCGCCGAGGTCCAGACGCCGAACGAATTGGATGTCGTTCGTTCCCGTCAACGCCGTCATACCGTGCTTTGAACCGCCATCGAGTGTCTGGCGAATCATCGGACCTACCATCCACTGCTCCGCGTTGCCCGTTTCGGCGACATTCACCTCTAAGCTGCCGTTGTTGTTCAGAGGCCGGTACAGGTAGCCGAAACTGTCCGAAGTGTCCCCGATGTCAGCGCCGTCGGCTGTAATGATAATCGTGCCGGCGTCCTCCCAGGCATACCCGCCCGTGGTGCCAATGTCCTTGTAGGCCCATCCTGCGGGAGGAGTTACATCTGTTAATAGTTCAACTTCGGCAATCTGCATATGCTCACCTGGCGCTCGTACAGCCGTGAATAAAACTTGATAGTGAGCGTATGGTGTACTAACAATCGGAATCGGCGTTGTGGTCTTTGTAAGGCGTGGCCACTCCGCCGGCTGACTGAAATCGACGATATCGCCACTGGCAATCAACTCTGTAAACGGGTCGTCGATGCTGCCATTCGAACCATAGAGTTCAAAGGTAACCGGGTCACGCCCTGGAGAGTCATTAGCCGTGGTGAAAGTCAGTCCGGTAACAGCCAGTCCGCCAAGTGATGGTGTAACTGCGAAACCAGTGATATTACTCCCTCCGTTGAAATACAGATACTTCGTGTTGACGTTATTGTCAATCACGTACGGAGGGGGTTCACCATCAGGCCAACCTCCAACAACGTCCGGAATACCCTTGACCGGGTCCCCGGGGGAGGTAATGTCAATCGAAAACGCCTGTGTCATTCCACACAACAGCAAGCTGAACATTAAAAAAACTATAATTGATAATTTACGCATAATAATCCTCCTTTAAAAATCAATACAAATTATCTTCCCTTCCTTGGCTACAAGCAAAAAAAAATACTTTGTTGTTTTCGACAGGCACTAGCCTTCACTACCTTCGTACAACGAGTACGAGCAGTGTTCACTAAATTCTGTGCGTGTCTCAAACAACTTGCAGCAAAACAAGCATCAAAGATCTTCACCAAACCCTGCGCTTGCCTCTAAAAAAAATAATGCTTCTTATTTAGGGCATGTTTTATACTCCTCCTTCTAATTAATTAGATATGTTTTCTACTCCTCCTTTCAGAGGCCTAATCAGAGCTGTTAATCAAGGTGAAAAGTTGCCCAATCAAGAGCTAAAATCCTCCAGGATAGCTTTACACCCTGCTCAATAGCTCCTCACTCAATCAAAAACTATGAAAATTCACAAGTTTGAAAGTCAAAATCAACAGAACGCATTAAGCCTATTCCTTCCAAATTACCAGATTACCTATGTTCTCGTCAAGTGAAATATTATAAGATGTTACAGAATTTTTTAGCAAGAAAAATCTTATTAGATAGTCATTTTTTTTCTCAACCGTGTTTAAATGCGTAACTGCTGTATATGACTACCTTTACAAGCGTTTCGCGGGGAATATTTAACCAAAAATTTCTGTTGTTGAAAGATTTTTTTGTTTTCGTAGTTGCTGTTCTTGCCGTCGCAGGACATATCCAGCCCGATTATTGACGGTTAAACTCTGATTGTCCCATAAATCCTCGGCTTCTCCATACAAAAAATTTTGCTATTCGAAGTCACTTTTTGATTTCGCTAATGTTAAAAACCGTAAAGTCGTTATAAACATTCGTTTCCCAAACCACCTGCAGCAGAAAAATGTCGTCTCTGTCAATAGAGACCCGCCTCCACGGCCGGCTAATCGCAGAGCTATTAAGTATATTGTACTTGTTTTCCAGCTTGCTTTCTATTACAATATCGGACGGTACGCTTCAGCTTTCCTAAAGGTCACCCAACAGCAGGAAATGAAAGAAGCTGTAAGGGATAGAAAAAGTGGAAGAGGCAATTCTAATCTTAAGCTGGCTGCTGCTCGCTGTTTCTTCCGGAGCAGAAATAATCACCGTCGATGTTAATGGTTCTGCCGATTTCACTAACATTCTGGCGGCAATCGATGCCTCTAAAGATGGCGATGTAGAGCTAACCGTCATAGGCAGATTTATATCAGGCCAATACTTCCACAATGCCGACACCATCACAATAATTAGTCCTCGCGATGATGACGGCTAAGATTCTTCTACAATGTTGACTGTATATTAAGCAAACGTATGGCAACAGGCCGGATTATAAAGCTCGCGCATAACCTGTCGCAGGTAGCAAAGCTGCTCGTTTTGTTGTTGACTGTTACCATTTTTTTTGTAGGATTAAATCCTCGCGGCTGACCAATAATGTGCACACAGTATGAAAAGGTGAGGAACTGAATATGGCAGCGGAAATGTTGAAAATAACCGGACGTGGGAAAACACAGCAGGTTGAACCGAACGCAAAAAGCACCATCATCGGACGCAGTCCCCGATGTGATGTTGTCATCGAAAGCAGAGACGTCTCGCGGGA
>SDBU01005145.1_pt1 | contig 15759 bp, 11 predicted proteins | sample 2277071 | NCBI WGS metagenome assembly SDBU01 (sample SAMN10397929, study PRJNA504765) | marine sediment metagenome | isolation source: marine sediment core GS08_GC12, 126 cmbsf | place: Arctic Ocean: Gakkel Ridge, Loki's castle | collected 2008
TAAAAAGCCAGCCTACAAGGTCCGTAACGAGTTTTATGGCGTAGTTTTACGATTGAGCTGGGCAATTTTCTCAGGCACGGTCTTAGGATGGCTCTTAGGACGTTTAGAGTGATCCTTAAGACCGGGAAGGCCTTCTTTGGCGTAGAGAAGGCCACCATTTGTAGAAGGTCTTACGGCTGATACCAAACTCTCTACATACTTGGCTTATATTCCCTTATCTCCTCATATCTCTTAAACCAGGTTAGTCTTATCCTTGCCCTTGTCTTAAGATTTGGGAGCTATGTCCTTCCCTTATCCTACCAGGGTTGTCACCCATCAGGGTTTGTTCAGGCCCCACCCAACCCCTTCTCTCCACCCTCACTGTGTACCATGTATCATAACATTACTCTGTCAAGCCCCAACGGTATTGACAATCAGGTGCCATGCGCATAGAATTATTTAACTCCCGGCCTAGGTTAACCTAACGACCTCAGCACTTTAGAGTTGGGTAAAAAGACGATGGAAAAATTGATAGCTCCAGAGATTATGATAGTGGCCACTGGCTGTGTAGAGCGGGAATTTAGAGAGATAAACTGGCGTACCGAGATTGGAGCCAAGTGGAGTGATGAAGGTGTGGAAAGAGTTACCAGGCTCCTAGAGGAGGTCAGGATCAATAGAGTGAATTTGGAATTCGGAGGGTGCACATCTTGATATACTTCGGGAAAGTCAAATATACTATGAGCCAAGGATGGTTCATGAGGGAGATAATCCCGGAAAGCGGAGGTTAATAGGATGTATAGCATCGATATTGACACAGGTGGAACCTTTACTGATGGTTTTATTTATGGAGACGGACGTATTGAAAAGGTAAAGGTGGATACTACTCCTCATGACCTAACGGTAAGTTTTCTCAATTGCATTGAAGAAGCGGCAAAGAAGCTTGGCTTTGAAAATAGGACAGCTTTATTGTCAGAAGTAAGTATAATTAGGTTTTCGACGACTATTGCCACAAACACGCTCATCATGAAAACAGGTTCTGGGCTTGGTTTAATTGTCTCTAAGGGGTTTGAGGACACTGTATATAGTGTAAAAGAGAATCCGGTATTAGATTTTATCGTGCCACGAAATATGGTCATAGGGATTAAAGGCAGGATTGATTCCTCAGGCGATGTTGTGGAACCACTTGAGGAAGATGAGTTTAGAAATGCCGTTAAGGAGTTACTACTGCGAGGGGCTGAGGTCATCGTAGTTAGTTTGTTGAATTCTCCAGTTAATCCAGTTCATGAAAGGCAGGTCAAACAGGTTGTAGAAGCGGACTATCCGAGACACTATCTTGGTTCCGTGCCCGTCCTGGTTTCCACTGAAATAAGCCTGATGCGAGACGATGCTCCTCGGACTAATGCTGCCCTGCTTGATGCCTATATACATAGGGAAATGGTGAAGTTTTTGTATAAGGCTGATGAAGAGATAGCAGGGGCCGGATATATTAAACCTATCCTTATCGTTCATAATTGGGGAGGGGTTGCCCGGGTAGCAAAAACTAAGGCTATAAGCACCTATGCTTCTGGCCCTGTGGCAGGGGTTTTTGGAGCAACCTTCATAAGCAATCTCTATAATGCAGCAAATATACTGTGCTTTGATATGGGTGGCACAAGCACAGATTTAGGAATAGTAGTTGACGGTAAATGCCCAAGAAGGTTTGAGTCTGCGATAGCTGGGATCCCGATTGGATTACCTATGGTGGAAACAGACTCCATAGGCGCTGGAGGGGGTTCTATTGCTAAAGTTGACGGGGCAGGTAGGCTAAGGGTAGGTCCGGAGAGCGCAGGAGCCTTGCCTGGACCTGTATGCTATGACTTGGGTGGGACGGAACCAACAGTCACTGATGCTTGCGTAGTATTAGGCTATATAAATCCAGACTACTTTCTGGGTGGTAGAAGAAAGCTGAATGCCTCCAAGGCTTATGATGCTATTAAGGAAAAGGTTGCCCGGCCCCTTAACCTAAAAGTCGAGGAGGCAGCTTTTGGGATAATAAAAGAACAGGAGTCTCTTTGTGGAGAGCTTCTAAGGCAATTTCTTGAGGGGAAAGGGCTTAAGGGAAAAGATATTGTGATGCTTTCCTTCGGCGGGGCTGGAGGTATTCATTGTAGCAAGATTGCGCAAGCTGTAGGGATAAGTAGAGTCTATGTACCTCCTTTTGCTGCAGTCTTTAGCGCTTTTGGTTCCTCCACTATGGACATAGCTCATGAGTATGATTCTTTGCTAAGGATGTCCCTGTGCACAGCTTCTGGGGAATACCTTTCCAATTTTGATACTATTAATCAGACAGTGGATAGCCTGCAAAAAGCAGCTGCTCGGGATATGTACGGAGAGGGTTTCTCCACTGAAGATATTTCTTTTAGCCTCGAGTTAGAGCTTAGGTCAAGCACGTCCTCCTTTTCCGCTTGGGTTCCTTCTCCTCGGCTACGCTTCGAAGGGGAAGAGGACATAAAAGCTGCTTGCAATGAGTTAAGTAAGGCAGGCGAAGTACCTCTTGGTAGTGGGATAAGCTTAGAGAGCCTAAAGCTAAGGGCCTCTTGTCCTACTTCCCATCCGGAATTACCCACCCATTCGTCAGCGGGCAAAAGCTCAGATGTTGCATTAAAGGGGAGGAGGAAGGTTTTTGGGGATAGCAGTTTTGTAGAAATTCCGGTTTATGAGCAGAAACTGCTACAATGCGGCAATGAGGTTAAAGGTCCAGCTATTATCGAGGTGGAGGATACAACTATCCTTGTCCCTGAGGGGAAGAAATATTCCATAGATAGGTTCCTTTTCGGAGTAATAGAGGAGGAATAAATGGGTATGAAAAGGCAAATTACTGAATATTTAGATATTGACCTAGAGAACGAGATGTGGTGCTGTAATGTCTGTGGGAGGGAACTTATATCGGCTAGAGAGAACTACAAGAAGGGTTGCCTGGTTTGTGAACGAGACCCGAGAGAGGTTTACGATCCCGTGATTACCGAGCCCTTTAACTTCGCTCCTGATCCTGAGTGGGTAAGGATCATAGAATTTTATTGCCCTGGCTGTGGCACCATGATCGAAAATGAGTTTCTCCCACCAGGACATCCAATCACCCACGATATAGAACTGGACATAGATAAACTAAAGGCGAAATATTTAGGGAGGTGAAGCAATGAAAGCCGCCATTGATGTGGATATCGGAGGAACCTTTACTGATATCTTTATAGGTCGGGGTGATAAAGTTTACATAGCCAAGACGCCTACCACTGGTTATAACCTTTCGGTTGGTTTTATGAGGGCTATAAGGGATGGGGCTGCAACTATCGGAATCTCTATGGAAGAGTTGCTACGAGAAACAGAAATAATCCGATATTCTACTACCGTGGCTATGAACATTCTGATCCAGAGAAAAGGTTCCAATCTAGGACTCCTTACCACTGAAGGATTTGAGGATACGGTATTAATTGGGAAGGGCAGTCAGTGGATGGATGGACTCACCTACCATGAGGTACGAAATATAGCTAGGGCGACAAAGCCGGAGCCGTTAATTCCTAGAGAAATGACAGTAGGAATTAAAGAGAGGATAGATTGCTTTGGCAGGATTGTTCGCCCTTTGGACGAAGAGGATGTCCGAGAAAAATTGCGTTATCTAGTAGACAAAGGTGCTCGAGGCTTTGTGGTTAGCTTGCTGTGGTCTTATGTCAATCCAATTCATGAGCATCGTATAGAGGAGATCATCAAGGAGGAATACCCAGAGTCCTATCTTGGCAGCATGCCTGTTGTGCTTTCGAGTAAAGTCCTGCCTAAGCGTTATGAATATCAGCGCACCAATGCATCAATACTTAACGCTTATCTTCATCAATCCATGGCTGACGAACTTCGGGGCATGGGTGATGAGTTGCGTGATTTGGGTTATCAAAAACCGATGATGATGGTTCATAACAGTGGCGGGATGGCAGAGGTTTTTAGAACAACGGCAGTGCAGACATATAATGGCGGTCCAGTAGCTGGATTGATAGGTAGTGCTTATCTAGGCAAGTTGCTCGGCTTTGAAAACGTAATCAGTACTGACATGGGAGGCACCAGCTTCGATTTGAGTTTGATTGTAGAAGGAAGCGCACGCTTTTATGCCTTTCAGCCTATTATTGACCGCTGGATGGTAGACATAACAATGCTGGAGACCTTGTCTGTTGGAGCAGGAGGTGGTTCCATTGCTTGGATAAATCCTGTTGTCGGCAAGCGCCTTGAGGTAGGACCACAGAGTGCTGGATCCATGCCCGGACCTGCAGCCTATGATCAAGGAGGCACAGAGCCTACCGTCACTGATGCTGACGTAGTGCTGGGGTACATAAATCCCGAGTATTATCATGGCGGTCGGTTGCTCCTGAATAAAGAGAGAGCCATTGAGGCTATAAAGGAAAAGGTAGCCAAGCCCTTGGGGATGGAGGTAGAAGAGGTTGCTCTCCTAATTAAAAGGGTGGTGGACGGTAATATGGGTGATGTCATCTTTAGAGAAACAGTCCTCAGGGGCTTCGACCCTAAAGAGTTTATCCTCTTCGCCTATGGGGGGGCAGGACCAACCCACTGTTGTAACTATGGCTTCAGAGCTGGAGTGCCCAAGATAGTAGTCTCCCCGTTTTCCCCAGTTTTTTGTGCTTTTGGCTCTGCTAATATGGACATTGTTCATATTTATGAGCAATCGAAGCGGATATCTCTATTGGCTCCTCTAACTATGCGTTACTTCACTGACTATGAGGTATTTAATGATGTGGTAAGGAACTTACATCAAAATGCCTTGAAAGAGCTAACCTTAGAGGGCCTACCGGTAGATAAGGTGGTCTTTACCCTAGAGCTAGATATGAAGTATGGCGGGGTGATAAATATTTTGCGACTAAGCTCGCCGCACTTATTCCTCCAAAGCGAGGAAGAGGCTAGGGCAATATATGAGGCCTTTGAGCGGGAGTATAGCCGGGTTTATAGTCCCTTTGCTCTTAATCCTCAAGGTGGAGTTGACATAGAAAACTTTGCGCTGAAAGCTATCGCGCCATATGAAAGGCTTAAAATACCCACCTATGAATCCAAGGGAGGGATTCCATCGAGTAACTCCATTAAAGGGAAACGCCCAGTTTATTGGGAAGAATATGATGGGTTCCGCGAAACTACTATTTATGAACAGAAGCTTCTGCAATGTGGAAATGTTGTGGAGGGACCGGCTGTGATTGAGGCTGAAGACACTACTGTTGTTCTCCCACCCAGTCATAAGCTCACTATCAATAAATATCTCTGTGGTGAAATAGAGAAAATATAAGACAGGGTATTTAAAAAAAGTCATCTATCTGGCATCAGAAAATAGGAGTAGGAATTGGTGATATGGTTTTAGAAGGTTAATCCCGGGAGTAAAGTATTAGCCAAAATTATAAAGGAGGCAAATAAGATGGCAGTACCCACCTCTAAAGAACTTCTTGACTGGATTAAACCTGAACCTCCAATCCCGGAGGAACTTCAGTGGGCGGAGGAGATAAAGACTGGCGAGTATGAGATTTATGCGGAGAAGCTGAATAATATTTGCATGGAAGCCAATGAGGTCTTTACTAGAACTGGTGTCACTTCCATGCTTCGCAGTGGAGACTGCGTTGTAGGCATCTACACCCCTGCTGGGGATATGGTCACTGCCTGGTGTGGCACCTATCTCCATGCTGTAGTTACTCAGCTTACTATTAAGTTTATCATGAGGAACTGGAAGGATAATCCTACGGTTGGCATTAAGGAGGGGGACGTCTTCTTTGCTAATGAGGCCTTATACGGGGGCATCCATAATCCCGATGAGATAGGAGCGATGCCGGTGTTCCATAAAGGTGAATTGATTGCTTGGGCAGCGGCTGCATGTCACGAGCCAGAGACAGGGGCCTGCGACCCGGGGGGGGTATGCCAAACAGCCAAGAGTAGATATGATGAAGGGATGAAGATTACGCCAATGAAGATTGGTGAGAATTATCAAATTCGTGACGACTTTCTAGAGATGGTAGCTAATATGTGCGGGCGGACCCCGCGGCCAATAATAACTGATATCAAGGCCAGATTCAGTAGTGCTGACCGCATTCGGCTAAGACTGCAGCAGCTAGCAGAAGAGAAAGGGAAAGAATTTCTACTTGGCTTATTCAGGAAGATGCTGATTCATGCCGAGGAGGGGGTAAGAGAGAGGATCAAAAGCTGGAACGATGGTATTTACCGGAGCGTTCTTTTTCACGAATGCCCTGGAACAGAAAAACCATACCTAATTCGTTTGCCCCTCACTCTCCACAAGCAGGGAGATAGATTAATTTTCGACTTCAGTGGCACCTCCCCTGAGAACTATAGTTCCTACCACGGCTTTCCACATATAGTAGTCGCTCACGCCGCTGTCCATCTCTACTCTTATCCTTTTTACGACCTACCCATTTCTTCCGGAAGCCTTGCCCATCTAGATTGGATTATACCAGAAGGCACGATGTTTAATCCAGACCCTACTGCTGCAGTTAGTGCCTCTGTACTTATAGTACCTCCAGTAATGATCATGTGCGCCCTCTGCTTCTCAAAGATGATGTTTGACAGCGAGCAAAGATTAGTGGCTTCACCTTTCTCTGGTATGGGAGGGGGCTCACCCGTAGTTGCTGGCATGAACCAATGGGGAGCACCTATTGCAGATCTAATGGCTTGGTTTTTAAACACCCAAGGTCAGGGCGCAAGGTCAGATATGGATGGAATGGATGCTCACGGCTTCTTTGACTGCCCCACAGGCAAAGCTCCTGACGCAGAAGATACGGAAAATGAATTCCCGATTATTGTCCTGATGCAGAAATTCCTGACGAATAGTGGCGGTTTCGGCAAATATCAGGGGGGGTTGGGAGGATCGTTCGTCTGGGCTACTTACCACGTTCCTTATACGGTAAATGTCGGATATAGCATAGGAGGTACCAAGCTAACGGTGGGACAAGGGCTCTTTGGTGGATACCCACCTCCTACCGCGCCACGCCTTCGCATTTTTGACAGCAATCTCTTGGAGCTGATGGAAAAAGGTGACAAGAATATCCCCTCAAGCTATCATGAATTGGTTACCAAGAAAACCATAGCCGGCAAATACGATTTTGGGACACCTATGCTTCCCCCTTACTTGGCAAAGACCGGGGAGATTTACGGAATTTGTTCTTTTGGCGGTAACGGTTATGGCGATGTGCTAGAGCGTGACCCTGAAATAGTAGCGAAGGATTTGAGAAGTGAGAGAATCACTTCTTGGGTAGCGGAAAAAGTTTACCATGTAGCCTATGACCCCCAAACCCTGAAAGTGGATTATGCAAGAACAAAGCAACTAAGGCAAGAAGAAAGGGACAGGAGGCTGAAGAGGGGAAAACCTTATGAAGAATTTGAAAAGGAATGGTTGCAAAAGCAACCACCACAAGAAATTTTGGATTTCTATGGCTCTTGGCCCAATGCTGAAAAGGTAACGCCCGTTTTTCGGCCATAGTATTGGGAAAGCCCTTGACTCAATACCCTGGCAAGGGCTTAGAAGGTTTTTTGTTCAAGGAGCCTAGGTGGTTAGTCAAACCTCTAAAGAAATAGTCAGGCGTGTTTTTTCCTTCGGATCAGTTCCAAGGACTCCGTTTATACCTTGGGTATGTACATTTGCAGCTAAATTGGAACAGGTCTCAATACAAAGGATGCTTACCTCATCAGACGTCTTGGCAAAAGCACTGCAAAATGCGCAAAAGCTTTATGGATATGACGGGGTAGTAAATATTTTCGATCCTACTCTCGAGGGTGAAGCTTGTGGCTGCCATATCACTTGGGGTGAGAAAGACGGGTTACCTTCAGTGGTGAGTCATCCTTTAGCAGGAGGCATACCGTGTGAGGAAATAGACGCTTCAGGAATAGAAAAAAGGGGCAGATTACCAATAGTCCTAGAAGCAACTAAGAGACTCAGTATTACCACGGGGAAAACAGTGGCATTAGTTGGGGTAATAACCGGTCCTTTAACCCTTGCTGCTCAGCTAAAGGGGTGTGACATAATTACAGAGTTGGAAGCGAACCCTGAAGAGACTGGGAAGGTCTTAGACCTTGCTGGGAAGGTAGCAGCAAACATATGTAGGTCGTATTGCGAATTGAATGTAGACCTAATATTGATCGCTGAAGAGCTGTTGGGCAGAGTAAAATCAAACTCTTTAGGCAACATAGCTAGCTGTCTACGACCTGTGTGGAACGTAGCCCGATTTTACTCCGCATACTCGATGATCTTAACAAAAAGCCCGCAAAAGCAGAATATCTTTGCCTTAGGTGCGGATGGCGTAGTGTTAGACTCATTAGCCCTTCAAAGTTTTGGTAATATTGCCATTGAAAAAAGGAGGTGCCTTGGTATGGCAATTCCTCTGTCAGTATTTCTTAGCAAACCCACGGACATCGTAAATAACGTAAAGACATGTCTATGCCAAAAACCTTCCGGACCCTTCTTTTTAACTAGCGCATGGGAAATCCCTTTCAATACACCGGTTGAGAATATGCATCAGTTAATGCATGCTTTGCGCTAAAGCATTATCTCCGTGAGGTCCTCTGCTATTATCATCTTTGCTTCAGTGAGGGCCTGGACCTCTTCGGCTGTCCAACTAGGGGCGACTTCTGTGAGAAGCAAGCCTTCCCTACTTACTTTGATAACTGCCAAATCAGTAACAATGAGGTCTACACACTCTTTGGCAGTAACGGGGTAAGTGCATTTCTTCAAAATCCGGGGGGTTCCTTCCTTCGTGGTGTGCTCCATGGCGACGATTACACTTTTTGCCCCAACTGCTATGTCCATTGCTCCTCCCATGCCCCTACCCCCAAATGCGGCTGTTTCCCCAGGGATCCACCAATTGGCAAGATCCCCTTTCTCAGATACTTGCAAGCCCCCTAGTACCGCTATATCTACGTGCCCTCCAGTAATCATACCAAAGGCAATGCAATGATCAAAAAATGACATCCCAGGGAGCCTGGTAACAAACTGGGCTGAGGCATTGATCAATTGGAAATCCCATTGATCCCTCTCCTCCACTGTCAGAGGTCGACCGTAACCAAGTATCCCGTTTTCACTGTGGAAGAACACTCTCCTTCCCTCTGGCACAAAGAGTGAACACAGGGTTGGTATCCCCATACCCAGGTTAACCACAGAACCATCATGGAATTCCTTAGCTGCTCTCAAAGCAATCGTTTCAGTATCCAATCGTTGTTTCATCTCTTCCTCTTCTTACTATGCGATGGACGAATATATGAGGGGTAACGATGACCTCAGGGTCAAGCTCCCCGGGCTCAACAATTTCATCTACTTCGGCAATGGTAACGTTTGCTGCCGGTGCCATTATTACGTTAAAGCTCTTCATCGCCCCCCGATAGACTAGATTGCCCAACGTATCAGCTTTATAAGCCCTGATTAAAGCGTAATCTGCCCTGAGGGGTAGTTCAAGGATATACTCCTTGCCATCAATAATCCTTTTCTCCTTTCCCTCTTCAACAACAGTGCCGACGCCAACGCGAGTGTAAAAACCACCAAATCCAAAGCCCCCAGTTCGTATCCTCTCCGCTAGCGTCCCTTGGGGGGCGAATTCTACCTCTAACTCCCCAGCTAGCCTTGCTTTATCAAAGCTGGTATTGACAAACCCAACAGAGCAGATGAACTTGTCAACCTGTTTATTTTCAATGAGAATATTATTATACGAATACTCAACGCCAAACACTGCTAACGTCTGTCGACCTGAGGTACCGGGACTGGAAGCAATGATGGTGAGGTTACGCACCCCGTGGTCACGTAGGGCACGGGTGAGATTCGACGGATGGTCTCCTAATACAGTCCAACCACCTATCATTATTGTGGCTCCGTCAGGGATATCCTTTATTGCTTCCGCAGGGGAATCAAACACTTTACCTTTGGTCATAACTCGTGTCCTTTGCTTTAATCCTTACCCCCCAGAATGGCAACAATACAGACACCAGAGGCCCGGAGCACCATCCAAAGCATGGGTTAATCCTATATTAGATTTCTTCACCTGTCGAACTTCCGCCTTCCCCTGAATTTAGCTTGATGAAATTCGTAACTGCTGCAACAAAAGCTTCAGGTTGCTCCCGGAAGTGGTAGTGCCCCGCCTGGTTAAAGATATGCATCTCAGACCGGGGCACTGAGGGAAGGATTAGCCGTAAACCAGCCAGTCCAACAGGGTCAAAATTAGCAGAAGGATCGTTAAACCCCCAGGTGATAAGGGTTGGTGCTTTCAGTTTACCGGCTCTGATCCACTCGTGGGTCTCTTTTTGTTTGGTTTCCAAGTCATTCAAGAACTGTGATCTCAGGGCTTTTGATTTCGCCGTAGCCTCTTGGGACTTCGATAATGTCATTACTTCTACTGTCTTATCCACAAAGTCATCGGTTATGTGTTCGCTTCCAAAGGAGTTGGCTGCTGCCAGATAGCGATACCTGTCTCTTATATCTTTAATAAGAGCCGCTAGTCTCCCCCACTCGTCATAAATAGGGTTGTGTGGACCGAACAGGGTGGCACTGGCTACAATTATCAGTGTCTTGACTATCTCAGGGTGTTCCAGAGCCAGGCGGCAAACGGTATACCCTCCCCGGGAATGTCCTGCCACGTGAGCAGCATCTATCTGCATAGTCTTCAAGAAATCATAGACATGCTTGACCGAAGTCCCAATTACATACTCCTCATCACTTTTTGGGTTGTCCGTAAAGCCACTGCCTATCTTGTCAATGGCGAAAACATGGAAGGACTTAGCAAAGCTATCAATATTCAGGTCCCAATCATTGGCGAAGTAAGGCGAGCCAAATTGCCCGCCATGAACCAATAAAAGGGTCTCTCCCGTACCTGCCTCTAAATACCGTGTCCTAATACCTTTTACATCTACATATTTTTCTTCCATCAAAGGTCTCCACTATTTATTTCTTTTTTATTGAGGCCAATTTTTGAAGCTAGAATCGACCCAAAAAGTATTCAGTTTTAAATGAATCAGGTTGACAACCCCTATAAAAATGCCGAAAGCCCAGCAATATTGCTATGCTTTTAATTAAAATGCCATATTTTAGAACCATTTGTCAATAATTCGTGCCCAGACCATATATAGTTCCTGCAATAATCTATCCTAAACCTGCTCGATGTAACAATTCAAGCCATTGTGTGATTCATATACATAGTAGACTATCGTACAACAGCGAAGTCGAAAGACGTAATCAAAAGGGGCGGGATGCCACTTGCCCAATTACAGCTGGGGCTAACCACATGGGAGGGGGAGGTACAATATTTAAACTAGTCGGGAGAAAAAGTTTTTAAAAACCGCTAGTACCCCAGTTTCCCCTGGCAAAGCCCGCCCAGTGGAAAGTTCTTATAGCTCAAAAACCTGAAGTTCCTCTTTTCATAAGTTCTGATTTAGACCAGGATTATGCGTCGTCAGCAACCTTGGACATATCGCCAAATGCTAGTCCAATTCAACCAGCTTAAACCCCAAATTAGAAGGCCTTTTAGTTAATTCCTCTGCCTTAGAGGCACAGTATTGGCTAAAACCTAAATTGACTATTGCTACCGCCAGCATATATTACCCCTGAAGCTTGAGTAATGCCTATTATTAGCGCCCTTATTTATGCTTCTATTAACCCATCAGGCCTAGCAGCCACATAGTCAGCACGGGAAAAGCTATAAGCAATGCCATCACTATCACATCACAGCCAAGGAAGGGCAAACCAGCTCGATAGATGTCCCCCATTGTGGTATCGGGTGGGGCTACCCCTTTCATTACAAACAGGCTCATGCCGAAGGGTGGTGTTGTCGTCGCCATCTCTATATTGAGGAGAAATATTACTGCGAACCACACTGGGTCAAAGCCCAGAGAAAGAACAACAGGCATAAACATAGGGAGGGTAATCATCATTATGGCGACAGCACTCATAAACATGCCTAAAATTAGTACCACAATCTGCATAACTATGATGACAAAGATAGGGGCTAAGGGAAGACCCACGGTAAATTCAACCAGGCCTCGGCTTGCCTGAGTGTAGGCCAGAATTTGAGCAAAGGCTTTTGCTCCAACGAGAATTATCAATGTCATGACTGTAATCCGAAGGGTACCGACAACCGATTTCTTCACCACCCCCCAATTTAGCCTTCTGTAAGCGGCAGCCAGAATGAAGCAGCCGAGGGCACCAGTGGCTGCCGCCTCGCTTGGGGTGGCAATACCTAAGAAAATAACCCCGGTAACCAGAAAGACGATGAACCCTAATGGCAATATATACCGCACAGTGGCTATCAGCTTCTCAGATAGAGGTGTCGGGGTCACCTCATAGGTAGGTGCGATGGAGGGTTGGAGATAGCATCTACCGATGACATAGATAGCATACAAGACAGCCATCAATATGCCAGGAACAATAATAGCAATCAAAATCTTGCCGATGGAGATTTCGCCTATAACACCTAAAAGGACACCCAAGGCACTGGGAGGAATCATTATGGCAAGGCCGCCGCTACCCAGAATAGGTCCCAGGCTCATTGGCTTTTTGTAGCCCCGCTTCTCCATCTCCGGTGTCAGTACCGACCCCAGCATAGCGCAACTGGCCATGCTGGCACCACTCATGGTTGCAAACAAAGTTCCACCACCCACGGCGAGCAAACCCAACCGCCCGGGTAGGCGCCCCAGCCATTTATCCAGGGTATCAATCATACGGGGGGCCATTTCTGAGAGGAACATCACCTCGCCCATGAGGATAAAGAGGGGAATGGGCAGCAGGGTAAAGCTGGTCACGGATTCAAAGATGCTGAGGATAAGTTGTCTTAGACCTATTTCACCACCCCAGAACAAAAATACCCCTACCACATTAATCAGCAAAAAAGAGAAGGCAACAGGCATTCCTGTTGCCATCATAAATATCAAGCTACCCAAAATGAGTAGCAGCATCAACTGCCATTCCAACGATGCTCACCTCACTGGTTAAGCTTACGGGTTCCCTCTCAGACTTCGTGCTTCATCTAGTGCCGCCCTCCGGCTGACCAGGTAGCCATAGCTCCTTCTCAGGAACTGGATAAAAAGCAAGAAGCTGCCTACAGGAATAATGGCCAGGAGAATAAATTTAGGAGGCTCTAGTATCGTGCCGAGGACGATACCCTTCTGGAAATTAGACCAACTGATCTCTACACCATACCAGGTAATGACCAGGCAAATGAGGGCGCTGAGAATAGAAGTAATGATATTAAGCAGGGTGCTGGCTCCTGGCTTCAGCCGATTAAGCACCAGGTCCATTTTTACGTGCCCTTCTTCCCTTAGCAGCCAGGCAGCGGCTAGAAAGGTAATGAACAATAGACTGTACTCAACGATTTCAAACATCCACAATATTGAAGTCCCCAGTAAGTACCTTGCCAGAACATCTGCGGCGGTGCCCAACATTATAAAGACCACGAGCACACCAGCTAAAACGGCTAGAAGGTTATTGGTACGGTCAAAAATAGCAGTGATTTTCCTTACTGCCTTCATACATCACCTCGCCCGTGCATAAGCTCACCCCCCACCAGATACAGTTTTATCTCTGGTGGTAGGTCGGCCAATGTGAGCAATCCAGACAAAAGGTTAGCCCACTTACTTCGTCATCAGTTCCCTCAATTTGGGGCCGAGCTCTGGCTCCACTTCTATCATATTGTCCCATAGAACCCGTAAACTCAGCTCTGTCAATGCCCCGGGTGGCGAGATATCGATAAATTCTACCCCAGCGTCAATCATCAGCCGTTCATCCAATTCGACTACCGCACGATAGTGAGCAGGTAGGCCTACTTGCTCCAACTCAATCTGGGTGTCTATCATAATTTTTTGCAGATGCTCGGGGAGACGATTCCAGGCATCTAGATTAACCACTATTACTTGCTCTGCTCCTGAGACGGGCTCTCTCACAGTATATTTAGTCACCTCGTTCCAATGCTTCTGAGGAACAAATCCGGTTATGGTTGATATAAAACCTATGACCGTACCCCTCTCCATGGCAGTGTATACTTCCGGAAATGGCACTGAAATGGGAACAGCACCCAAGGCTTCAATAACGGGAACCATATCGGGGGGCGCCCGTAGCTTAAGCCCGTTGAAGTCGTCAAGAGTCTTAACCCGGACGTTTATAAACAGGTTGAACACAAGATACGCAGCCGCTGGCCCCATTAGAAATAGGTTAGCCTGCTGATAGACTGGGTTCATGAAGTCAACAAACCCCATCTCCCGCAGTTCGTAGGGTAAAATCTTAGTAGTATCTCTAAACTGACCGGCTTTGATTATCGGCACTCCTAACGGTTTATCCATCCAACCGGGTGCGTGCATAAGCACATCAATCACACCAGTCGCCACCGCTGGACCCATTTGTGGGCTGGGTACTACCTCCGTTGAACCAAGGTATTTGATGATGAGCTCCCCCTTAGCTCGCTCATTCACCTGTTCAATGAATGTCTCAATGGGCCAGGCTGAAGGAGTACCTGGCGCGTAAAATGAAAGAGCCTTGAGTACTATTGGTTCACCCGTTGGTGCTGGACTAGGGGCTGCCTTACAAGCAGCGACCAAGGGTAATGCCACCAACACTACCGCCAAAAGCAAATAAACTATCTTTTTCATTTTTCCCTCCTATTTTAGATTTTAAATACTGTTTAAAAACTTCCTCCATCAATATTGCTCGCTAAGCACTCACCTCCTTTCACCGTTTGATTAATAACAGAGATTATACTTCTATTTAAGGTAATCTTCAAGGCTCATGGATTCCCAAAGCTCCTTGTTGGGGGTTGTTCGGGTAGGAAAGTACACGCCCACCGGCTTGGTGGCATCTATCATTACCTTTGTGGTCATGGTTTCCACATCGCTCCTATGGCGAAAATAGTCATACGGACCGGCGGGGTCTAGAATGTTACCAAGCACCCCAGGAATGATATCAATGTCCAGGTCCCCTCGCACTCTGGTAGCAATAGCCCATAGTACTTCCTCATCATTAAATATATCAATGTCTTCATCCACCACCACGACTAGCTTTAGCCATGTCCATGCAGCCAGGGCTGCCAAAGCGGCACGCTTTGCCTCACCGGCGACACCCTGTTTTATAGATACATATATATGGCTGCCAACGCCAGAGGAGGGCCTATAAACAGCTTTAACACTAGGAACTACTCTCTTTATCAGTGTGTAGATCAAATCTGAAGTAGGCAGCACCCCGGCCATTGGATGCTCTCGATGTGCCGGGTCAAGGTCAAGGTAAATAGCATCCTTGCGCATAGTTATGGCTGTTACTTTAATGCGATAACAAGGCCGTTCATCACCATAGTAGCCAAGGAACTCACTGAAGGGGCCATCAGTGATCCAATCATTGGGGTCGATTATTCCCTCAACTGCTATCTCAGCATCGGCGGGAACAGGAAGGTCCACTGTCTCCGCCGCTGTCACCCGGAGTGACTCTCCCAGAAGACCCCCCATGACTTCCAGCTCGTTCATGTCCAAATCGCCTGGTTGCAACGCACCGAGAATCGCCGCAGGATGGTGACCACTAAAGATTACTACCTCCATAGGCTTGCCAAGCTCAGCGTGGCGCTGTGCAATAACGGAGCCATGATTTTGCGGGGCTATCATACAACCCAGCTCATCTTTTCCCCTCACCTCGTGGCGGTAATCTCCCACGTTCGGTATTCCTGTGATTGGGTCCTTACAAATACAGGGGTTAATTGTCATATACTTCCCGCTGTTAAGCTCTGCATGTTTAAGGATGGGCAACAG
>SDBU01005146.1_pt1 | contig 15758 bp, 15 predicted proteins | sample 2277071 | NCBI WGS metagenome assembly SDBU01 (sample SAMN10397929, study PRJNA504765) | marine sediment metagenome | isolation source: marine sediment core GS08_GC12, 126 cmbsf | place: Arctic Ocean: Gakkel Ridge, Loki's castle | collected 2008
AACTTGCAATTCGGCGTTTGATGCAAGCATGGGGTATTTCAAGAAAGGGGCGATTGATTGAACAGACCACCAACCAAATTATTGAGTATTGTCGCCAAAGAGAAACTCTCAAACATCGAGGCGATTTTCTCTGGCAACCAATTAAAAAAACGCCATTGCCGCGCGTGCCGGATTCAAAATATTCGGATTCCAAGCGTGCAATTGAACATATCTCGCCTGAAGAGTTAGGTGCTGCAATGTTGCTAATTATTCAGAGCGCAGTAGGAATTGGGATAAAATCTCTGTTTAGCGAAACAGTAAAGCTCTTTGGTTTTCAACGTATTACTGATACTATGAAACCGTATTTACAACAAGCATTAGAACAATTGCGGGTCGCGGGAAATTGCCGCATTGATGGAGAGCGTGTCTACCATTAACTTGACGATGCCACATTTCAAAGTCAGTCAGGGGACATTCGGCTATAGTGTTTGGCGATTGAATGGAAGGTTGGAAGAAGAGAATAATGAACTTACATCGTATTGACCGCGCAAAAATTATTATCATTGCACTATTTCTCATCCATCTCATTCCCATCTGGATTTTCAAGTTTATTCCCACGCAAGATGGTCTAAACCATGTTTATAACGCCTACATACTCAAAGAATTCAACAATCCAGAGTATACAAAATTTCGGGAAGTTTATAATCTCAATCTCAAGCTTTCTCCAAATTGGAGCGCGCATGCTTTCTTTTTCGTCGCGCTGTACATTATGCCGCCGCTTCTGGCAGAAAAACTGTATGTGACTGCGTGCATCGTGTTGTTGCCGTTGAGCTTCTTCTATTTCCTGCGCGCTGTGGATAAACGGTTGATGTTCTGGGGGCTGATGGGGTTTCTCTATAGCTACAACTATTTGTTTCACATGGGATTTTATGGTTTTGCGTTGAGCGTCTCTTTCTACTTTTTTGCGTTGGGATATTGGTGGAAGTACCGACATGATTTTCGTGCGTACAATATTGCCGTGTTCTACCTGTTGGCGATTGCCACCTACTTTTGCCATCTTTTTTCCTACGGATTGTTACTATTGAGTTTGCCTGTATTGGCATGTACCTCCGCCGTGTTGCCAGATAACCCTTCGCGCCCTTGGAAAGAACGCATTCGCACGTTATTAATCACCGCCGGATATTCTATCCCCGCTTATTTCATACTTTTCAACACCTTTTTGTCCAATCCAGAAAACAAGGAACGAATCTACCGTTCGTCTGCAGAGCTATGGAATTTCTTCGTGTCTGTGCGCTCGTTGGTGTCCTTCAATGACCGATACGTGCCTATTTCGTGGTGTTTACTGGGACTCATCGGTCTGTGCATGTTGTGGACGCTTACCGCAGATAAGATTCTTGGCAAATCCCGCTCTGCGGAATCTCGTTCCGTGGGACGTTTTCTCAGTCAACGCGATGGCTTTTTGGTGTTATTTATCATCATGACGGTGTTATATTTTCGGATTCCCTGGCAAATTGGACCGCCGGCGTGGTTCAACGACAGATTGAACTTATTCCTTTTCCCCGTGCTGCTAGCGTGGTTTGCGTGTTATTATCCGCGGTGGCTGAAGTACAGCATCTCAGTGATGATAATTAGCCTGTCGTTGATTCATCTGGGGTTGACTGTCCGCAACTACCACCTGCTGAATAAGGATATGAAAGAATTCACATCGGGCGCGCACCTCATCGCTCCCAATTCAGCAGTATCCATCATGAGCAGCGATTGGGCGAATGGCGACTGGCATGGCCCCATTAAATATCTTTCGCCATTTTACCACGACGCTTGCTATTATTGCTTGGACAACGGCAGCCATTACGTCGCCAACTACGAACCCAAATATAGCTATTTTCCGCTGCTATATAAGAAAGGCTATTGGAAATTTGAGTATCCAGGTGTCATTGATTATATGCTGGTATGGCGGATGGACGAAAATAGCAACGAGGTTAAACAACTTTATACGGATTATGAATTAATTCATAAGACGAAAAATTTAAAGCTATTTCGGCATAAGTGATACGTAAAACGTGGAACGTAATTATTTCAGTGCTGGACAAACGATATTGGCTCAAACTTATGGAAGGTAAACCATGGTCAAGACTGTTACCGAACCCAACGCGGAGTTGTTGAATGCAAAAGACTTACATCAGGATGTCGTTTCGTTGACGGAAGTATTGGAATGGCGATGTGCCGAACAAAGGACCTATGACATTTTGAACCGTAAAGAGTTAGATAAACTACCAGACAAAATGCTCCCTACCCAAATTCTGCCTTGACTTTTCAAATTTCTGTTGTTATAATGGAAATTGTTTCAGTAGGAATATACGGCAAAAATTCTGGAATATTGATACTATACGGCTTTTTTGCTGTATAATCATAGTTAGGCTTATGATCAAGAAGATGATAGAAGGGGGTAGTAAATTTTGTCGATAGAGAAAGATAAGTTTGATGTCTGGAAGCAATCCAGAGAAAAGGTGATATCTGATTGTCCCTATTTCAAAGAGATTAAGCCGCGAATTGATGCTGTGAAGGCCCTGCAGATACCGCCAATACTTAAATTCTTCATCAATGAGGCTATCGCTGATTTTGTGTTCGGAATGTACCCGAGCACTATTATACTATGCCGTGCTGCCTCAGAAATAGCTTTGAAATTCTATGCAATTGAGAAATACCTTGAACAATTCCATTGCGAAACTGAAATAAGCAAGTCTGTAATCAATAGAATATCTCGTTCGGATTTGAATGATTTACAGTATTTATTGGAATATTCCAACCTTATTACCGAAAACATCAAAGGAATAATCGGTGATATTGCGAAATTCGGGAACATCCATGTCCACGGGAATTTCGAGAAAATTGTAGAAGAATACCTTAAGAGTTCCATTACACGTGAATCATTGCTTGAATATTGCTTAAACCAGAAAAAGCTAGATTATATATTGAGTCCCAAAGGCTTGATGAAATCTGCGATGTTAGATGGATATCTACTGAAGGTTTTCGGTTTGTTTTACGTTTTCCTCAAATTGCCGCCGCAACTAAACTTGGGTTGTTAGACAGTAACATGATATTGTGGTCAAAACAAGTCGGAGGTGAGATTAAAAATGGAAACTTCTAATATTCTTAAGGAGGTGGCCTCCTTGCCAATAGAGGCACAGAAGCAAGTCATTGATTTTATAGCTTTTTTGAAAACACGTTATCCCACTGTGCAGGTTGTCCCAAAAACCAAAAGAGTCAGATTGTCGGATGAACCATTCATAGGCATGTGGCGGGAACGTGAGGATATGCAGGATAGTACAGCATGGGTACGCAGCTTGCGGCGTCGTGAATGGGAGGAGTAATTTGTGAATACATTAACCATTGTTGACACGGACATTCTGATTGATGCCGCTCTCCAAATCAGTGAGGCAATTGATTGTTTAGATGAGATGGAACAGAGGTCAACACTTGCGATTAGTGCAGTTACGCAAATGGAATTGTTTGTAGGATGCCGCAACAAAACTGAACTTAGGAAAACGGAACGCTTTCTCCAACGATTTCGAGTTCTCAGATTGAATGAACAAATTTCGGATACGGCGATTCACCTGTTGCGTCAATATCGATTGAGTCACGGATTAGCAATACCCGATGCACTGATTGCGGCAACAGCCCTCACACTGAACCAAGATTTCATTACGAAGAATCAACGTGATTACCGTTTCATCAGTGGATTGCGATTATTGCCATATCCTTCAGCAAGTAAATCATAATGATAGTGTGTGATGAAATAATCCGAACCAGGCGTTGCAGTTGACGGAGGCGGTCTTCCGGTTTTTCAAGGGTTAATCGGCAAACGACGGTTTTCGATTTGTCGTATGCTTCCGGCAAATTGCCGTCGCAACTGAACTTTGGTCGTTAGCTGGCCTTGCGTAAGGCGCAACCTATTCCGAGGAGAGAGTTGCAATTGAGCGCGGGTTCATCCTTTTCTTTCTTTCCTCATGGCGGCAATGGAGAAATAAAAATGTACGCCGCGGCTGTTTTGGATAAACCACAACAGATAAAACTCGAACAACGCGCAAAACCGCAACTTGGAAGCAATGAAGTTTTGATACAAGTTAGTTATGCGGGCATTTGCGGTACGGATATTGCCATCTTTTCCGGGGAATATCCAGTACCTTTGCCGTTAGTTTTAGGTCATGAATTTACCGGTACTGTAGCGGCGGTTGGTTCGGACGCGCATTCCCAATTTCTAGGAGCGTGCGTGACTGCTGAAATCAACAATACCTGTATTGCCTACCGGCGCGAGCATCTCTGTTACGCTTGCCGTAGAAATCTGCCTAATCATTGTACTGAACGAACGGTCATAGGCATCATTTCCCACGATGGCGCGTTTGCTCAATTCGTCACGGTGCCTGTGGGCAACGTCCATATATTACCGGAACGTGTATTGCTGAAAGAAGGCGTTTTCATAGAACCGCTCGCCGCTGCTATTCAAACATTTGAACTCACAACGCTAAATCCGGGTGATACTGTCGTCATACTCGGTGTCGGAAGATTGGGGATATTGGTTTGTGCAGTAGCGAGCCTCAAAGGCGCAAAGACCATCGCTGTTTCACGCAGCACAGACAAACTGGAACGCTCGCGGGCATACGGGGCAACAACTGTTATTGATGCCTCTGCATGTGATATTATACGCGAAATCGTTGCTATGACAGATGGGTTGGGCGCGGACATCGTCGTTGAATCTACCGGCTCTCCGACAGGAATCAATACCGCTATCGATATCGTCCGACCACGCGGGACAATCGCCTTGAAAAGCACGTGTGGACTACCTGCTTCCGGAATCGATACCACAAAATTAGTGGTCGATGAAATTCGCATACAAGGGGCACGTTGCGGTCCATTCCCACAAGCAATTGAATTACTCCAGTCGGGGAAAATTTCTGTTGCATCATTGATTGAGGATATCTATCCGCTCGCTGATATTGACCATGCCATCGAAGCCGCGTGCACGGCCAGTAAGATTTTAGTCAAGTGTGAATAGGTGGGTGGGTGGTAAAGTAATATGACAACGAATTTAAGGATTTATCTAATAGATTCGTTTAATCCTCTTTCTTTGTTGTCATATTTTCCCTGATACACTTCATCGCGGTGACCGCGGTGCTATCGCCTAAGAAGCCTTTCCGCGCAACATTCCTTTCCTGCTGCGCTGCATAGTATCAAGAAACTGAAATCCATCATTCAGAACCTTTCGGTTCAAGTATAATTTTACTTGCCTCGAAACTTCCTGAATCCATTCAATCTCAATACCTACTTTTGAATTGGCATCCGACGCGCTTGTGTGCATAAAAAAACCAGGTTTTTGTCAAAAAACCTGGTTTCTGAGTACTTATTTTCACTTCACATAAGAAGCAATTTGCCACGCGATATTTTTGTGTTTTTGCATACCCACTAGGGAATTGTTGTTGCAATGAGAATAAAAAAATAGTATAATTAGTTCTATTCATGACGGAACTATTATTATATCCCCAACACCACGGATTTAGAGGGGGGTAAGGTTTGAAATTTGAAAAGATTGAGTTTCGTGTTCATGCCATTCGGCGAATGTTTGAGAGGAAAATATCCAACCAAGAAGTCCTTAAAGTAATGCAGGAAGGAGAAGTGATTGAAGAATATCCAGATGACAAACCATATCCAAGCATGCTTATTCTGGGGTTTGTGGGGCGTCGTCCTATCCATGTGGTTCTTGCTGTAAACGAGGAAGAAAACATGGGGATTGTGATTACCGCCTACCAACCCAATCCTCTGCTTTGGGAGAATAATTTTCGAAGGAGGAAAACATGAAATGCGTCATTTGCAAGATGGGAGAAGCCCATGAGGGTTACGTTACTGTTACTCTGGAAAGAAACAGAGTAGCAATTATTTTCCAAAATGTCCCTGCTCAGATTTGTGAAAATTGTGGAGAGGAGTATGTGTCCGCTGAAGTAACAACCCGACTCATGGAGATAGCAGAGGAAGCAGTGCGCTCCGGTGTCAGCTTTGAGGTTCGACGATATGCTGCTTGATGGAGTGGCTCCTTCCAGAAAACCGGAAAACCAGACTGACCCGCTTTTCGTCATGTGTTCCCAAATCAAAAGCGTTGGGAAGAACAAAGCCTTAATTTAAACATGCACCCTTTCCGAAGTCAGGTGTGCGTGAGCCATCTCGCACAGCGAGGGACTCCGGTTTCTCTTTTCCCTGTTCTTTTTTCCTAAGTGTTTCTAACTGTTTCTACACTTTTTGAAAACCAGGCTTTTCACCTTCCTTTCTTTAATATAAATAAATAATCCGAGACTCAAAGCCATATAGAAAACCTCAAAAAACTATAAAAATACATTAGTTATTTGAAGCTGCTACAGAGCTCCTTTCACTTCGCATAAGAAGCAATTTGCCATGCGACATTTTTATGCTTTTGCGTACCTACCAGCTTGGGAATATCTTCGATGTTGACGTATTGATGTTCGAATAGATTCATCTTGAATTTTAAGTTTAGAATCCGCCGAATGGATGCGTTGAGACGTTTCTCGCTAATTTCGCCGCTTTTCGCAGCTTCAAGGAGCGCGTTATATACTGCCTGTTGTTTCGTGGCAGTTGTCAGCGGCAAGACTAAATCCGCGCCGGCTTTGATAGACATGACCGCTGCTAGTCCTAAATCGAAATAATTTGTGATTGCCTTCATTTTCAGGTCATCGGTGATAATAACGCCCTGGAATTTCATCTCCTCCCGCAAAAGTTTCGTCAGTATTTGAGGAGATAACGTTGCAGGAAAAGCTGGGTCTAAATTTGTATACACGATATGCGCGGTCATAATGGCGCTCACGTCTGCGCGCTGGACAGCATCGCGGAACGGCTTGAGAGGAACATCGTGTAAGTCTTTCTGACTATCACTCACCGTCGGCAACGCAAAATGCGAATCCTGTTTCGCTCCACCATGTCCAGGAAAATGCTTTGCTGTGGCAATGACACCTTGTTTTTGCATACCCTGAATGTACGCAACTCCAAGCCGTGAAACTAATTCGGGGTCCTTCCCAAAGGAACGCTGTTCCATGATGCTGTTGTTTGATGGACCCATATAAACATCTAGGACGGGCGCCAGATTCATGTTGACACCCACAGCGGCAAGTTCGATACCTGTTATCTCGCCGGCTTTTCGAGCGAATTCCTCCGCTAATTCTTTATCCGCTATGGAGTCCAGCGCATTGTTGGCTGGAAATCGAGTAAATCCATTTTTTAGACGGGTCACAGGACCGCCTTCCTGGTCAGTGGCGATGAGTAGTGGAATTTGAGATTTTGTTTGGCTGGCTATTTTTTGCAGAGTATTGCATAATTGGGCGACTTGCGCTGGTGTGTCCACGTTATCCCCCATTAACACAATTCCGCCGGGTGGACGCGCAAGAATCTCCTGTTCGAGTTTGGTCGATACGGATGTCCCGGGGAATCCCACCACCACCAATTGGCTGACCTTTTCCTCTACGGTCATCTGTTCAAGCAGAGAGTCAATGCTCAATTCCTTAGCTACGGTGGGAAATGTCAATAATACTGCAATGGATAATGCGAATACAAATGATAATTTCAATGCAACCTCCTACTGCGTTTCACGTTTCACGCATCACGTTTCACGCTTTACGTTTTCCTCCTAAGCAAAAAAAACGTACTGGTTATTCTTCATCTCATTTCCACAACACCGATATATCCCTTAATATCCTGTCCGCTCATTCCTTGATATTGGGCGGTGACCATTACGTTGTGAACAGTTCCTCCGCGCAAGAGCGCTTTGGTGGTATATTTGATGACATATATTTTGTGCAACTGCTGGGATATCGAGCTGTATAAGTTTACTAAATCTGCTGAGTTAGGCACATGGTAATATCTACCACCGCTATCCCACGCAATTTGGCGCATGACGTTTTCGTTTATTGTATTTCCTAAACCGACGGCGTACACAGGAATGCCACCCTGTTTAATCTGCTCAACCAGCGTTTCATATTTTGTTTTGCTTTGGTTTTCAATGCCATCAGTGAGGGAAATGACCGCCTTGCGTCCTGGTTCTTTCAATACTTCCGTTATTGAAACCGATACAGCGTCGTATAATGCTGTTCGACCGCTTGTTTTAAGATTATTGACGATATCGCGGAGGTGGGATTTTAACGATGAGAAGTTGCCATAGCGTTCCACATCATCGGAAAAACTGATAATAAAAGCTTTATCATCGTTATGCATCAAATCGATAAACTTGTTCGCGGCGGATTTAGCAGCCGCCATTTTGCCTTCCACGAACATGCTCCCGCTTTTATCAATCGTTAGGACCACGCTAATAGGCACGGTTTGGTCGCCGCTCCCGACAGCAATGGAACTAACACTGTTGATAGTTTGTATGGCGTTGTTCTCAGATATGGAGAAATCAGCTTTGGTCAATCCAGAAATGGGTCCGTCGGCTTCATCTGTGACAACGACGTAGCAGATGACGTCGGGATAATACGATGCATCTATCTGGTTTATTGTCACCTTCAACGCAGCAGTAGTGACATCTTGCACCGCGACTTCAAAGACTTCAACCGGAAAACCTTGTTGGTCAGTTATCGCCGCCGTTTCAGGTGTTTTAATTATCTCGCGTTTTTGGGCGGGGACTGTCACTGTGGCGCGCACATAAACCCGCAATTTGCCGACGACATTCGGCATCACCTTTAGCTTGAACCGATGTGCTTCTTGTGATTTCCAAGGCTCCTGCCACGCTTCCACCAGCACATATTTCGACTGTATCTGCTTTTTTTCCACATTTGACCATACCGGGCTGCCTATTGGATACACGGTTGCTTTGGTGGTATCGGCATATATGATGCTCACCAGCGGATTATCTGGGAAGGAGATGGATATGCCGCCCGCTTTCGCGTCGCCGCCTGCGTTGCGGACGACGACATCCACATACACCGGTTGTCCCGTTACGATATCTTTGGGAATATCGACGGATACTATTTCTGCGCGGGGTTTCTCCTGCGCTAACCCCATTTCACAGAATACGAGAATACATAATAAAATTGTTAAAATTGTCCGTGTGGGATTTCTCATTTTTAACCTCCTTGCGCGTGCGATTACACCCGCTTGAACTATCTTTTTTCCGGCCTTCCGGCTTTCCGGTTTTTAATGCTCCCCATGTAGTAGCAAGCTTCCCTGCAAAATCCACCGCCATCGCCGTTGCAATGAATTTAGCATGTTTTTTTCGGCATGTCAAGAAAATTATTCTTCTTCTCTGAAATTTGGATATAGCAGAAAAAGCACTCAAGTCGGAATAACCTGTTATATCGGGAATTTTTCCAATCACCTCCAATCGCCTAAAATTTCGCTTTTTATCCATCTGATTTTGATGTATAATATTCTCAAGAGAACTTCCACGCGGAGATATTGTAATCATAATCCTGTGATAAGAGGAGGCAAACATGGATTATATATCGAATACTGATGAACAACGGCGGGAGATGCTGCGTGAAATCGGTGTTGAATCTTTCGACGAATTGTTGATAGACATTCCAGAAGCATTACGCAATATCAAGCTGAATTTGCCTGATGCGTTGTCTGAATTGGAATTGATAAAAAAATTACAGGAACTTAGTGAGCAGAATGCAGACTTAAACCATTACACATCGTATCTGGGCGCGGGGGCGTATGACCACTTTATCCCCAGCGTGGTTCAACATATTACGTCGCGTAGCGAATTTTATACGTCATACACACCTTATCAACCTGAAGTAAGCCAGGGGACGTTGCAGGCGATTTATGAATACCAAAGTTTAGTTTGTGAGTTGACAGGAATGGACGTTTCAAATGCGTCGTTATATGACGGCGCGTCAGCATTGGGAGAAGCGGCGATTTTGACGCTTAATGCGACCAATCGCACGGAAATTGTCATCAGCGAGACTACACATCCTGAATACCGAACGGTGTTGAAAAGTTACCTGCATGGATTAGAAACTCCTGTCCATGAGATTCCCTATACAAAGGATGGGATGACCGACCTCGACTGTTTGGCGGATGCGGTGAATGAACACACAGCAGGCGTGCTGTTGCAAAATCCGAATTTCTTCGGTTGCATTGAGCAGATGGCGGAAGCGGCGGAGATAGCTCACGCGGCAGGTGCGCTTTTTGTGGCGTGCGTCAATCCGATTTCATTGGGTATCCTGAAAGCGCCAGGCGAATACGGCGCGGATGTTGCCGTCGGTGAAGGTCAGCCACTTGGCAATCCGCTTGCCTTTGGCGGCCCGTATCTTGGTTTTTTTGCTGTCACCCAAAAGCTAATGCGCAAAATGCCCGGACGCGTATCGGGTCAAACGAAAGATACCGAGGGACGACGCGGATTTGTGCTGACCCTCCAGGCGCGAGAACAACACATCCGCCGCGAAAAAGCAACGTCAAATATCTGCACAAACCAGGCACTAAATGCACTGGCGGCTTGTGTTTATCTATCGGCGATGGGCAAGCGCGGCATCCAAGAGGTCGCACACCTGAATGTGCAAAAAAGCCACTATGCACAGGAAAAACTTTGCGAATTGGATGGATTTGCCCGTAAATTTGCAGCGCCGTTTTTCAATGAATTTGTCCTCCAATGCAACGCCAACCCGAATGACATTAACAAAAAATTGTTAGAGCAGAAGATAATTGGCGGTTTGCCACTGGAGAAATTCTATCCCGAATTGCAAAACTGTGTTCTGTTCTGTGTCACGGAGATGCGGACGAAGGAGGACATTGATACGCTCTGCAAAGCTCTGGCATAACTACTTATACCGATTTGGGTTTGAAGTTTCTCAACCCAAACAGAATTATCCGTAGTTTAGCCCCTTGTGGGCGTCTCGTAGACTCGACAACGGGGACAAGCCCCTAAACTACGTAATATGGGAAACGCCAATGAACCAACGAAAGCAAGGAGACAAATCAATGAATGCTACTGATTTCAGCAATTCCTACATAACATGGTCTGTTCCACATAACCCTAACGACAAGCGGGTTCCAGGACACAAACCCTGGGGTAATAGCGCCCGCATCCAAATCGACGCCCGTTGCGAACTCATCGACGAAAAGTCCGGTGCCAGAGAAGAGTTTGTCCTGATAGTTCCCTGCCGAACTGAATGGATGTACCAGGAGGAGAATCTCTTCCAAATTCCTTCGAGGGAATACCGCGGGATTTGGTCGCGTACTAGACATATAAGCATGGGCAAAGCTATGATTTATGAAGGCGAACAGAGGAAATCCGCTCCCACGAAGGATACTTTCACCAGCCTGCACTTCACAGTGCGTTCGTTTCCTTCAGCGATGGTTCTCCAAACCGACGAAGCAGTCGTCGAAGCGACACTGAAGGAACTACCGTTAGTTGCACAGACGGAGATTTGGGATGGGCAGCGCCAAATACGTGCAATAATTGAATATCCAGTGAAGACAATGAATATCCATCCGGAACGAAAGCGATTCCAGGTTGATACAGGTCCACTGCCTTTGCCGGACTTTACTTCGGACGCGGAAGAATCGATAGAATGGTTTTCTCTAGCGCACGTTGTTTACAACACTTTCAACCGGGCTGAGTTCATCATCCATCAGCCCACGCCGGTGCTTAAAGACGGGCAGGAGGTCTGTTCGGTGATTCACTACTCTGGCATTAAAGTACATGAAGCGAGAAACACTATCCTATGCGCTGGGAGTTTATAGTTGTAATCAGCTATCTCAAATCGAGAAAATAATGTAGAGCGAAACGATGTTTCGCGTTGGAGGATAAAAATGAAATCTACAGCTATTGCATTCACTGGTCCCCGAAAGGTTGACTTAGTAGAAATAGAAGTACCTGAACCTGGTCCCAAGGAGTTTACGATACAGACACTGGTCACTCTTACCAGCACCGGTACAGAAGTGATATGTTACCGCGGTGAATCCGACCCCGGCACCCATTGGCACGGCTGGGTTAAATATCCTTTCTATCCGGGATACAGTTGCGTGGGGCGGGTTATTAAACTCGGAGAGCAAGTTGCCGATTTCTGCGAGGGAGACCGAATATATTGCTCCGCCTCCCATCGCCAGTTTACCAACGTACCCGCGGAATCAGGCAACATTGTCAAGGTGCCCGATGACATCAGCGACGAAGAAGCTGCCTGGTGTACGCTGGCAACTATCACCCAAACGGGTGTACGCCAGGCCGAGCACGTAATGGGTGATACCGCCGTGGTCATCGGACTTGGACCATTGGGGCAGTTAGTGACACAATACCTTCGGGTGATGGGCTTGCGGGAAGTTCTGGCGATAGACCCGATTCAGCCGCGTCTGGACAGGGCCCTCGAACACGGTGCCACGGCGGCTTTCTGCGGCAGCGCTGCTGATGCGGAGGACTTTGTCCTTGAGCACACCGATGGTATGCTTGCGGATGTCGTCTACGACGTTACCGGTCATTACGCCGTGTTTCCTATGGCGTTGCCTCTAGCCCGCCAGTTTGGTAAAGTCATCCTGCAAGGAGACAGCCCGCATCCCTCTAAACAACACCTCACCCACGATGTCCTCACGCGTCAGTTGCGCGTCATGGGCAGCCATAACCAAAATCTGCCACCTCAGTACGCTTACTGGACTGGAAAGCGTCAGGCACAACTATTCTTACAATATCTACAGCGTAAGCAGATGCGGGTTTCCGATTTGATAACACATCGCTTTGCCCCCAGTGAGGCGGCAGAGGTGTATGCCCGGCTAGAGGAGGAGCGCGGGGCTACTGTGGGTGTGGTTTTTGATTGGCGGAAAGAATAAGTTTAAACGAATTACGAATTACGAATTACGAATTACGAATTGTTAAAGCTTTCTTTCGTGGCTTAAATTGGAAGGGGATTTGAACAAAAAGATTAAATCAAATGCTGATTCTCAAGCAGATTTTTTGACAGGTTTTTCCTGATTTTGTGTCTATGTTACTAGAATATGATAAAACGGAAGTATCTGATGGCAACTGATAGAGAATTGGTCGAAAAAGTTCAACTCGGGGAACGCGAGGTCTATGGGCAGCTCTTCCAGAAATACTACGCCCAGATTTATGCTATATGCCTCGCCATGCTTGGGAACCCGCACGACGCCGAGGATCTTGCTCAAGATGTGTTTGTCCTGGCCTACCAGAGACTTGACCAGCTTCGGGATGCGGAGAAGTTCTTCCCGTGGCTCAAGAATATCACGCGCAATCGAAGCAAGAACCGCGTGCAGCGGGCTGGGCCCAAGTTAGTTCCATTGGATTTGGCAAGTTCTCATACAGCTCCTGATGCTCCCGATGAACGGCTCCTCAGGCAAGAATTGATAGACTCCATCATGAAGGCTGTCAAGGCTTTGCCTGCCAGAGACAGGGAAGTCGTTCAGGCACGCATTGATGGATTGAGCCATACGGAGATCAGCGAACGCTTTGGCATCTCTGTCCAGGCTTCCATGAATCGGCTTTCCCGCGCCCGACATCGGCTTGCTGATCACATGAAGGGCTTGCTAAGTGTCATATTCGGTTTGCCAAGAATATTTTCTTTCAGAAAACTCATTTCAGGAGGAATCTTAGCAATGAAAATCGGAACAACCGCAAAAGTAACCATAGGTGTCGTTGGAATTTTGGTCGTGGGATTCATTGCCCTACAATTGGGAACGCGCCTGCTCGGTACCCATCCGTCTGAAACAGATATCTCGCCATCCGAAACAGGTATCTCTCAAAGACCTTCTTCAAGAACGAAGACCAGTCAGAAACCCGTTGAGGGAGTAGACTCACGACCTGGTGTAAGTAATCAGAACGTCAAGGATGGAGAGGATATACAGGAATCCCTTGCATGGTTTGATAGTCTTGACGCTGACACAGTAGAAACACAGTCGACTTCCGCCAACTCCGCACAAAAGGTATTGCCAGAAGCGAGCCAAAACAATTCGGCGATGGACTATGACGAAACATACGACACATTCATAAGTATCACGAAGAAGGTAAAGCAGACAAAAGCGGAAATGGCTCGCGTTGGGGAGGAAATGGAATGGGCGTATGGTGAATGGAAACGCAACGTTCGTGACCCAAAAAATCCTACAGCAGAAGAAAAAGCCGAACTTGGGGAAGAGGTAACCCCACTGCGGGTAGAGCATGCGGAGCTAAGTAGTGATTTGAATTCTCTCGCCGATGAACTCGTCAGTGAAATTGAGGCGGCCGCGTCTGGCGCGGTCCAGACCGAATCCGAGGATACGCCGAGAGGCACATTGAATTCTGTTAGTATTGACTATGAGCATATTCAGTCTGAACTTGGCTCACTGCCAGAAGCAGATGAAGCAAATCTGGCTGAATTCTTCGCAGGCTTTGAAATAAAAAGCCATCCAAGCTCGGGCTGGTCATCTGTAAATATAGGTAAATGAAAGAATACTCACTATCTTCTTAGCTTTCGCATTCGAGATTATGCGAAAGCTAAGTGGTAGTATTCGCAAAAAAACATTAAAATTGAATTTTCGCACTCCAAAAAAGGCTATCCATGTTGCGGACTTTCATGTTTATCCACCGGGGAGTGATTGTGATAGAATCCCATCTGATGCATGCGGTTATGTAACGCGCGGTGGGCTGAAGTAAGAGTCATTTTCACAGCCTTGTATGCTTTCGCTTCGGCGCGGGTAGCTATCGTATCAATGAATGCAATGGCACCTTCTATCTGCTCCAGAATGGTCAGGGCATCGGCTTTTGCAAGGATGGGACTACCCTCAATCTCAACCATCACAGGACTGCTGTGTGCTGTGATGACCTCTCCCCGGTCGGCATATCCACCACGCACGCGCAAGGCTATCCAGCCGCTCTTATCCATCTGTACTGAGAAGCTCCCTTCCGCTTCGTTCGGCAAGTTTGATGTAGCGGCGGGCTCTGTCCCGCCATGTTGCTGTCGCCACTGAGGGGCGACGCTACATAGCGAAGCAATCTCTCGTATCTCACCGTTGATGACTAATTCTGCTTTGCTAAGAGGGATAGTCAACGTAGCAAGTTTCCATTCTACATTTAGTGTTCCACCGGTGGCAGGAAGTTGGATGCGACTGCCCATCGGTTTCCCCTCCACGGAGAATTCCATCAGTGGGCCATAAGTCACAAATGTTCTACCGGCACGCGCCGCTTCTTTCCAATTATCGTAAGTGAACTCTCCGTCCTCAATCAACGTATAAGTGCGGACAGTGCCAACCGCCGTATTTGCACTCATCTTATCTGTTCCACCAACCGCCGCCACAAAGTAACCGCAGTTGAGATAGCGGTACCAGTCTGATAAGGAATAGGGGTTGATTCCGCCATAGAGATTTCCCCATGAGGTCATCTCAACGGCGTCAACGCGGTCAAGCACAATTGCGGCTGCGTTTTCACACCGGGGATTGGGGAAGTGCGGAATCACAACGACACCGCCTTGCTCCCGACACTGTTTTGCCCATTGCGAAAGTGTAACCTCAACAGCATCGCCCAACGCGGATTCGTCGGGTCCACCCGTGGTGAGTGGCGTAATCATGCGGCCGTTATATCCGCAGAGCGAGATGTGACCGAGGACGTGTTGACGGTTCTCCGTTCCGACGCGCACCATATATTCTCCGTCGCCGCCAGCTTCTTTACTTCCGTGGGTTGTGCGTCCATCGAAATCGCCAACATTTGTGAACAATTCTCCCCACTGGCTTGCTAGCAGATTGACGACGTTCACGCCTTCTCCCGCGCCCTCCATTAACGCGCTCTGTGGAGATAGAAAGTGTACGTG
>SDBU01005147.1_pt1 | contig 15757 bp, 11 predicted proteins | sample 2277071 | NCBI WGS metagenome assembly SDBU01 (sample SAMN10397929, study PRJNA504765) | marine sediment metagenome | isolation source: marine sediment core GS08_GC12, 126 cmbsf | place: Arctic Ocean: Gakkel Ridge, Loki's castle | collected 2008
GTTATCATTATTGCTTAATTTCTTTCAAACCCCATATAAAGTGAGAGTATGACATTTAAAAATTTAAATTTAGATCCTAAAATTCTACAAGCTGTTGAGCGTTTAGGATATAAAGAACCTACATTGATTCAAGAAAAAGCTATCCCTGAAGTCTTAAATAATAAAGATCTATTTGCATCTGCTCAAACAGGAACAGGAAAAACAGCAGCTTTTCTTCTACCCGCTTTAAATAAATTAGTAAAAAACCCATTTGCAAAAGGAAGAGGCCCTAGAGTTTTAGTTTTAGTACCAACTAGAGAGCTTGCAATGCAAGTTGCAAGAGAAGCTATCACCTATAGTAAATATTTGAAAAACGTAAAAACAGTTTGTATCTATGGCGGGGTTCCTTATCCACAACAAAGAAGAGATCTATCTCGTCCATATGAAATTTTAGTAGCTACACCTGGTCGTTTAATTGATCATCTACAAAGTGGCAGGATCAAATTTTCGAGAGTTGAAATGTTTATTTTAGACGAAGCTGATAGAATGCTTGATATGGGATTTATTGACCCTGTTAATCAAATAGCTAATGCTATTGAACAAAAGCATCAAACCCTACTTTTTTCAGCAACTTTAAAAGATTCAATACTAAATCTTGTAAAAAACATTTTAAAAGAGCCTATAAAAATAAAAATACCTATTGATAAAACTAATATTGAACAAAAAGTTGAATTTGTAAGAAATTTAGAGCATAAAATAGAGCTTTTAGAAAAAATTCTAGAAGACGATACAATAAAACAAGCTATTATTTTTACATCCACAAAACATTTTGCAGATGAGCTTAAAGATAGACTGCAAGAAAAAGCTCATAGAGCAAAAGCTTTGCATGGGGATATCCCACAGAGCAAAAGAACTAGAACAATCAATCAATTTAGAGAAGGTAAAATTCGTTTGCTTATTGCAACAGATGTGGCAGCTAGAGGGATTGATATTGCAAAAATCTCTCATATCATCAATTTCGATCTACCATCTACATTAGATGATTATATTCATCGTATTGGAAGAACTGGAAGAATTGGTAAAAAAGGTTTAGCTCTATCTTTTGCATCGTCAAAAGACCGAAAACTAATCCCAGAGCTTGAAAGATTTATAGGACAAAAAATAGCTTCTTTTAATACTTTTCAAAAGAAAAAGCCATCTAAAAAGTTTTCAAAAAACTTCAAAAAAGATTCTAAAAAAGGCTTTAAACAAGGTTTCAAAAAAAGAGATAAATTTTCTTTTTCAAAATCAAAATCATTCAAAAACAACAAAGTTAAAAGAAAATAGATAGATAAACTACTTATATAATTTTTTTAAAATTATTTTTTCTTAATATAGACAATTTTTCTACATAGTTTTATATTTCCTCAAATTCACATTAAAATTGTTTCTTTGATGTGAAAAAAAAAAATGGGGAAAGAAATTATGTCTTATTTAAAAAACATTTTAGTTTTATTCACTTTATTTATAACACCTTTCATAGCTTTAGCTTCAAATACTGATGCTAAAGTTGATGAAAACAGTTTTAGAATCTTAGATATTATCGCAAAAAAGAGAGATAATATTGAGCTTACTCAAAAAGAGATAAATTATTTTGTTCAAGAGTATGCTAAAGGAAATATTGTTGATTATCAGGCTTCTTCTTTTTTAATGGCAACTTTCATTAATGGGATGAGCGCTGATGAAATATCTTTTTTAACTGATTCAATGATCCATTCAGGAAGTGTTATGAGATTCGATGATATTAAAGAACCTATTGTTGATAAACACTCAACTGGTGGTGTTGGAGATAAAACATCTTTAATATTAGCACCTATTTGTGCTGCATTAGATCTGAAAGTTCCAATGATATCTGGAAGAGGTTTAGGCCATACAGGTGGTACTTTAGATAAATTAGAATCTATTCCAGGATATAAAGTAGATCAAGATTTTGATAGCTACAAAAAATTAGTTAAAGATGTTGGAGTTTGTATAATCGGGCAAACCAAAGATATAGCTCCAGCTGACAAAAAAATATATGCTCTAAGAGATGTCTCTGGCTCAGTTGAGAGTATCCCTTTAATAGCCAGCTCGATTATGAGTAAAAAAATGGCTGAAGGTTTAGATGTTTTAGTGATGGATGTAAAAACTGGAAAAGGAGCTTTTATAAAAGAATATGATAAATCTTTGCAGCTTGCTCAAACTATGTTAAATATCGGTAAAAAACTAAATACTAAAGTTATCACAATAGTCTCTGATATGAACCAACCACTCGGTATGTGTGTTGGGAACTCTTTAGAGATTATTGAATCAGTTCAGATCTTAAAAGGAGAGTGTTTGCCTGCACAAGAAGATCTAAAAACGCTTAGTTTTCAACTAGCTGCTCAAATGTTAATTGCTACAAACAAAGCTTTAGATGAAAAAGATGCTATGGATCAAATCTCAAAAGTTATCGAAGATGGATCTGCTTTTGAAAAATTTAAACAGATGGTTGAAGCTCAAGGAGGAGATTCTAAATCTTTAGATGATTATACCCAGCTTCCTACATCAAATTATAAATACATCTTAAAAGCTGAAAAATCTGGCTACATAAAAACTTTAGATGCCCTAAAAATAGCAAAAGGCTGCTCTATATTAGGAGGATCTAGACAAACTATAGATGATACTATTGATTTTAGTGTAGGGACTATAATCTATAAAAAAATAGGTGATTTTGTTCAGATTGGAGATGATCTTTTAGAGATCCACTACAACGATGAAAATAAACTTAAAAATGCTCTTTCATTTTTTGAAGATGCTTATAGATTTGATGAAAATGAAGTTACAAAACCAATATTAATTAAAAAAATATTGAAATAAATATTTTAAATATTTGTTATTGAAAAGTCTTAATATTTGAATATTTTTAGACAAAAAAACACCTTATATTTGACTAGTTTAGTAAATATAAGGTGTTTTAAAATTATAAATAATTAGAAACGTCTTTGTCTTTTATTGTTAAAAGAATCAGATTCTCTTCTTTCTTTTTGTCTTGCTTCATTAACGATAATTGTTCTACCGCCAACTTCTTTTCCATTTAACTCTTGAATAGCTTTTTCGCCTTCTTCTTTAGAGCCCATTTCAACAAATCCGAAACCTCTAGATCTTCTAGTTTCTCTATCTAAAATAATTTTAGCACTAACAACAGCTCCGAATGCTGCAAACAAATCTGTTAATTCTTGTTCTGTTGTTGCATGAGGTAAGTTACCTACATATAGTTTCATAATAAAAATTCTCCTTTAAAAATTCCTAGTTTTACTTATGTAGTAACTGTGAAAGAAATCAAAGATCTTATAAGTTATATACAAAGAAACCTAGCTTAAAATTTAACTTTTTGAAAAAATTATTTAACAAAAAGTTTTACTGTTCATAATATCAGCTGATTTATTCAGCTTTACAAAAAAGCTTACTCGATTACTCTTTAAATCACAAGCAAAAATATCATACCAAATAGCGATTTTCTTAAAATTTAAATCAAATCTGCTTTTTCTTTTGGTTTTTCTATCTCTTTATCATCTTTCTCGATTTCGTTGTTCCATCCACCTATAACTCCAATAAAAATATCTTCAATAACATGTCCAATAGGTGTTAAAACTCTATTATAAAAAGGCACTGCAGTCCATCTCCAAACAGGCTTTAAAATAGTTTTTAATGCTGTTTTGATAGCGTTAAAACATTTTTTTGTATATTCACCTATCTTTGACTCTTTAGAAGATTCTGAAGAAACAGCTTTTTTATTAAATAGACGTTTGATAGTTTTTTCATAAATTTTAGAAAAAATAGTTTTGACAAATTCAAAAACTTTTTTTACAAATCTGAGAGCTGGATCGATTAAATATGTCTTGGTTAAGTTAGCTGCTTTTTTTGTGAATTTATTTATAAAAACTGGTTTTATGATATTTTGAAAAATTGATTTGCTAAGATTATATAATTTTCTACAAATGCCTTTTATAGCTTTATAGAAAGTATTAGTGATTTTATCTATATAAAGAGTTTTGATAACTTTAGAAATTCCTCTATATGCATGAGAAAAACCACTAGATATTTTATTAAATGTCCAAATTGTTGGGTTTTTGATTACATTAGAGAAAACAAATCCTATTTTTTTACCAATAGTATCACAATCACTCCATTTAAGAATTTTTACACTAACTTTTACAAAAGAGCCACAACCTGAACCGCAGCTGTTACTTTCTACATAACCTCCGCAACCAACTGTTTTTGTTTCCCCATCATTAACTTTAAATGCTACGGCACCACAACCACTAGACATATATCTCTCCTTATTTTTGCTAACTATTATACCAAGAAGATTTATTAAAATGCAATATTAAAAATATAGAAAAACAGCATATTTAAAATTTTATTTATGGATTTCTTTCAAACATTAAAAATAAAATTATACAGATTTAGATTTAGAATATTTTTGCATCTAATAAATTCATCTATTTAATTGAGTACATTGCAATATCAAGTAGATACTTTAATTACCAAGCCAGAATGATCAGAAATAGCATCATATGGATCTAATTTAGGATCAAAAGATTTCACTTTTTTTGTAGTAATTTCTCTTTTTTGTTTTTCAGAGTTATGAAGTAAAGCATAGTCCAAAATCATAGGACTTTTTATCCAATCTTTATTTATAGATTGGTGATATGCATCTATCATATCATCAGTGGCGCATGTTGCATCTTTTGAGGTTACTTTTTCTCTACCTTGATTATAGGAATCCATAAATTTATTAGATGAGATAATAGATTGTTTCCATTCATCGCTCCCCCATCTCAAATTCATATCACCTACTAAGACTTTAAAAGATTCTGGATCATTTTTTTCTTTTAGCTCAATCTGTTTTAAAATTCTTTCTAGCTCAATTTTTCTATCTTCTATCTCTTGTTCTTTAGCATTTAGATCATCTTTTGAAGGACTTAAATGAACAGCGAAAATATGAGCAAATACTTCATCTTTGCATTTTAGAGAAAAACTACAAAGACCTTTATTGACCATACTTTGAAGACCTGCTTTCTTAGAAAATGGCATAAAATTCATATTTTCAATTGGATACTTGCTTGCAATAAAGTGTCCACTATTTTGAGTAAATGGTTTAGAGCCAACATTGAAATAGAAATGAGCATATTCATTTTCTAAGCCTTTTTTGAAAGCATATGCTGCATTAATATCATTTACTTCTTGTAGGCAAACAACGTCTGGTTTTTGAGATAAAATTTGATTGATTATTTCATCTTTTCGATATTTCCAAGGAGCGACCCCGCCAAAGAGTCTTGAAAACCCTCCTGCAACAGCGCAGACATTCATGGTAAATATTTTTATATTTTTTCCAATAGATGTTTTTTCTTCAGCTTTTCCTTTTAAATAAAAAAATGGTTTAGGCTGAATAGAATTTGCTGCGATTCTACATACACCTTCTGCTAATGTTAGAGCTAAAGTAGCGGGAAGAAATGGAAAAGCTAGCATACTATAAAACACTCTAACAGCTATCTCTTGTATATAAGATGAGCATTGATCTGGTTTGTTCAAACGAATAGGACTAAATACTCTTACAGCCTTTTCTGTATACCACCAAAAAGGAGAAGCTAAACTAGCTGCTGCAAAATGAAAAGCTCTTGCAATATTTTCTCTTTGTTTTGTTATAAAACTTGAGATTTTTTCTTTATGAACTTGGTAACTAACTTGTAGATATGGCAGTGCTTGATAGCCTCTAACAGAAGACATTAAAAGTTTTCCTACCCCTTCTATGTAATTATCTTTTTTAAATTCTTTAATACTTTGGCTCAATTCTAACATTACCTGACATGTTAAGGCTAATAAAATAATCTCTATACTAGGGCTCATTAGCATAACCAAATATGCTGATGAATTTATTACAGCTAAAAAAGAGCTGACAGCATCGGATATGTGTCCTTGCATAGATAAATTGAGACACTGCCATAGATTTTCAAAAACATCAGAAGCATTTGTAATTAAAAGAGCTGTTTGATGTTTAAAAAAAGTATTAGCAACTGAGATTATAGCCAAACATCCTACTAATAATTTTTTACTAAAGAGTAAATGTTTTTTTTTATTTTGAGCCTTTATTGCTCCTTGAAAAGAGTAAGCGGCTCTTATAGATCCTAATGAGACAGATAGCACTTGTCCAAAAGGCCTATATAAACTTAAAAATGGCAAAGCTGTGATGCAAACCCTTTTTGTAAGAGAGTCTTTTGGAAGCAAGTCCTTTTTTAAATCTTTTTTTGGAAAATCATTTGAATAATCTCTATGATAAAATGCTAATCTATCTGCGTTATTTGAAATATCTGAAGATCTTGTAGCCATATAAATTTTTTCAAAATATTTTGGTTTCAGATATTTTAGTTATTCTCGGAAATTAAAAGAAGAGAACATATTTTTTATATCAAACAAATAATATAAAAAATTTTAAGCAATTTTTTCTTCTTTTGAAGAATAATCTCTAGCATGAGCTTTTTCAAAAATACTTTGAATATATTTAGCTGCAGGAGTTAACTCGTGAGATTTAATCTTTCCATCTTTATCTTTATCAACTTTTACAAGACCGAGAGAAACTGTGCCCGCTCTTTCCCATTCTAAATGCCCTCTTAATATTGTCCAAAAAAATAGACCTTTTAAAGGAAGTTTTTCTTTAAATTTAGCAATTAATGAAAAGATTTTTTCAAAATACTTTTTTTGAGTTTGATCATCAACTTTAAAATCTTTATCTCCCCAATTTTGCACTCTACTATCGCAGCCGGTCTCTGTTATCGCAATTGGTATATTTAACTCAGAAGCTTCTTCAAGAGCATCGCATATGCTCTCTGGATTAAAAAGCATACCAAAGCTTTGCATTTTTCCACCCTCTTTGCAAGTAGAGCCAAAGGTAGCTCCAAGCTTTAGTTTAGGAATTGTATAATTTTTGACTTGATATCCTGGATATTTTTTTCCACCATTGAATCCTATTTTTATCTTTGGATATCCATAACATTGAAATCCTATAAAATCTGTTATTTTTTGATCTTTATCAATTTCTAAATGGATATTTGCTGAGAGAGGAACTTTAAATTCAAACTTATTTGTTTTGAAAAAATTATAAGTAAAATTGTGTGTGATTTGAGATATATAATAGCACACTAACTCTTCAATAGGATTATTTGGATTAAATGGTTTCATTTTTAGCCATTGATGCACAATTCCTATTTGAAGCTCTGGATATTTTTTCTTTATATTTTGATATATTTTAATGTGCGCTATTAAAATATTTCTAAGAACTTTTGCTGCTAGATAAATCGAGTTTTGTTTAGTTTTATTTGCTGCAGTAGGATAGACCTTTCGAATGTAGCTTTGAAAAACATAAGCTCCAACTTCATTAAACGTCATCCAATTAGTAACATAGTCTTTAAAAAGAGGAATTATAAATTCTGAATATCTAACAAAATCTTCAATATTTTCTTCTTTTTCAAAACCACCATCTTCAGTAAACCACATTGGCTCTACAAAATGCTCCAGAGTTATCCAAGGCTCAATACCGCTATTTTTTAATTCTTTACAAAAGTTTTGGTATTTATGAATAGCATCAAAATCATATCTTCCTTTTTCAGGCTCTATTACAGATCTTTCTAATGAAAACCTATAAGATGTTGCCCCTGCATCTTTTAATATCTTTATTAGCGTTTTAGGATCATCTAAATAATTTACAAAAAAATTATCAAATTCCTCTTCTGATTCAACTTCCATATGCTCTTTTGTCATAGACTCATTCCAATTAGATCTCCCAACAAAGTCAGGTTTTGAATATTTCGTTCCCAAACCGCAGCTTTGAAATAATGAATCTGCAAAACCTATATCTTTTGGAAGGGCATCAACGATATCATCTATAGCTACATCAGGTATCTCATCGAAAGGTTTTTTATCAGAAGAAAAAACATTAATTGTTTTATCTAAAAAATAACCCATAAAAGCTACAGGCAAAGCAAAAGAGACTATGGTTGCTTTTAAAACATTTTGTACTATTGTACTTACCCTTTTAAAAGATGATATAGATGCATGTTCAATCTTACCATTTTTATCTAAATAAATTTTATCTTCAGGTCCATTAAAACAATTTTCAAAAGTTTTAAATATTTTTTGAGACACTCTATTCATTTTATATCCTTTAAAATTGGGCTAATATTTTAGCATTTCTATCTTAGATTGGGAAAATATTTATCTCAAAAAAAACTTTTATTGCAACTGAAAATATCCACCTTAAAAAGGACATTTTTAACAGTAGATGTTAATATTATCCACACTTAAAGTTAAAAATGCTCTTATTTGAAAAATTTATCGATTTAAATAGCTCCTTTCAAAAGAAGATCTATTTCAGCATTTCTATCTATCTTTTCTTTTTCTGAGTGTAAAAATCGATCTTCAAAAGTCGGAAGCAGCTTTTTATAAAAAATACCAAGTCCTATTTTTTTATCATCGTTGTAGTTCCATTCTCTTATTTTAGTTAATGCGCTATTATAATCTTCTACATTATGGTCAGTAATTTCAAAAACTCTTTTGTTATAGAATTCATACATATTGTAGTAAGTCACGCAGACCTGTAGAACATCCACTAGAGAGAAGCCTTTGTGTAAAATAGCTTCTTTAAACATCTTTTTTACAAAATTGATTCCGTGAGATGTGCAACGAGCTAAGAATGTTGCTCCTGTAGAAAGCAATAGCTCTAATGGATTTATTGGAAGCTCTGCTGAACCTTCGGGAGTAGAGCGGCCTTTGTAACCTTCAGGAGTTGTAGGAGTATATTGACCATTTGTAAGCCCGTAAACTCTATTATTATGAATAATCACTGTGATATCGATATTTTTTTTAGCAGCAAAAAGTAGATGCTCTAGACCTTCTCCATAACCATCTCCATCGCCTGAAAAAACTATTACTTTTAGTTTTGGATTTGCAAGTTTTATCCCCTCTGCTGCAGGTATTGACCTTCCATGCAGAGAATAAAAATTGTTAGTATTAACATAGTCCATCATTTTTCCATGGCAACCAATTCCAGAGACTAAAACTATATCTTCATAAGGTAGATTTTCTTCTTCAATTAAAGATTTTAAAATAGCTTTAATTGCATTCATCATGGAAAAATTACCACAGCCTAGACACCAGGTATTTTCAGCATATGTATTTAGATTTATATCTTCTTTCATTATTTTACCTTTTTTATCCTTTGTATTAACTCTTCAACTGTAAATGGTCTACCATCATATTTATTAATCTGTTTATCTACTTTAAACCCATATGATTTTATTAGATTTGCAAGCTGTCCTGTAACATTTAGCTCAACACTTATTAAAGTCTTTACATTTTTCATAGCTTCTTTAAACTGCTTTTCAGGAAATGGATGCATGACAATTGGATGAATAACTTTTAAATTTAATTTTTCAGCAGCTTCTATACATACACCTTTATTTGATCCCCAACATAAAATCGCATCTTTTGAATCTTTATTTCCATAAACGTTTACACAATCAAAATCTTCTAAATCTTTTTTCAAATACTTTTCTTTGCCAACTCGTTTCTCTTGCATCTTCTCAGAAAGTTTAGCATCCTCAGTGGTTACTCCAAACTCATCATGCTCATAGCTATTTATTTTGATAACAGCATTTTTATCAGAATAAAAAGCTAAAGGAGATACTCCATTTTCAGTGAATTTATATCTTTTATATGAGTCTTTTTTATCCCAAAGAGTTGGTTTAAACTCTTTTATCTCTTTTTGAGTTGGTTTATCAAAACTATATACGCCTTCAGCTAAAGCTTTATCTGTTAAAATAATTGAAGGGATTTGATATTTCCATGCCATATTCAATGCCACAGAAGACCAATAATAAGCTTCTTCTGGATCAGCTGGAGCTACAACGAAACGCGAAAACTCTCCATGAGCAGAGTAGAGAGCAAAATTAAGCTCACTTTGTCCTGAATATGTCGGAAGACCAGTTGCAGGACCTGGCCTTTGTCCTAAAACAACAACTACAGGAAGCTCTGCCATTGCAGCAAAACTAATCCCCTCTGTCATAAGACAATAACCTCCACCGGATGTTCCTGTAGCAACCTTTTTGCCAGCTGCAGCGAATCCAAGCGCCATAATAATAGCTGAAATTTCACTCTCAGGATGCAAAACTTTTAAATTAAATTTATGAGCTATTTTTGCTAAAAAATGTAAAATCGCAGAAGATGGCGTCATAGGATATGATATATATGAGTCTATTCCCGCATTTAAAAAGCCCAAACTTACAGCATCATTTCCAGTAATGATTGGTTTTTTATTATCAGATGCTTTTTCTATTTTTATTACTTCTTTAGCATCTTCATATCCTCTAGTTGCTACTTTTAAATTTGTATCTTTATCTTTTGTAAATCTCTTTTTAAAAACATCTTTTACAATCTCTAAATCTATACCAACAATTTTCGCAAAAGCTCCAATCATAATAGAGTTTCTCATAACTCTAGGAGCCTGCATCTCTTTCAATACCTTTTGTAGAAAAACTGCAATCCCCTCTGTCTTTAAAGAATCTGCATCATAGATAATTTTAGTTGTATCTTTTATAAAATTTTGATGACGATCCATTGTATCTTGGTTTAGGGCTAAGATAAAATCTACTTTATCTTCATGTGCACTAATTTTATCAATCGATGCTCTGATAATAGCAAAGGTATGGCCCCCTCTTATAACTGATGGATAATCTCTATAAATATAGATATTATATCCCAATTGATTAAATAGTTTAGCTATAATCAAAGCTGCAGTATCTATTCCAGATCCCGCTTTTCCTCCGATTAAAACAGAAAAGTTTTTCATAATTTTTTAACTCCTATACTCTATTATTAAATTCATTCAATCCATTTACGGATAAAATTATTTATCTCCTATATATAATTTTTTGGATATCTTATCTCGATATAGAGTTATTTAAATAAATTGATGTAATAATAAAAAAATTATACTTAGTTTTTTTTATCATTTCTTTTACTCTACTTTTTCTTGAATGAATACTTTTAAAGTTTTTCTTATTTTAAAAATCGATGATATAATAACAATTAGATAAATTGCAATCAGCTAATTATATTTTTTATAAATTTTTTGAGTATATTTTAATTAGACTTTCTTAGACGATTGGGGGCGGTTGGATTCGAACCAACGTACTCCGAAGAGGATGGATTTACAGTCTTATGAGATAGACATATCAAGAGAAACACGGATTGATAAAGATATAACTCTGAATTATTTATGAACTTTTACATTTCTTTAATTTACTTCAATAATCCTGATTTTTCTCCACCGAGTTTGCCATAAGTTTGCCACAAAATGAATACAAAAAATAAATGAAAATCCTAATTTTTCATAAAATTTAAATAATCCTGTTTTTATTTATCATCAAAATAGAAAGGATCGGTTTCTTTTAACTCAGGCAAATTATTTAGATATTCAAATTCTTTGCTTCCTTTTTCTGTTATATCAAACCATACAATTTCATGAGGATGTAGTGGCCTATTTAAATTATCCCATTTAATTTCAATTTCTTTAATAATTTCATCTGTTTTTCTTTTCCAAACTTTAAAAGTATTACCTTTTTGTAAACTTCCGGCTAGAATTACTCCATCATCTAATAATTTTCTTATAGTTTTTAAAGTATTTTCTTTTATTATTATAGTATCTTCGTTTATCAGATAATAAGAATTTACAAAATCAGAAATAGTAAGAAGGTCTGTATAATCTTCAATACACCATGTTAAAATATTTAATTTAATCTTTAATATAATTATTTTATTTTTTTTCATTCTATAAATTTAATTTTTATTGGTTTTGTTTTATTTGATAATCTTATATTAATAGTGGGAGGTCCTGATTTAGAAATAGGCCTATAAGTGATATAAATTTCATCCGATAATTGTGATATTATTTTCTCACTATCTTTATAAATTATTTTTCCATCTTTAGTTAATTCTTTAAATATTTGTATTCCCTCCTTTTTACCTCCATTAAAGAGTCTAATACGTTCACAATTTCCTTTCTTTCCGATCCATTGTCCTCGCGGCTGCATAATATTTGAAATATCTTTTGGAGTCTTAATATTAGGCAAGGCTTTAGCATTTTTTAACAATCCACTCGGAGGAGGCAAAATAGCAATGGAAAAGTCTTTTTCTCTATATTCTTTTGCTTCTATAGCATAATTATCTGAATGATTTACAGCAAATAGCTTATCTATCTTTTGATGCCCTTCAAATATTTTTTCTTCATAATTTTCTAAAATTGATTTTTCTTGATTTCCAAATAAATCAATGTCTTTCAAATCATTTATAAGTTCTTCAGTAGTAAATTTTTTACTAAGATCACCAACTTCATCCATTAGCATAGGAAATATTTTTGCATAATCTGATACTTCGTCTAATACCTTATGAGAAACATGAGCTGAAGTATCTCTAAATATCTCTTTAGTTTTATCCCATATATTTTGATCAGATTCCGGTATATTGATGATATTAGCATTTTGAATATCTGCTTTAAAAGAAGTAATATTATCATTTAAGACTTCTGCTATAGGTTTTTCACCTTCAATGCGAGGATTTAATAATGAATCCTTATCAAAAGTAGTCTCTACATTTTCTAAAATAGTTGAATTATTATTATTTTCAGTTTTAACAGAATCATTTTTTAAACCAGTTGGAGAAGAAGGCTTAGAAGAATTTGAAGATACGATATAATATGTAGTTACCCCGGCTACTACAACAGCTACAATAGCAATAACAACAGCTTTATTGTTCTTTACAAATTTTCCAGCTTTTTTTACACCCTTTCTTAGACCTTGGGTTGTGTTTTTTGCTGCTTTTTTAGTAGATTTTATAGTTTTTTTTATTGGATTAGAGCAAAAAATATCTTTTTCCCAATTTTTATACTCTGAAGAAGCTATATAATTACTACTACCCAGAAATTGTGTAGAAAAAGAATATTGCTCTTCATCTTCACTATCTTCTTCTTCATCGTCATCATCAGATAGAAGCTCTTCAATATCTTTTTCTAATTCTTCTTCATCCCCTGGCAAAACACCTATCCTTGCCATTTTAATTAGATAGACATTAATAATATCTAACTCTTCTTGAGTATATAAAGTTGCAAGCTCATCTTCATCTATGAAGATAAAGCTTTCCATCAACTGAAAAACTTCATCAAAACTAGGAATATCATCTATATTTAAATCAAATAAAGACTCAACACTTGCTACTTTTTCAAACTTCTTTATTACTTCAGGACTAACTCTTGTATATTTTTTAACAATTTGACTAGAGTTATTATCTTCTATGAAAGCATGAATTTGAGTATTAAAAACAAAAGTTATAAAAGTCAGAAGAAGAAAACTATTAAAGATACATTTAATTTGTTTCACTACATTCTCCTATAAAATAAAAGATTAATGAAACTATTTGATTTTTAGAAAAAATGTCAAAGTTTTTTTGTGATTTTTATAGAACTTTATTTTTTAAGTTATTGGGCAGATAGATTGGGGGCGATTGGACGCATTCAGAACTTTTGATTGGCAAAAGATTTCAAATTCTCATGTTTTCACAAACTTTTGTACTGTCTGATATATTTTATTTTATTGAGTTTATATATGAAATCGAAATAAAATAGACGTTAAAATAACGGGATTTTTCTATGACAAAGGTAATAATAATTGGTGCAGGTGTTTCTGGCCTTTCTGCAGGTTGTTTTCTTCAAATGAATGGTTATGAGACCGAAATTTTTGAAAAGCATGATAAGGCTGGCGGTTTATGTGCCTCATGGAAAAGAAAAGGATATCATATAGATGGATGTGTTCATTGGTGGTACTGTACAAGTATTAATGATCCAATTTATCCAACTTTAGATGCATTGTTAGATATGAAAAATTTTCCTAGAGTAATATATGAAGAATTTTGCTCAATTGAAGAAGACGATAAGATTTTACGCTTTTTTAGTAATTTAGATTTATTTGAAACAGAGTTAAAAACTATTTCACCTGAAGATAGCAAAACTATCGAAGAGATGATCGATGGAGCTCGTAAAATTGCTTCAACATACATGCATTCGGACAGCAACAAAGAATTTTATAAATGGAAAGTTTCTATTGGAGAATATTTAAAAAAAATTAAAAGTTCACTGATTAAAAAACTTTTAACAACTTTTCCTTTTAGCCCTGAGTCTTCGATATATGAATTCCTTCTACTTTCTGCTCGTCTCCATAATAAAGATGCATGTTATCCAATAGGAGGTGCACAAAAATTGGTGGATAGATTAGTGCAACGATATACATCGTTTGGAGGCACCATAAATTATAACTCCAATGTAACCCAAATACTCACAAAAAATGACAGCGTAAAAGGAATACAATTGAATAACGGCAAAAAATACAATGCTGATTATATCATTTCCGCTGCCGATGGGTATAGTACTATTCGTAATATGCTTAAAGGGCAATATGTAGATGAAAATATTAGAAAATTATATTATAATAATAGATATTTCCCCCAAGATTCTCAAATCTATGTTTCTTTAGGCATCAATAAAGTTTTTAAGGACTCTTTTAAGCCTTATGTATTCATTACTCTAAAAAATCCTCTCATAATTGAGGAAGAAAATGTTAATACAGTGGGAATAACCATTCATAACTTTGATCCAACTTCTGCTCCATTTGGTAAAACAGTTCTTACTATATTGATTCCAATAAAATACACAGAAAGTTGGATTAATTTACGCAAAAAAAATAAAACAGAATATGAAAGAAAAAAAGAAGAAATAGCACGTCATATGATTGAAGAAATTGATTCCTATTTTGGTAATATTAAAACAAAAGTAGAAATGGTTGATGTTGCTACTCCAGCCACTTATCTTAGATATACAAATAACTGGAATGGAGGTGCTCCGATGAGCTGGGGAACAGATATAAGCTGGGGAACAGATGGTACCTTAATTGTTAATAAACCAAAAAAAGAGATAACAGGATTAAATAATTTTTTTATGTGTGGTCAATGGGTTGGTGATGTTGGCCTTTCTGAGGGTATGCAATCTGGAAAAGATGTTGCAAAGTTTCTTTGTGAACAAGAAGGTAAAAATTTTCAAATCATTACTTATAAAAATAAACCCAATAATAAATTCTCAACTGCTATAACTTAAATTTCCAAAATTATTGAAGGATTAGTTTTTTCAGATTTTAAAGGATTGAAGTTTCTTAAGAGAGAATTGTTTTTTATGGTAATAGAAGTTTAAGATCAATGCCATCCAATAAAAGCTCATCCTTAAATGGTCGGAAGATTTCTTCTAGCTTTTCAGTTACTAAATCCTGAAAATCCCTATCAGAGTAGCTAAAGGGATCTTGAAGCAAACGATAGGACAGGGACAGGTCTAGAGCGAAGAATAATTTAGATACTTGGTGGCCTTCTTTCTCTAGGCGTTTGTAAGTTTCTTGAAGTTGCTTTACTGCTATTTGCATATTATTGCGCACCCAATCTTTTTGTATAACTTTCTCTATAAGTTGATGCCTTTCAGATAAACGCTCCTCATCAGGAGCCAAGGGAACGCAGGAAGTCTCGAGAATTAAAGGCTTTAAAAACAAAGTATGAAGCAAAGTTTCAATCTTTTTCTCAGACGTCCACTTATTGCTAGAATTATTATCAGAGGACTGGTTAGTAAGTATGTTAC
>SDBU01005148.1_pt1 | contig 15757 bp, 21 predicted proteins | sample 2277071 | NCBI WGS metagenome assembly SDBU01 (sample SAMN10397929, study PRJNA504765) | marine sediment metagenome | isolation source: marine sediment core GS08_GC12, 126 cmbsf | place: Arctic Ocean: Gakkel Ridge, Loki's castle | collected 2008
GTCTAGTTGTTTTTTGTCAACGTACTAGGCCATTGGCTTGCAAATCCGGATCGACCTTGCCACCCCACGGGTCCGCTGAATAGCCCCACGAAGCTCCAGAGCGTTCAGGTGTGATTGTGCGCCGTTGGGGGTGAAGCCGAATTCTGCGGCAATCTCGCGGACGCTGGGGGCGTATGAGTGCTCGGCCGTGAAGCCTTCGATGAACGCCAGGATTTCGACCTGGCGGGGGGTGGGGTTGTCTGTCATTCTTCCGATTCCTTTATGTATGCCCAACGGGCCTTTGAATTGGATAGCTTGGCGTTGCTGGGCCTGGCGTTGCTCCGCTTGGCCCGGCACAGTTGTTTCGTTCTCCCTATTCTAAATGCCCAACGGGCCTTTGATTTGCTTGGCACGGCTTGGCGCTGCTCCGCTCGGCGGCGCGTGGCACGGCTCGGTTCACATCTTCCCAATCAACTCCCCCAGCTCCTTCAGTCGCTCGATCAGATCCTCGTTCTCACGGTCCAACAAGTCCGCCTCGAACAAGATGATTAGTTGGTTGATATAAAACAGTTGGTTCATTCCCCCGAGCTTTTTGTTGGCCTCTTGCTGGGCCTTGGTCAATGCCTGGCCAGCCTTGTGGCCGATCGTCCGCTTGATGGCCATCGTCTCCGGCTGCTTGCGGGTGGATTTACCGTTGCCCTTGAGTGCGGTCTTGTTGACGATGAGCGACTCCACGCGGTTGACCGTGATCGACAAGGCGGCGGCTGTATCCTTGTCCGCCAGTCCGAAGCCCTTCGCGAGCAAAATGCAGTGAGCACGGTCAAACGACGTCAAGTTGCGGCCGTGATTGGCGTTCAGCCGCATGGCGTCGAGAAACATCGCCTTTTCGCTGCGGTAGGGGTGGTCGATTGCGTCGATAGGATGACCGGGCCCGTGCTCTTTCAGGAAGGCGATGCTGCGGTGGAATCCATCGACAGCCCGCTTGGACTTCCGATCCGTCTTGATGGGCGGCATTTCGACCCCCGCCCGGATGGCTTCGCGAATTTCGCCAACGTGCTGGGCGTCGACTTGGTGTCTGGGGTAGAGGTTGTAGTCGAGCACAACCTCACCGGCCTTGATTTGGATCATCGTAGGGTCCTCCAGGAAAAGTGGCAGTTAGTGGCAGTAGTGAAAAATGCCCAACGGGCCTTTGGGTTGGTTTGCTTGGCATGGCTCCGCGGAGCGCCGCGAGGCAACGCAGCGCCTGGCGATGTTGTTTCGTTCCCCTCCGTTCCTCTCAGGTGCCCAACGGGCCTTTGGATTGCTTGGCACGGCTTGGCGATGCTCCGCTCGGCGGCGCCGCGCCGTCACTTCCTCAATTCGGCCAAAAATTTGCCCATGCCTAGAGAGTACCACTGAGAAGTCCCCGGTTTTTTCCACGTCCGGCCGCTCCCGACGCCCAGCAACCCGGCGTTATTGAGCAATTGGGTAATCACGTCATCGTATTTCGCGGGGATTATGTCTCGGTTGACCTCGAATACCAACAAACCGCCCCACTTCTTCCACTTCGGGCGACTAATCAGAATGGCCCCCTTCTTCTGGTTAGTCGCCATGCGGGTATCGACGAGCCAGTCCTTGTCCCCCAACGGCCTCGGCTTCTTCGAGCCTAGCGTGTCGGGATCAAGCAGAATGAACTCTTCCTCCGCGATGTCGACCGCCTTGGGAATCAGGGAAGACGCGGCTGTCTTGCCGATCTGTGTCCCGGGGCAGGTATCCACCAACGCGGCCCAGAAGGCACGGGCGGGATGGTAGTAGCGTCCGTCTTCCATCTGCCACAGCTTCGCTTTCGCCTCGTCGAATCTCGGGGATCGTACTTTCGGCCCACTGCGACTGGCCGTCGTCGCGGTCGGCTCGTCATCCTGGTCGAGCATCGGCTTCCAACTGTTCTGCATCAACGGCTTCGTTCCACAGATTTTCCACGTCACAAGATCAATCATGGCAGTTACTCCTAACACCGTATCGGCTGTCGGTCTCGCCAGGCGGTCTTATGCCGCTTTGGTCGCCTTGCCGTTTGATGTTCTATAGATGCCCAACGGGCCTTTGGTTTGCTTGGCTTGGCGCTGCTCCGCTCAGCGCCGCATGGCGCCGTTGTTTCGTTCCTCCGTTCCGATTCCCCAACGGGGCTTTGGTTAGCTTGGCTTGGCTAGGCTAGGCACCGCCGGGCTGCGCCGGGCGTCGCCGGGTTGAATCCTAAATGTGCTATTTCTTGAAAAGCCCGCAAAGCATGGAATTGGAAGAAAAAACGGCAGCCAGGCCATCGGTGAGCTTGACTGCCGTGAATTATAAGCTGTCAACGTGATATTGTCAACGCACTAGCGGACAAAATTCAGATTATTTCGCCTATCCATCCATCGAAGAATCCCACGCCGACTCCAACGCGATCCGCGTAGCCATGCTCCGCCGCTTCGTGTCCGGCGGGGCCATGATCCCGGCCAGCAACTCGTCGAGAGTCGCGATCCCGTCGATCATGCCGAGCGACTTTGCCCGCGGGGCGTCCAGCATCCGGCCCTCGCCGAAGTCGCTCTTGACGGTGCCCTTCGAGAGGTTTCGGCCGGCAGCGACACCGGACAGGAAATCATCGTAATACCGGTCGACGGACGCTTGAAACTCATCGCGTGCCTCATCCGGCAACGGGCCAAAGGGGTGCCCCTCGGTCTTGAATTTCCCGGCGGAAATCAAGGTGATGTCCCAGCCAATTTCCTCGAACGCTTTCGAGGCGTCGATGTGCATCTTCCAGACCCCGATGCTGCCGATCTTGGAAGACGGCTGGGCAAACAGCTTGGTCGTGCCCGAGGCCAACCAGTAGGCCGCAGATGCCGCTTCCGCCTTGACGTAGCCGTAGATTGGCTTGGCTTGAGTCATCTCGCGGATGGCGCCTGCCGCTTCGGAAATCCCATAGACGATCCCGCCGGGCGAATCGAATGAGAGGACGATCGCCCCGATGTTCGGCATCTCGACCATCCGGCCAATCTCGGCCACCAATTCCTCGGAAAACACGCCGCCCCAGTAGTCGGACCCGCGATGTTGGGCGATCGTGCCGTTGACGGGAATGATCGCAATCGCCCCCTTCACCTTCGGAAGCCGGGGAATCTTCGCTTCCTCGACTGCCGGCGCCTTGTCGAGAATCTGGGCTTCGAGTTCGGGCGGCTCGTCGAATACTTCCAAGCTGACAACCTGGGCGGCCAGCGCCCTCAATGCCTCCGGCCGCATGGCCATCGGGGCCTGCGCCATCCACTCCATTCGCGTGTATCGTTCAGCGGGAATCTTTAGTTCAGTGGGCATAGTTCTGCCTCCTCAAGATAGGTGGTTTTCAGTTCAGTCAGTAGATAGTTGAAATCCAATGGTTCGCCGCCCGCGGGGATGCCCAGGGCGACATCCAACTGGTGCTTTGCGTAACGGGCGGCAAGCGCCGCCGGTCGCTCCGTGGCCGTTTGCCCGGTCACACGTTCCAGCCCACACACAATCGGCTCTATGGCACACCTCGTATATTCGGTATGTTCGGCAAAGAACCTGTCGCACCAAGCAGCGTATGCGTCTGCGTCGTTCTGGTGCCGTTTTTTGGCATTCTTAACGGCCTTGCCTTCCCTGGCGACGATCCGGGCAGCCGCATCCTCCAGCATTGGCAGAAAGGCCCCCGCGTCCGTTGGCTTGTACACGAGGCTTGCGGTTATGGCCTTGGTGATGTTCCGCTGGATGGCCTCGCCGTCGATCCCATTCGCTTGTCCAATGACGTTCACGGGAACCACGATCACCGGCTGCTGCCGCTGGGCGAGGACCGCTTGGGGTTCCGTTTCCCGTTGTGGAGCAACCGCCTGTCCGCCCGAGGTGATCGGCATCATGTTCATTCCGATCCACGCCTGATCGCCGCCTTCGAGCGGATTCATGTCCTCAAAGTCGCGGATATCGTTTTGGGTAAACCAGCCCCACTGGAGGCCCGCCTGATAGAACTTCGAGCGAGCCTCCATATCGCCTCGAGCAAGCCCGGCGAGATTGAACTTCACATACAGGTTAGAATCCGGGAAAAACTTCCGCTTGTAGGCGGCCTCGTCTGCTGTCACTTGTGGAAGCAAGCAGTCTCGCACCCACGCAATCATCGCCTGTTCGATCGCCGTATATTTTCCAGGATCGAGTTCTTGGATCATCACCGGGGGTGTATCGAAGATCATGCAGATTTGGATGCGATTGAACTTTTGCAAACCCAAAAACTGCATATCCTCCAAATTCATCCCAACTTGTTTGAAAGTCACACCTTCCCGCAGACGTCCGATTTTATGGGCCCGCTTGGCGCCTTGCCAGGTCTCGTTGAATTTCTCCACAAGTTGATCTTGCCGTTCCTCGTCGAGATTGATCTCGGCCGGAAATTCCAAGAATCCGCCCGGCGTGGCGCCGTTGCCAAAGAACGTCGCCCCGAATATCTCGGCGGCTCGGCCAGAGGCAATCGCTTCCCGGCAATACTTGACCGCAGAAATACCGAGCATACCATCGAGCGTAAAATGCCCTGGCTGGTGCAGGTAGCGCTGTGGTGTCAGTGTTGTATCGTATCGATTGTCCGGCCAGTGCTCCCAGAGCAGATCGCCAGCATCGGACATTTTGGGCCGCAGGAAACGCGACTGAAGAGGGATAATCTCGGCAACCGTCTTGTCGTCGTTTTGGTAGCGAACTTCGCTTACGGCGTTGCCCCAAAGAAGGCGATTGGCCACGGAGGCCGCTCGAACGGCCAGGCCGGTTCCGCGCTGATTGCCCGCCCACGTCAATACGTCGTTCAGTTCGTGGTCGACCGGATGCCGTTCACGGGCCCCCTTCTTCTCGTAAACGTGGACTGGCAGCGAGGACAGTGTCTTGGCATTCTTGCCAACGCACGCCCAGACGGTCGGCATTTCCGGAGCCGTCAGTTCCGTCACGTCCACACCGGCCGATGTCTCGCGACCGCGTGGTTCAAACCAGTAATCATCGCCGGGGGCCTTGTTTTGCCAGCCCGTATCTGCGAAAAAATCGAGCATGTTACCCTCCCTTTTTGTGTCTGCTACTCACGATCACCTCTGCAAGCATCCAGCCGCCAACGAGCAGCCAGGCCGCGGGCGGATAGACCAGCCACGCACCAGCCGCCGCCAGCGACAGGCCGGCGACTTCGTACCCCAAGCGATACCAGCGGGCTCGTTTCTGAGCCACGGTTGGAGCGTATTTGCGCAACTTCAGAAGCGTATCGCCCAATCGCGTGATCTGCCTTTGCAGTTCCTTGATGTCGTCTTTCGACGCTGGACGGTCCTGTGCTTCCATCAGCAGTGCATTCCTTTCCAGACGATTTCGGCGAAAGCAAAGTCTTCAAGAGTGTTGATGTCGATGGCCTCGATCTTCGATAGTTCAAGCAGCCTGCAACTGTCCGGGTTGATTCGTCGGCGGCGAACGGTTGCGTACGAACAACGCACCGCATAGAGCCCGGTTGTTTCGTAAGTGGTTTCCGCCATGTCCTGGGTGTTCGGAATGCGATCGTCGACGATGTAATCTGGTTTGTTCTTTCGCCATTTGTAGAAGACTTCTGAGCGAACACCTACCACGCTATCAAGGCGATATTCGTTCAGCATGTGAATCGCTCGATCGATCGAGCGAGGCGAAACAAACGGCGACGTCGGCACGACTTGGAGCATTACATATGTTGGTGACGGCAGGTTCTCTGCCTGCCACCTCGCTAAGTCGTCCCCAGTCGCGGCATTGCCGGCAAGCGATGGCTTTCGTTTTAACGGGACCGCCCCCGCCTCTTCGCCTACGCATAGAATCTCATCGCTGTCCGAGTCAATCACCACGGCGTCAACCATCTCGGCCGCCAGCGCATTCGCGATCGCGTGGCAGACCAACGGCCGGTCGCCGAGCACCTGGAGGTTCTTTCCCGGTAGCCGTTCACTCGTCCCCTTGGCATGGACAAACGCGACTACTTTCAAATCGGGATTCGAGGCCAAGTCGGTCATTTGCATAGGTCTGATTCTCCAAAAACAGTTTTTCTTCATCCGACATACCGAATTCGATCCGGTGGGCTACCGGCGGAAGCTCGGCAGTCTTGCCATCTCGAATCGCTCGCGCCATCGTGGCGAACTCGGGCGGCGTGAGACTGCACTCAATATGGTGGACGAACGAGTGTCGCGATAGACAGAAATGCCGCTCGATCATTTCGGCCCCCAGTTGTGCGGCAACCAGGGATGGCGCCCAACCTTCTTCATGGCCGGAGTATCCGATTCGGACACGATCCGAACCGAACCGCTTTTTGAGTTCAGCGATGTTTCCGAGCCGCAAGTCGCGGATCGAACACGGATATTGAGCCACGCAGTGCAGCAGCCAGACCCGGCGGAAGTCATGGAACACGTCGAGGGATTCGGCGATTTGGTCTAGCGTTGATCCGGCGACCGAAAGAACAATCTCCGATTCCGACTCGATACGATCGGCAACCGCCACAAGGAAGTCTATATCCCTGGCGTTTGACGACGAGACTTTGTACCGGCAGGACTGAAACGACAGCAAGAAGTCGAGCGATGGCAAATCTTGGGGAGTCGCAAACCACGGGATTGCCCAGTACATACAATGCTTGTCAAAGCGTACCCAATCCTCCAGCGGAAACTCAAACATCGTGCGATACTCGCGATACGTTTGGCCGTATGGGCTCGCGTATTCCAAGTCAAGTTTCTCTTGGCTGTAGAACGTCTCTACGTCCTTCTTCTGCATCTTAATGCAGGTCGCTCCAGCGTCCACTGCCGCATCAACCATACGAAGCAACACGTTCATGTTGCCCGCGTGATTGGTAGTCAATTCAGCGACAAGTTCTACCATCGTCCCAACCTCCGATAAATGTCCATCGGCTTTTCGCCGGCTAGAATCGCTTCCCTGATTTTGTCTTCGCCCTTTGCTCGGTCCTCGGCAGCTTCCAGAACATCGGCTGCCAAGTCTTGGGGGATCACTAACACGCCGTCGCGATCGGCGAAGATCAGATCCCCCGGCTCTACGGTCAAGTTCGCTCCGCCGCTCGCCGATAATTCGATCGACTCGGAATGACGGACCAGGCTCCACCATCCATAGGCATCAATCGGCTGGACCCCCTTGGCAAAGAGGGGCAGCCCCAAATGGTCGATGCGTCCAATGTCGCGCGTGTATCCATCGATGACAACGCCAACCGCCCCGGCAGTCTTGGCAATCAAAGCCGATATGTCCCCAAAATGGGCTACCTCGCAATCATGGTGCGTTCGCATTACGACTATGCTTCCGTGAGGAATCGCCCCGAAAACCTCTAATCGTCGGGTGTCAACGTCGACGGCGATGTCGTCATGATGATTCCTTACCCCGACACACGTGAACGCTGGGCCAACCGTAGGCTCCGTAGGCCCGGCTAAATGCCTCACTGCCCGATCCATCACAAACGGCTCTTGATGTTTCAGGTCGAAAGCCATCGCGTCGTAGATCACGCCCGCGTACAACTTCCGGTATCGTTCGATCAGCTCTTTCATTTCACACATGCCTGAATCCCCGGAATGCGGCATCCTTATCGCGGTATAGACTCCACAATTGTTCAAGATAGTTCTCTTGCATCTGCGAGCTATAATGGCCGATCACCTGTATATTTGCGTGGAGCAACGCCCGATAAAACTCATCGTCTGACAACGGAGTGAAGTTGACGGAAAGGAGGTCGGTGTTCGTGTGCTTGTTCTCGTAGAAATCCGCGGGGCCTTCCAGTAGCCCCTCCGCGATCGCGTACTTGTAGAGTGGCGATCCGGGATACGGGGTGACGGGCTTGATAGCCCGCAGTTGTGCGCAATCATCATACTCCAGCAGAAAATCAACGCTGTTTTGCAGGTGTTCCCGCGTTTCCCCGATGTTGCCGAATATGATATTCGGGCTGAAGCGTATCCCTGCCGCACGGGTGTTTTGCAGGCCTCGCCGGATAGTCTCGGTGTCGAGCGCCTTCCCCATTGTCTTGAGCATGTCATCGTTGAACGACTCCACGCCGTAGTAGATGTAGGCGCAGCCAGCCCGGCTCATCGCCTTCAGGACCTCGGGCGTTGCGTAATTCAATCGCCCCTGGCAGGTGAACGTCATGTCTGGCGGCCCCGACCGAATGAACGCCTCGCACAGGCCGATGGTCCTGGCTTCGGATTCCATCAAAAGGTCGTCGTAGAACATGAAGTGCCGAATGTCCCACCGGGCGAAAAGATAATTCATCTCCTCAAGAATCGCCTCGTCCGACCTCAACCTCATGCCCTTGTCGATGCGGTAACAGAAATTGCAATTGAACTTACAGCCCCGGCCCGAGAGCAACTGGACGGAAAACCGATTGCCGATACCAGGGACGTGCGCGGTGTCCCGGCGCAGTTTGTAGGTGTCCATCGGGAAGCAGTCATACGCAGGCATCGGCAAGCTGTCAATGTCGGCGATGGGCTCCCTTCTCTCATTGATATAAATACCGTTGCCTACGCAATAGGATAGCCCCTGGACGCCCGACAGGTTTGACGGTGTCGATACTGTCTCGAGTAACTCGACAAAGGTTTCTTCGCCTTCGCCCATCACCACGGCATCCGCGCCCAGAAGCCTCAGGAAGTATTCCGGCTCCGGCGATGGCCCATGGCCACCGATCACGAATAATGGCCGGTTTTTCGTAGCGTGAATCGCCTTCGATATCGCCTTCGCTTTGATGTAGGGGTAGTACGCTCCGATGAAACTGAGTCCCACCACGTCGTAGTGGTTGGCGTCTAGGAATTCGGTCAGATGTTCGTCGGGGTAGTGGTGTACGTCTTGGCTGTAGATATCCACCTCGAAGCCGGACTGACGACAATATGCCGCCAGTGCTGCAACGCCCATCGGAAAGAACCCGATATGCGAATCGTTATCGTAGACGATGAGCAGGATTCTCATTCTAACTCCGGCATATTCAGCCACGTCAAGGCCGCTTGTGACGGCTCGCCAAGCCAACTACCCTCGAGCAGTTCGGCAATCGCCCGCTTCTCGGCAACCATATCGTGGACGGATAAATCACCAGTAGCCGGCCGTCGGGCATCGTAATAATCTGGCCTATCGGGAATCGTCGCGTCAAACCCCGTCAAGAGCAATTCGCACTTCGGCCATCGGTCCAGTACCATCGTGATCGTTACAAAGCCGGCAGAAGGATGACGATTAAGATATCGAATCGCGCGCATCCATTGGCATTCCAACACCGATACCACGGGTAGCCCACAGGTGACGTACGCGAAGAAGGCCCTAGCCTTTTTCCATTCTAACGGCGATTCTTCGTATTGTTTGTTGCACCAGGTCCGCCAATGTTCGCAAATCGGGATATCATCGCCGACGTCCAGATTGCACCACTCCTTTCGCTGGGCCCCGAACCATGCCACAGCGTCCACTTTGCTTCCAGCATCCGTAGCTCCGAAGACCCAGTACGCCTTGAGTCGCACCACGAAATCGCAGGCGTCGATTTCCGCTCCATGACCCTCGGCACTTGGACCGTTTCCCACTACGCAGATTTTCATTTCGGTTTCGTTTCTGGTGGATACAACGGCTTCGGTAAGATTCGGCCGCCGCGTTTGATGTGGTCGCGTAAATCTCGCAACCCACAACCAACCAAAACGCAACAGACCAAGAGGGCCGATCCGGCGACTAAGCCTATTATGCCCCCAAAAACAACTGCTGCTAGTGCATTCATCTTCGCAACCTCCTGTGCCGCACCGGCCTCACCCGAACGTTGTGAAGCTTCCTGTTCTGCTGAAAATTGTCGCGGTTGAATCCCGACGCGCGGCCCCAACACGTGCTTGCCCCACTACCTGGCACCCGTGCGCCGTCGCCTGGCACGTGGGCAATATGCGAAACCGTAATCAAGCCGCCGCCTTCGGCATAATCACGAATGATCTCAATATGCGCACCTCCGTCATCTTTATCAGCGTGTTCTATATCCCCCAACAAAAGACCATCATCCGCCCCGTACTCCACGCTTATCTCGTCGAATTGGATTCGTCGCCAATTGGCTGCCGTCATGCTCGCAGTACCGGTGCAGCCGCGATCTAGTCGCCCATCCTCCCGACCGGCATACGACTCCGCCATCCGGTAGACCGGAATAACCGCCTCCGTATCGGTGACAGCAGCCATCCTCTCAAATGCTTCCCGGTCAAACGCTATGTCAACGTCCGTACAGATAATCACCTTGGCTCCGTGCGCGATGGCCGTCGCGTTGCCCGCGTTCTTGGTGATGGTGATGGAAAATCTCGGCCGTCCATCTCTCACCGGCAGTTGCTCCATCGGAAAGATCACCGTTTCCGCGTAGTCGGGCAAGTCGTGCTCGACGTCCGAGACCACGTAGACTCGCAAGTCATCGCCATGGGCCTCGTATATTTGCCGGTTCCACTCGAAGTGTTCCTGGAGCCGCGACTCCGGAACCTCCAGGTAGCTCACAAAAACTACGGCTATGTGTGACATTATTGACCTGACTTTTTCGGCGGTGGAGGCGGAAACGGTCCGCTCGGCTTATCGCCCTTCGGCGCGGGTTGTGGTGCTTTAGCTCCCATCGTATGTCTCCCTCGCAAAGCGTTCCGCATCCAACGCCACTTCTGGCACGAAGTGAGGAATGTGCGTCGACCGCATCTTGCAGCGGAGACAGGCCCCGGGGGCGTCATCCGTCATTCTTTCGCCGCTGACCTGGTTGCGGACTTGGTGCCAACACGCCACGAGACGCGCCAACGAGTCTCCGTGAATGTTGCCGATCGAGGCCCGACCCTGCCAGTCGTAGCAGCACAAATGCACGTTGCCCCAGTAGTCGACGATGAACTCCGTGAACATCCGGTGGCACGCTCCGTGGCTTTTCTCGGTGCCAATCGCGTGCAAGCGGTCATCAAGTCGGATTCGTTCGATTTTCGTCTTCGGCTGAGCGGCTACCAGAGCCGTCACATTTCGTATCGGGTAGTCCGGCAATCCGTAATCCGTCACATGAATCTCGTCGAACCGATCGAACTGGGTGCAATCGTATGGGATGAGTGTCCCGTTGGTCCAAAGCGTGTAGGATGCCTCCGCCACCCGGGCGTCGATCGCGTCCATCAGCCGCCACATCCGCCCGGGGACCATCAGCGGCTCATTGTAGTAATGCCAGCCGATCCGGCCTCGGAACCCATGCCGTTTGTACATCGCCTCTGCAATCTCGACGATCTGCTCGTCGGATACCGGCTTGTCAACTGGCAGCTTGCCGTATCGTTCAGGGTGCCGATTGGGGCACTTGGGATGCAACGCACTGAGGTTGCATAAGGTGCAAATCTCGAAGATGAGGTATTGGGTTAGATGCATCACCACACTCCTGGATACACAATCTCAAGTAACATCCTAGCCACCCCCGCAGACGGCAGTGCAGCTATCGCTACGAACAGGATCACAAGCCAAAAGGCGGCCCACGAAAAAGGCTGTTTGCCTTGGCCGGGAATAGACGGTGGTACGACTCCCATGTTCATGTTCCTTTTTTGCTCTTACGGCAACCCATAATCGCCCTGGCCTCATCCGTTGTTTCCTCGCATGTTCCACATAGCTCGTGACCAGTGCGAAGATCTTTCTTCGGCCGAGGCAGCGTGTTGGGGACCGGCCTCGGCGGCGTAGCTGCTCCGGTTCTCCGTCGCGGTTGCAATGCGGCCCGCAATTGGCGGGGGAATAGGTTAATCAATTCCATTTCGGACACTCCAATTCATGTTCGGTGTTGTGCGATTGACCGACGCCCCAAGTTGCTTCATCGCGGTGGGACTCAAAGTCACCGCATGCTCGCCGCGGAAGAGGTCGTAGAAGTTGGTTCGTTCCCACAACTGCAACCAGATCATTTTTCCGTTATCCGTGGGGAAACTGGCACGATCACACAACGTTTTGCGTTCCAGCAATGATACCGTCCAAACGATCAGCCCATGGGGTATTCTTTTTGCCGTCATGGTGCCGATCAGAAAATGCCCCGGTCTCACGCCGCAAAACGGGCGGTCGTTCGTCCATATCTCACCATTCAAGAGCGGAGAGAACTCGAAGGGCATTGCATCTACGCTACCTCGCCACTCGCGCTGGTTGCCTTTCCATTCCCCTACCTCCCATTCCCAGCGAGGCGGGGGCGTGAAGTCTGCCGATTGATCAGAGTCGCGTTTTGGCAGAAACACAGCAGCCGGAATCGCGGCCGCTGCTTGCAGGAATGTTCGACGTTTCATGATTGATTCCCTTCACATGATATCGTGAGTCTCGTAATAGGACGGGCCTCGCACCGGCTGTATGTCGGCCCGGCCGACGGCCATGATCATCGCGACCACCCCGTCGATCTTGTCGGCCGACTTGTCCCGCATCGGGTATTCCTTGGCCTCGCCCGGATGGACCACCACGTTGTTCATCATCCATCGCAAGACCGGACTGCGGTTGTGCTTCAGCGTGCCGCCAAGAATCGCATCCTTGGCGACTTTCGTCGGCGAAATCATTCCAGCCGAGCCTTGTCCGTGCGCAAAGGCGGTGTGTCCGTCCGCCACCAATCGCCGAATCAAGTCCAGCCCCTGGAACATTCGGTCCACGGCCACCTCCTGCACGTTCAGCTTGTACCGGTCGATGAGTGCGTTGATGTCCTTGTGGATCACGTCCGGGTCCGCAACGCCCTTGAACGTAGCCCCTTCGGTCAGCGTCAAGTGGCCATCCTTCGCCCAGACGCTATACGGGATTCGCTTCTCCCGCTCCCTCTTGACTGCCGTCTCTTTCGGCACCCAGAAATGTGGGAACACGTTGAACTCGCCGTCTACCTTGAAGACGACCACAAAGGCGTTGAAGTCCTCTGTGCTGGCAAGATCCAGCCCGCAGAAACAAGGCTGCCCGGCAAAATCCTCCAGGTCGATGTCCGCCCCGCAGGCTTCCCACTTCTCGGACGAAATCCAAAGATTGAATGCTTCGGTGCGGATGTTCAAATGCAACCGCTTGAACGTGTTTTCGTAACCGGGATCATCCTTGGCTCGGCCGCATTCCCGCTGGATGTATTCCAGGGGGACCGAAATGCCAAGATTTGGGTTGGCCTTTGCCCACACTTCCGGGTCCGTCCAGTCATCCTCGTTTGTGGCCTCATAAATCACCGGTAGGAACGCCGGGTCGTCGATCACGCCATCGCGGACTTTCGAGGCGTAGTCGTGCTTCGTATTGCAGACCGACCCTTCCCGTTCGTAGTCGCTGGTCGTCAGGTGGACGATCAGGGGTTGCGTCCGCTTGCCCTGCGAGGTCATCAGGACCTCGGTCAACTCGGGCGTCCTATGGGCGTGAAGTTCATCGTTGACCACAAGCTGGGCGTTGAAACCGTGCTTGCTCCCCGCCTCGGCCGAGAGCGCCTTGTAAGACTTGTCGCCAACAACGATCGAATACTTAAAGACCTTTGCCCGGTTGGCCATCTCGGGCTCGTTGCGGATCATCCCAGCGGTCACGTCGAAGCAGAGCCGGGCCTGTTCACGCTCGGCTGCGGACGAATAGAGTTCCGCGCCCGGCTCGTCGTCAAGGAAGAGGTGGATATTGACGATCGCCGCCCCCAGCGTCGTCTTGGCGTTGCCCCGCGGGATGAACACAAACGCCTCGCGATACCGCCGTGTCCCATCGGGCCGCTTCCAGCCGTAGAGGTTGGCGAAGAGGGCTTTTTCCCACGGTTCGAGGATCAGCGGCGTGCCGGCCAACTCACCCTTGACGTGCGTGCAACACGTCTCGACGAAGCGAATCACGTGCCGAGCAAGGTTCTCGTTGAACTCGCAATCACCCGCCTGCGCGAACGGGTCGTAGCCCGGCAGCGTCCGGATCAGCTTTTGCAGTTCATAGTCGGGAGTATCGGTGGCCAACGTATTCCATCGCTGGCACCTGCCGTCGTGCTGCCGATGTTTTATCTGTGGGCGGGACGGCTCGGCATGGCCGCCCGTTCGGTGATCAGCCTAGCCCACAACTTTCAGTCCAGTGTTGAAAAACTGACTCTTGCCCGTTTCGGCGGCTGGAGCCAGTACCGTGATGCCCGCGCGGCCCGCCGGCGTGAGCCCGAAGTTCTGCTCCAGCCGCAGCAGATCAACGTCCAGCTTATTCCGCACGCCCACCTCGGGATGCTGAATTCGGCAGCGGATGATCTTCTGACCGTTATCGTCGATGATGAAGGCCCCGTTCTTGTCCCGCAGATAGAGCGTGTATCCGTGCCCCGCCTTGTCGAGGAACGCTTGCAGCCCTCGCCACTCGACGAACAGCCGGCAGTACCGCTCGATTGCGTGCCCATCCGACACGGCCAGCGTGCCCATCGTGGCAAGCTGTTCGGTGACCTGCGCCCACACCGCTTTGCCCGCCTCATCAAGAGTATCCGGGCATGGCGGAGCCCCGGCTTCAGGCTTGGGTTCGCCGGTTCGGCCGCTGGCCAATCGGCTGCCTCGCATCGCGAGTTGCGACGTCGGTGTTTTCGGGGGGCCGCGTTTACCCATGTCTTAATCTTTCAAAAACGCCAACAAATTGTGTCGATGTCTAATGTTTGAGCCTCGGGGCGAGCCCGAGATCCTTCATTCTTTCGAGGATCACGGCCACGTACTTCGGTTCGATCTCGATTCCGTAGCAGAGCCGGCCGAGTTGTTCGGCGGCTACCATCGTGGTTCCGGAGCCGAGGAAGGGGTCAAAGACCAATCCGCCTGGTGATGTTACTCGCGAGGCAATGTCCCGTACCACGGGAAGCGGCTTGATTGATCCATGCCAGCCATCTACGCGACCGCTTGTCCTCTCGCTCAATTCCGATATCTTGTAAGTGTCGTGTGCATACGGCTTCGCGTCCTGCCAATCAGGCGTACCAATAGACGACACTAGGATGGATTCTGAAGTCAGAATCCATCCACGCCATGGGTAGGTACATTGTGCCTCCTTGTACAACGTCAATATTCTCTCGAAGCAGAAACCCGCTTGTCGTGTCGCATCAAGCCAGCAAGGAAACGTTCGCGTTGACTGAAACGCCACGACAGCAGCGTTGTCAACCGGCAGTAAAGGTACTGCACTGTTGATCAAATCCATCAGATCCTCCGGCGCATCCCCAGGGACGCCTGGTTGACCGATCCCATAAGGCGGATCAGTCAACACCGCCCCAGCCCTCCGCCCTCCCATCACCCTCTCAACATCCTCCGCCTTCGTCGAATCCCCGCAAAGCAGCCGATGCTCCCCGCCCTTGACCGTCTTGCTCGGGATCACCCACAACTGCCCCAGTTCCGTGCCCCACTTCTCTTGCAACTCAGCCGCCCGGTCTATCTGCGGTTCGACTTCGTCAATTTCGCCGCCCGGCTCCATCTCGATTCCGTAATCGTCCGCCAGCCCCTTGAGCATTTCCTTCAGCCCCGTCGACTCCGTTTCGATCTCGGCCAGCAACGAGGTCAACGCCTCCTCATTCGCCTCCGCCATCCCAGCCAGCGGATCGAGCACCGTCAGCAGTTTCGCCGCCTCCGCCTCGTCGAGGTCCAGGACCAAGACGGGCAACTCCTGATCCGGGTCAAGATCCTTCCGCAAGTGACCGTCGACAAGTTCCAAGCTGCCGTCCTCAAGCTCCCGGGCCAGACAGGCGTCCGCGTACCCCACCTCCGCCAGGACGCCCTGCAAAGCCACACGCTGGGCCTCGGGGTGCTCTCGCCAGTTGCGGGGATTCGGCTTCAGGTCCGATGCCTTCACCCGCCGCAGTTCCTTGATCCGGTCGCGGATAGTCATGGTATTTTAACTGGCTTACCCACCCCCCCTATGTAAAACC
>SDBU01005149.1_pt1 | contig 15755 bp, 18 predicted proteins | sample 2277071 | NCBI WGS metagenome assembly SDBU01 (sample SAMN10397929, study PRJNA504765) | marine sediment metagenome | isolation source: marine sediment core GS08_GC12, 126 cmbsf | place: Arctic Ocean: Gakkel Ridge, Loki's castle | collected 2008
GATGAGTGGAAACAAACTTTGATGCGTGGCGCTAAAGACTTAGTAAAGCTCGGTGAAAATCCCTACCTCAAAAACAATTTAGGAAAAAACACATTCGATCTTCTTGGAGATTATCCTGATTTTAAGAAACGCGTGCAGGGCAAGTATCAAGAATTTAAGGAAGACTGTGCCGATCGCCTTGCCAGATTTCTTATGACACGCAATGATCAAGTTCGCGATGAAGTTTGCGAAAAGGAAGAGGGTAAGCAAGAAAGAAAAAAAAGAAATAATAAAGTTAAGGGTGAGGTGAAGTTGAAAAATGGGGTAAAATTTGGACCGATGATTCCTGATGTAGCACGACTGATCGCAGAGTATCGATATTTTTGTTACGGGCCTTGGAAAGTGTTGAGAGAAGAAGAATGGAAAGAGACGATAACAGAAAAAGAGTGGCAAGAGTGGCTAAGAGAAAAAGAAAAGTTAAAGAAAGAGAAAGAAAAAGATAGTGCGTGCGCTTTCTCAACAAGTAACGAATTGGAAGATAGTTTAGATGATCAATAAAGAGGTTGCTATGAATGGAAAGGTTAAGCGTTCTCTTGGTTGCGTAATAAGTATTTTAGTTGTACTGCTTGTTGGTGCAGGGGATGGGTTTGTGTGTTGTGGGGCTATGGTAAGTAAAACAGATAGTGATAAAAGAAAAAGGAAACGAGAAATTTTTGATGAGCAACTGTTCAAGATGATTGAGAACAAAGAATCTGTGCAGGAGATAGAAGAGTGTTTATCAGCCAAGGAGTTTAGTGAACAAGGAGTACATTTGCCTTTGTTGTCTGGAATTGCTGCTGCGTTAGATGAAAAGTATGTGTATGTATTAGAGTATCTTTTGGCCAATGGGGCAAATCCCAATATTGTGTCAGATGTTGTTTGTGGGAATAGAGGATTTATTGAATTTTGTTTTTCTTGCGATTCAACTTATTATGGAATAATAAATCCTTTGTGTGATGCTGTAAAAAGTGTGAATGTTAATGGTGTTGCTGTATTATTAAATTGTAAGAAAACAGATATTCAGATTGGTTGCCCGCCAAACTTTTGGGATCCACGTAACCCTGGGTATGTCAGTATTCTTGATCTTGCATTAGAAAACGAAAACTTGAAGAAAGAGGAAGGGGATGCGGATCAAATACTGTCACTTATACTTAGGCATCCGGATTGTTTTAAGTTGCTTAATACGAGAAATGGGTGTAACCGTACTCCGATGCACCGTTTGATAGAGAATAATTGGCGTATTAACGATGATCGCATTACAAAGATATTGACCCAGTTGATAGAAAAAGGAGCAGATCTTTTTCAGAAATTCGAAAATCAAACCATGTTCGATTTTCTTGGGACGAGATATTTCGCTATTCAAGAGGAGTTACTAATAAAATATATAAAGTATAGGGGAGGCTGTGCCGATCGCCTTGCCAGATTTCTTATGACACCCGATGATCAAGTTCGAAAAGATAGAACGATGAAAGAGGCGGTTGATCCAAAGGCGGTGGGGCCGTTCCCCCTTGGTGTAGCAGAGCTGGTCGCAAGGCTCCGATATTCCTGTGATGGACCTTGGAAAGTGTTGAGTGAAGAGGAATGGAAAGAGGGGGTTTCAGAAGAAGAATGGCAAGAATGGATAATAAAAAAAGAACAGTTAGTAGCGTTACGAGAGAATAAAAAAGAAGAGCTGGAGTAAGATTGATAATCAAGTTTTTTTCTTGTCTGGAACCATGGTTTGCCGAACGATTTGTATGCCAAGAGCTATGTGCTGCACAATCTGCTCTTGCATTGCCTGCTGATTGGCAAACTTAATCAAAATACAGCCGTTGCAAATATCTTTCATGTTTTGCGCAAGCGTTTCTGAGTATTTGTTTTTTTGTAAATACTGAATAAGCTCAGTGTCTGTTTTGCTAGGCGCGTCAAATTGATATCGATTTTGTAAATACTGTTTTAAAATAGAAGTTATGGCAAAGTAACACTGCTTTCCCTCTTGTTTACTGGAATACGTTTTATTTTGCAATTGCTGCAATTGTTCAAGTGCTCGTTGCCAGGCAGGTACCGGCTTTCGATTTTTTTTGATGTATTTTCTGATCAACCACCATGCGAGTGCCAGTATTACCAGCAGGCATATAACACTGACGATTATATAAAATTGCGTTGTTTGCCAAAACGGTACGTGCCAAATCGAGTAAATATCATACAGGCCTTTTTCGTCTAATCCATCCATATACTTTCCTTAATATCGCATGCGGCGGCGGAAGAATCTGATAAGTTCACCGACGAACAAGTCATTGTTTGCGATATCCAGTATATTTACCCCATATCGCTTTAATAATTTATTTTGTTGTGCAAGTCGGTCCTGCATAAATTGCCGTACGCGAGGCTGTTTTTTCTTGCGCAGATCAAGCGTTACCAGTTCTTTTGTTTCACTGTCCATTACTGGAAGAAAGCCGACAGCTGGAAGTTCATGCTCACGTCTGTCTAGGCAACGTACTGCAATCAGATCATATTGCTTTGCAACGAAAGAAAGATATGCAGGATCAATGGTGCTATCAATAAAATCTGAAATAAGAAAAACAATCGCATCTTTTCGTTTTAATTGAGCAAGTTTTTTGAGCGCGGCAGTTATTTTGGTGTGGCTACTTTTTGTTTGGTAACCGAACACTTTTTCCATGATGGTATGCACATGCCCACGTCCACGAGCAGGTGGAATATAGAGTTCTATTTCATCAGAAAAAAGTAGTAAACCAATGCGGTCTTTGCCTGAATCGGCCACTAATGCTAATACACTTGCAATTTGGGCCATTATGTCGTGCTTTAACGTGTCGCCTGAGCCCAAGAAGCTGGATCCAGAAACATCTACCGCAAGCAGTATTGTTCGACTCCGTTCTTCAACATATTGTTTGACGAGCAATTTGCTCATTCGGGCTGACGCGTTCCAGTCGATGAACCGAACGTCGTCGCCAAATTGATACTCACGGATTTGGTCAAATTCAAACCCGGTTCCCTTCAAAGCCGAACGACTGTCGCCAACAAGTGCGCCACGCAAAAGACGACGAGTGTGAATTTCGATTTGTTTTATTTTTTTCAGAATATCGGGTGTGGTAAATGAATGTTTTGGCATGTTGTATTACCTGCAATGAATTAAAACAATCCTTCCTGCTTTAACACGTCTGGAATCGCGATTGAGCCATCAGCCTGCTGATATGTTTCTAATAATGCAACCATAAGCCGTGGCAATGCAAGTGATGAGCCGTTCAGAGTGTGAACGAGATGTGTTTTTTTATCGTCCTTTTTTTTGTACCGGATTAAGCCTCGGCGTGCTTGAAAATCGGTGCAATTACTGCAAGAAGAAACTTCGTAGTAAGACCCTTGGCCGGGAAGCCAGACTTCAATATCGTATGTTTTTGCAGCCTGGAACGACATGTCTTGAGTAGCAAGTAATGAAATACGATAATGAAGATCTAATTTTTGCAAAATAGATTCTGCGCAGGCGAGTATGCGCTCGAGTTCTTTTTCAGAATCTTTGGGTTCGCAGATAGTGAACAGTTCAACTTTTTCAAACTGATGGATTCGAATTAAGCCCCGTTCATGCGCGCCATAGGTTCCCGCTTCACGGCGAAAGCAGCTTGTCCAGGCAGTTGTGCGAATAGGAAGTTCGTTCAGCGAGAATATATGATCTTGATACATGCTTGCAAGATTAACTTCAGCGGTAGGCGATAGATAGAGATTGTCCTCGGCAATTGCATATACCTGATCTTTAAATTTTGGAAAATTGCCAGCTACCTGAAGTGATTTTTCATTGACTAGCACCGAAGGCAACACGGGCTCGTATCCGTGTGCGATATTATTTTTGAGCATAAACATTCCGAGTGCATACACCATTTTCACTGCATCTGCTTTATAGAGCGCAAAATTGCTGCCAGCAAGTTTTGCAGCGGTGGTAAAATCGAGCCAATCAAGATTTTGTGCAAGATCAAGGTGATGTTTGATAGGAAATGAAAATGAAGGCTGTGCGCCGACCTCTTTTACAACTTTGTTTTTTGTTTTGTCGCCAATGGGAACATCAGAGTCTGGTATATTCGGACATGCAAGATATAATTCATTGAATTTTTTATCAATTGCCTCGAGATCAGTTTCTTGTTCTTTCAATTGAGAGCCGATTTCTTTTGATTGCTCTCGCAATTCGGGTGTAATGCCGGAACGTGCTGTCTTGGAGAGTTCGTTTTTTTTGTTTCGTAATTGTTCAACCGTATGGCGAGTGTCTCGTAATTGTATGTCGAGATCATATAATAACTGTCCATCAAATGACGGATCCTTGGCATGTAAACGAGCAATAATTTGCTCAGGGTGTTTCCTGAGTTGTTCAAGATCAATCATGAATTATCCCCACTTGGTCTATACCGATCTATATGCGAAGCTCTTTATAGATAAGGTATCGAAAAAGAACGGTGTTGAAAAGAAAAGGCTGCGAAATCGCAGCCCATCGATAAAAGCTTTTCTTGGTCAAAAGCTTACTTTAACCAATTCTCACCCTTTTTACCGTTTCGCGAAGGTTTTTGCCTGCTTTGAAACGTGGAACGTTGATAGCTGGAAGGTCGATACGTTCTTTTGTTGCAGGGTTGATACCCTTACGTGCTGGACGATTGGAGAGCCAGAAACTACCAAAACCAGTGATAGCTACTTTTTCTCCTTTTTTGAGTGTCCTGCCGATAACACGGGTAAGTGAATCAATCACACGTGTGATATCTTTCTTGCTATAAGTGGTTTCTTCACTGAGCTCATTAATCAATTCGCTCTTGTTCATGATAGCTACTCCTCAAAGTAAGGTTGTTAATACACTGCTATTTCAATTATTTCTCCGTTGCTTTTGTAGATCTCATGAGTAAGATATAGTAATTTCATAGACGTTTGTCAAATGGAATGCAGCATTTTTGTGTTGAAATTCCATTGGATTTATACATAGAATTAGAAATATACTTAAATAAAACCATTTTTTCTATAAGGATTTATTGTGCTTATTGATACTCTTGATACGCTTGTTGACACTCATTGCCACTTAAACATGATGATTAAATCGGATTTTGAGGTGCCAATAACAGACCAAATGGTGGAGGATGCGCAGCAAATTGTCCATCAGGCACAAAAATGGGGCGTGAATTGTGTTGTTAATGTTGGCACGAGTTTGATTGAAAGTAAAAATAGCGTTGTGCTTGCCCAGCAGATCAATCATGTCTATGCCACGGTGGGGATTCACCCCAATGATTGTACGGATCAGTGGCGCAGTGAGTTTAAAGAGTTAGAGCGGCTAGTCAAGCAGAAAGATACTACCCATGTAGTTGGCGTCGGGGAGACGGGCATTGATCGGCACTATGCTGGATATGATTTGCAGCGCCAAGTTGATGCCTTTAAGGCACATATTGAACTTGCACTTGAATATGACTGTGCATTAATTGTGCACTCTCGCGAGGCATATGATGAAACGTTGCGGGTAATCGAGGAATATGCAAAGCATATGCCGCGTGGTGTGATGCATTGCTTCTCGTACGATCAGACGTTTGCGCAGCAAGTGGTGCAATGGGGGTTTGTGGTTGGTATTGGGGGTACGGTCACCTATCCGAAAAATGATGAGCTTCGTTTAGTTGTTCAAAAACTGTCGCTCAAACATATTGTGCTTGAGACGGATGCGCCGTTTTTGCCCCCGCAGCATATTCGCGGTAAGCGTAATCATCCGAAAGAAATTAAAACAATTGCAGAATATATTGCGCAATTGCGGAGCGAGCCGTATCGAGAAGTAGCAAAACAGACGACGAAAAACGCGGCAGTTCTTTTCGATATTACGATTTAGCGCTATACTAAAGCAAAAATAAACGAAAAGGTGTTCTATGGATATAGCAATGGTCAGCGCGTTCGTTCTCTACTTTGCGACGCTCATTACCATCGGATTATTTTTTTATAAACGCAAACAAAGTGCGCAAGAATTTATGCTTGGTAATCGATCGGTTAACTATTGGGTTACGGCGATTGCAACACAAACGAGCGATATGGGCGCATGGCTCTTTATGGCGTTTCCCGCTATGGTGTTTGCACTTGGCATGTTTCAGATTTGGACGGCAGTTGGATTGGTTGCAGGTATGTGGGTTACGTGGACCTACACTGCCCCGAAGTTACGTAAAAGAACAGCATCATTGAATTCTCTCACGCTTTCCTCCTATTTGGCAAGCAGCTTTGGTGATACTTCTGGTAGGATTCAGTTTTTCAGTACCGGTTTTGCACTCTTTTTCTTTGTATTTTACATTGCGTCCGGATTGGTAGGCCTGAGCCTGGTATTTAGTGTGGCTTTTGGTTTTTCTTATGAGATGGGCATTGTGATTAGTGTGGTAACTGCCGCTGTGTATACGCTTGTGGGTGGTTTTGTGGCGGTTGCTTGGTGTGATTTTATCCAGGGATTATTTCTTCTGTGCATGATTATACTTGTGCCATTATATGGGTTAATAACGATTGGCGGTATTTCTCCGATTCTTGCTGCTGCAAGAGAAAATAATATTTCATTGTCGTTTCTAGCTTCACCAAAGGACACCTTGTGGGCACTCTTCTTGGCCGCTAGTTGGGGGCTTGGCTATTTTGGTCAGCCACACATTCTTGTTAATCTAATGGGTATTGATAGTGAAGATAATATTAAACGAGCACGAGCTATTGGCATAAGTTGGCAAGTGATTGTTCTCATTGCTTCTGTTTCGATAGGGCTCGTTGGTATTGGGTTTTTTGATTCCGGTATTTCCAATACAGAGCTTGTGTTTCCTGCAATGACCATGGCACTCTTTCACCCGTTTTTTGCGGGATTGATTTTGTGTGCGGTTTTTGCTGCAACGCTTTCAACGATGGATAGCTTAATTTTGGTTGCGGGCACCTCTATTGGTGAGGATGTGTATAAAAAGTTTTTCAATAAAGAAGCGTCCGCACAGCAAGTTTTATTGGTATCGCGTATAGGAGCGCTGGTTGTTGCGGCAATAGCGCTACTTTTTGCATGGCGCACAAGCTGGAATGTCTATGAATTGGTGAACTATGCATGGTCTGGCTTGGGTAGTTCTTTTGGGCCTCTTGTTTTTGCATCGTTGTTTAGTAAAAATATAACGCCACAAGGTGCACTTGCGGGTTTGATTGCTGGTGGTGCAACGGCTGCAATTTGGCCATTTTTTTTAGATTTGCTTCCGCTTGTTCCCGGATTTAGTATCGGTATTGTGGTTCTCTTTGTTGTTTCATGGATGACCAGACAAGACTGACAATCTTCGCGTTGTAAAAATGGAGAAGTTATCTATACTAAAGCTCAATATTGTCAATACTATCAATGTTTTTTTACGCAAGTGAGAGGTTTATGTTTTACTTATCTTTTCTGTTAACTTTTGTTTTGTTCTCGGCGTCTGCGTATGGCATGGAATTGGAAAATAAAGATTATATTAATCGAATTTATCGAACGTGTTCATTTTTGCAGTTGGCACATGAGTATACTAATTTGGATGAGCGCAATATTCTTTCAATCACGAAGCAATTGAGTGCTTATATGGAATTACCTGAAGTGGCCGAAATGGTTATAGAGTATCGTTCAGAGTATAAAGGTGAAGATGACTGGGATACAGTAATAGCAGATCAGTTAGAGCAGGATCTAGCTGTGGCCAAGTTGTGTGATGAAGCTTCAAAGTATGAATGTCGGCATAGGATAGATTGGTTAGATTTTCCGGATATAAAAACCTGGTCAAAAGAAGAATTGGAAAAAAAAGAGATGACCTTTTTGCCAAAAAATCATGCCTTGAAGATTGGAAAGAAATTGGGTTTTGCTGAAGTGCATCGAGCAAACGGCCAAATGGGATATTTGGTTCGCGATTGGGATGATGATGGGTATTTGTTTGGCAAGATGGAAAAACAAAGCGTTCTCTGTGATTTGTGTCGACAAGATATTCTCGGGCAGTTTCGGACCAAACTGAAAAAGACCAGCGGTATGAGGGTGCGATGCACCGAGGCTGGCGCTTTTATTTTTGCGGATAGAAAAAAGATTTTGGTATTTTCGGAGAAATTGGGCTGTATAGTTCTAGATGAGTCCACCCAAGAGTGATGGACTATTTTTAACTACTTTTCAAAAAGGAGCAACTCTCATGAATCGTTTTCTAAAAATTTCACTTATTGTTGCATGTTGCAGCATCACATCGATCCAATATGCAATGGAGCAGAATAAACAATCGAGAAAAACAGGCATTTATCCAAATGATAACGATGGAGAGTATGGTGTTTTTTTAAAAAGACGGGAAAATGCTAAGACAGTGCTTGACGTATATAAACGCATTCTTGATCTACAGAAAGACGGTGGACGCATAGTTTCATTCAGATTTGATTTGGGATGGGGTTCAGAGATTAGGCCGCAGTTTTATGGTGCACGTGAAAGTGATGAAAGAGAAAGTTCCTGGTATGCAGAATACAAAAATTTAATGTTAGAATATTCTCGCATTGCCGCTTTACCTGCTTTTCAGATGCCTTCACATGTAGGTCTAAAGACCAGTCAGACGCAGATCTCATTTTTGTTGTCTTTGGGGTTTCAACGAAGCATTGAAGATGAGGTATGTGATTGTGTGTTAGATGATAAGCAAAATAGAGAAAGCTGGAATTCCAATTGTGATAAATGGCTATCAAGCACTCAGATATTTTTGAATATGACGGAAGATGCGGATGAATCGGATAACAGTAGCGAAAATGATCGTAGCGAAGACGGGGATGATTCGAGCGATGAGTCTGGTTCAGAAGAAGAGCAATAGTTACAAGCGAACCAGCTTTCACCGTGGTCCTGGCCGTCGTAGCTTTAGCGTAGTTGGCTTCAGTTGGCAGGCCATTTTTAGCAGTCCAAAATCGAGCCATAAATGAGAAACTGCGCCGGTAATGAAGAAAAACACATCAAGGCGCAAACCTGTTTGCAATGCGGGAAACTGCAGTGATGCTAGATACCATATGCAAAGTGGCGCACCAACAACAAACCACAGACGATGAAAGATTCCTCGGTGTTTAACCAGCAGTGGAAAGACGGCAATAATGCTGGTGATTGTAAGAAGGCCGAACTTCTTTTTTATCGATAAGAGTATGAGTAGTAATAGAATGATCCAGTAAAAATATCGCTGCCCTTTGCTTTTGATATCAATATCAGGAAACAGTGACCCGGCAAGAGCGAATAAAAGCCATTCAGCCATGGTTATCGCTGACGGTTGGTAATGAGGGACAACGCAAAGCAATGTTATAGCGAATGCAATGCTGCCGCCTGCAAGATGCGTTTTATAATTTGGCACACGCGCCTCCTTTTTTATGATAGTCGCATGAATTTTGTTCCTGGATAATAAAACGACAAAATTCTTCTGTAGGGCCACCCATCACGTACCATTTCCCGTGCTCCCCACTGACAAAGCCCAAGATGATGTCCATAACCACGACCATGTAAAACAATCTTTTCCGATTCTTTTTCTATGGTAAAACAAAAACTTTTTATTTCTTTGAATGCGCTATAAAATTTTTTCCCCGTGATAGTTTCTGTTTCGTTTTTTCCTTTTACTTCGATTGTTTGCACAATGCCGGCAGCATCTTTTTTTGTGACGCTTACTTTCTCTATCTCCTGATCAAATAAATGTTTGATTTGATTCTGTAAATCGGTAGGACTAAACGCAGCTTTCCAAGAATAAATTTTGCATCGCTTGCAGTGCGTGCATGCATAGTCTCGCGCAAGATATGGTGCTTTGCTAAAGTCAAAATCATCGATGTTGGCGGGGATAATGCCGCCGCAGCAGGCATCAAACATGGTGAGCACGGGTTCGTTGTTGTACGTTAAAAATATACTGCGCGTTTTGTCAACGGCAGTCCGTATATTTTTGTTGCTGTGCATGCCTTTATACGTCTGGTGTGTGTTTGTGTTTTTCACATGGTAGGGAAGATTATTTGCAGAAGCTTGTTTCATCATGGCCATTACATATGAACGTGATGCAACGGCAAATGCTTTATTTACCTCTATTGGCCATCCGGGCCAGCTCTCAGTTTGCAGCACGGCGTAGACATACTCTTCTAAATCAACATGATTAATAAGTAATACACGGTTTTGTTTTTGTACAATGCTGAAACTGCCGTGATATTGATTGTCATTAACCCCGGCAAAACCGTCGTTTGGAATAAGACGAATCTGGTCATGATAGTATCGTTTGCTGTTTACATACAGTGCTTGCCCGCGGTGTGTAATAGTTAATACATCGTTTTCATATAATCGTTTTTTATTTGGCTGAGCTGGATCAAAAACGATGAAGCCAGCTTTACTGACAAAAGACCACTCAGTCATATGTTGGTTTTGGCAATCGGTATGTGTGGATTCATCGATGAGTACGCGTACAATGTGTTGCTGAGATATGCAAGAAATAGCATCGCTGTGAGTCAGTTCTGGCTCAACCTGTATGCGATGTGAGCCTAATAGGATTACGCATACGAATAGTAGATGAGAAAACTTCACATTCATACCCCTTTTTTTAAGGTTGTTAGAGTGTAATGTTGTGTTTGCTAAGCATCGCAATAAACGATTGAGGAACAGTTTTTTTCGTGTCGATACCTTTGTTTGCTAATTTGTCAGCTTCTTTATTATCAGTTCGCAGTACATGCAATATCTGAAGGGTATATTTGGGTATCAGCGATTGTGCGAGTGCGTGCAGTGGCTTTAAGCCTTCGTTTTTAATTTTATACAAACCGCGAATCTGTTTTACGAGTAACTCCGAATCGGAAACAATTCGTATCTCGTCTTGTATGTCTGCGTATCGATCAATAAAAAATAACCCAAGCAGGAGTGCAAAATATTCTGCTTGATTATTTGTTTTTATTCCAAGATAAAAGCCTTCCCGGCAGACAACTTCACCATCTTTTTTCATAAAGACACCAGCACCGGATTTTCCAGGATTGTTGCGTGATGCGCCGTCGATATATACGGTCCAATTGTGTGGGGTGTTGTTGTTCGGTTTGTTCATGTATTTCCTATTGCTGCGAAGGTTCCTGGGTGTCGCTTGAACTTTCTTCCATAGCCTCTTGCATATATAATAACCGGAAACATCCTTTACATTGAACTAATGCGCGTCGTTTTAAACGAATTAATTCTTGATCAGGAATGGTGTAAAAACATGCGCTGCAGCTGCCTCGCATAACCTGCACAACAGGATCAGTAACACGCAAGCGCATATGGGTATACTTATCGAGCCAATCTTTTGGGATGCCAGATTCCTTTGCCGGTCTGTCTTGTTTTTTTTCCGTAAGTTGTTGTTGCAAAGAAACTATTTTATCTTGTTTTTGGCCGATTTGCGTATGAAATTCTTCAATTTTTGAGTCGTATGTTGTCTGCTGTTCTTGCAGGTCTTTTTGCGCTACGTCTAGTTTGTTCCAGATGGCCATAAGATGCATTTCTGCTTCATGTTGTTCCTGCTTTAATCGCTCAATTTCCTTTTTGATTGGCTGATAGAGCTTGGTGCTTGTAATTTGCTCCAGTTGTTCTTTTTTCGTGCGCTCTTGTTGATCGAGTTCTTTCATCTCAAGTTCTTTTTCATCCACCATTTTGCGTAGATCGTGAACATGCTGTTTAAACTGACCAAATCGATTAACTAGTTCCTTTTTTTGTTCGAGATACTCATCAGTCTCTTTTTTGAGTTGTGTGATTTCCTCATGAATGGTTCGAATTGCTTGATCAAGGGTGATGAGCTCTATGAATGCACCGAATGGATGTTCATTCATTGGTAACCTCTTTTCTGTTTGGACTACTTGCATAGGAAACTCCCCATCTGGTTACACGGATGTGACGTGGTGGGCCCACCAGGATTTGAACCTGGGACCTCTCGGTTATGAGCCGATTGCTCTGACCAACTGAGCTATGGGCCCAGCAATATCCGTATGTTAAAGATCAGTGTCTTAAATTATCGTATCCTAAAAAGAGGGGTTTGTGAAGCGGAACAATAAAAAAGCCGCTTTTGATTGCGGCTTTTTTTCAAGGTTAGTTTCGTATTGCTGGGAAACAATGATTGAGATAACCCTTGTTTATAGGCCGCAATTTTTGAGCATTAACGCCACATTCTGACGCTTTTCCGTGAACGTTTGTATCTTTTTTTTCCCCACAGCAAGATAGGCGCATAAAGGTGATGATTCAAAAGTTGCTACGAGAGAATTAATGTTTTGTTTTTCATCTGCTATCAGTATGCATAGTTCTAGATAAGGTATCTCGGGCAGTTCTATAGTTGTATTGTTTCCACTTTTTTTAATGTTGTGTACTATGCCGCATAAAGATAAAAAGTCACCATCTTTTTTTTGTTTTTTTAATCTTTTAAGTTTTTTGCTTAGCTTTTTTTTGTTCTTTTCCGTGTTGGTTTCTAGCCCGTTTTTCCATTCTTCAGTGTTTTTTTCACTTTCAATGAAGTCTTTCAGGAGATAAAAAACGTTTTCGTTTTTTATCGACACTAGAAGCAATATTCTTTTAGCTTTAGCCTTTGTATGTTTATGCGATTTTTTCTTTGGCTTGGTTGGATCCATTGCATAATGTGCAGAGAAAGTTGTGAGGCATGTTGTGATAAGTAGTGCTTTGAGATAACGATTCACGTTGCTCCGTTGAGATAATGAGTTAATAATGTTGTATTACTGTTTTGTAGATTAAAGTTTTTGTCTCGTGTTGTAAATATTAAAGTATGTTTCTTGTTGCTGTCATAGTATGCAGCAGTAATCATCATTTTCTTGTGTTTTTGGCATGGTGTATATCTCTATAAGATGCTTTTTCAGCTGCTGGATTTGATTTTGTCCTGCGCATACCTTGGTTGAGTAAGTTGATTCTATGAGTTCTTTTACAACATCTTTAGCGTTCTGAGGGGGGTTTAACATGAGTAGATAATAAGGCATAGTATAATAATGATAATTTACTAGTTTTCTATTAGGGGGAATTTCTGGCTGAAAATGATCAATATAAGAATAATACGTTGAGTTTTCTATTATTTTTGTAACCGACTTGCATAGTTTTTCAAATTCGTTGTCTTCATTTTTATTAATGTCGTCAGTGCCTTTGGTGGATTTGTCAGTAGAGTTATAGTTTTCACTGGCGTTATATCTTTCCCATGATTTTTCATCTGCGCCGTTTTCGACAAACGTGTAGAACTTGCAATGGATTTTTGGGTTGGCAATATAAATAACAAAACAACTTTCTTGTCCATCAGCTGTTGTGTCATCCCCATCTATTTCCATCGCATAATGGGCTGAGAAAGTTGTGAGGCATGCAGTGATGAGTAGTGCTTTGAGATAAAATTTCATGCAGCTCCTTTTATTTGTTGGAGGTAATGATGTTAACGATGTTGTGTTATCGCTGGATACTATATGTTTTTTGTCTCGTGTTGTAAATGCTAAAGTATGTTGCAACATGACTTAAACTTTTTCTCTTCTTTTTTAAGTAGTTCTTCGGTGTCTTTGGTGATTACTTTGGTTATGCACGGATTTTCATTTACTAAGGCATCCATTTCTTCTGTGGTGACGGGATTTGGAAATTTAATGTAGATGAATAAATCCCAAGAATAATCATACATGTTTATGGTTGCCTGTTTTTCTTCTTTTAATTTTTTCAATTTAGGGTACAGCTTAAGAGCACTTTCTAATGCAAGGTGTTTCTTTGTTGTAAGTTGTTCATCGTCACCCCACGAAAATTCATTTATTTGTTTTCGCTTCCAGCTTGTTGTATTCCCGTTATGGTTTGTGGCTATTTCCTTTAGTACGCGGCCAGCGTGTTTGTTTGGTACTTTCAAGATAAAATTTGAAAACGTGTTAGTCGCGTTTACCTGCTCATTAGTTCCATCTTTCTCGTTAGTAGTTTTGGGTAATTCTGCATAATTATTACCTGTTCCACCATAGGTGATCAAAGTAAAAGGAACGAATATCAATACTATAATCTTTATAGCTCTCATGTTTTTTCCTTATTATTTACAATTTTTATTGTGTGCTTGCATAAAGTAAGAAATCTTTCAACCGCATACTGTATCCCCACTCATTGTCATACCAGCCAAATACTTGCCCCATGTTGTCCTTGGTGGCAGTAAGCAATCCGTCAATAACAACAGAAAATGGGCTGCAAGAATAGTCGCTTGAAACAAGAGGTTCCATTGAGATAGCAACAATACCTTTCATTGTTTTCTTGGATGCGGTTTCAAATGCCGAATTAATATTCTCCGGTGTGAGTTTGCAGTCGGCTTGAAACGAAAGATCAAGCAACGAAACTTTTGCGACCGGTACACGGACAGAAACAGCATGTACTTTACCTGCAAGCTCTGGCATAACTTTGCCAAGCATTTTGCTTGCACCAGTGGTGGTGGGAATAATATTGAGCGCTGCAGCACGGGAACGGCGCAAATCAGAATCTTCAACGTCGAGTAATACTTGCGTATTGGTGTATGCATGAATGGACGTCATGAACCCATTTTGAATGCCGCAGCTATCTTGCAGAATCTTGAGGGTTGGGATAAAGGCGTTGGTGGTGCAGCTGCCGAGTGAAACAATGCGATCTTTTTGCGGATTAAATTGTTTTTCGTTGACTCCAGGGATAATGGATATGTCTTCATCTTTGGCAGGTGCGGTAATAAGAACATGCTTGGCGCCGGAATCAAGATGAAGTTGTGCGCGTTGCCTGGTAGTAAATTGGCCCGTTGCTTCAACAACCCAGTCGATGTTATAGGTCTGCCAGTTTATTTTTTTCGGATCACTTTCGGTGATAATGTGAATTGATTTGCCGTTAATAACAAGATTTTCTCCTTTCATTGTAACCGTGCCGTCAAATTTCCCCATGAGCGTATCGTACGTAAACATGTGCGCAACGGCATTGCGGTTCGCCGGCCCAATATTAATGACGGCAACGTTAATTTGTTTTTGTGCGTGGGGATCGAGCATGAGGGCGCGGAGGAAATTTCTGCCAATACGTCCAAAGCCATTGATTGCAACTGTGATCATACAGATTCCTTTTTTTATTTTTTGTTTTTTATTTCTTGTGCCACAATTTGACTTTTTGCAGCATATCACCTTCTTGTGCTTTTGGTAAAATGGGTAACTCCAAAATGAGGGGAATAGAGGAGAAACGGGGATCCAGCGCAAACGATTTGAGCGCTTGCTCACCAATGTAACCGCTGCCCAATGGTGCATGTTTATCGATTTGAGATCCGCAGGGATGTGTTGCATCGTTTAAATGGATGAGTTCAATTGTATCAATACCAATGGTTTGATCGATAGTTTCGATGAATTTATCGCGTTGTGTTTGATCGGTAATGGTATATCCGTATGCGTGTGCATGTGCCGTATCGATGCAAAAGGCAATTCGCTCGGGATGATTAAGTTTTTGCTTCAGATGATAAAAATCTTGCAAGTCGCTTCCGATTGATCTTCCGCCATGGGCGGTATTTTCAAGAATGAAAGTTATGCTCGGTTCTGCTTTGGTTACTTTATTCAATATGTTTGCTAAAACATCGATACCCTCTTGGCGATTTTGTTTGTCGAGTGCAGCGCCGGGGTGGAGAATAAAGTGTGTACACCCAAGCCTTTTGACCAGCTCAATTTCTCGCCTAAAAATGTGATGACCGCCCTGTTGGTAACTTGAAAGATTAACCCAGTAGGACCCATGGATATATATATTTTCAAACTGTGTCTGTAATTGTTGGAATTTTGCAGCAGTTTGTCTGTCTAGTACAATC
>SDBU01005150.1_pt1 | contig 15755 bp, 13 predicted proteins | sample 2277071 | NCBI WGS metagenome assembly SDBU01 (sample SAMN10397929, study PRJNA504765) | marine sediment metagenome | isolation source: marine sediment core GS08_GC12, 126 cmbsf | place: Arctic Ocean: Gakkel Ridge, Loki's castle | collected 2008
GGCATGCAATGCTTAGCTATATTATATAATATAAATAGATACTATAGAAATTGCAATATATGCTAAGGAGCTCGCGCCAGGGCAGGCTTAGTGGCTGAATAGTTGCGATTATCATTTACTAAGGTTTTCACAGAAGATCAGGATAAAATTGATCTTGATAAAAATAACTCACTTTTCTATGATCATATAACATCAGGAATTGACAACCTTCTTTGCTCACAAACAATGGGTTTTCCTCAAGATTCGAGAAACTTCAGTTCAACCGCTCCGGTGGTAGGCATCCCCCGTGGGCTGCTCTATTTTTACTACCAGCCCCTGTGGGCAACCTTCCTTTCTCAATTGGGGGTGTCGGTACACGTATCGGAGCCCACCGAACGGAAGCACCTGGAGACCGCTCAAGGCCTCACCCGCAGTGACCTGTGCCTGCCTGTTAAAGTGTTCCTGGAGCACGTGGCCCGGTTGAAGGATCAGGTGGACTGGCTTTTGCTACCACGGATGATCAGTGTCAGCTCAGATGCCTATATGTGTCCCAAGGTTCTGGGCCTGACCGACATGGTGCGTAACGTTTTCCCGCGGCTACCCGGGTTGTTGGACCCCAGGATCAACGTCAAACTGCCAAAACCCCAGGGGTTTGCTGAGGCCTGCGCCTGGGTCGGGCGCCATTTCACAAAGAACGACAGGCAATTGAGAAAGGCGTGGTTAGCTGCTCAAGAAGCTCAGGCCGAGTTCAATCGTCGTGTGCAGATGTATCCCGTGGATGAGGCATTAGGGCCATGGGATGGGGCCTTTAGCCAGCCTCAAAATAGACGAATTTTCCAGACACGTTACCGGGTGGCGGTCATCGGCCGTTCCTATATCACCTTTGATAGTGCCCTCAGCCACGATCTGCCGGGTCTCCTCAAACGCTATCGAGTGCAGATCCTCACCCCCGAATCTGTGCCTCCCGAGGCCAAAGAGAAGCAGAGCCAACGGCTGCCCAAGAAAGTGTACTGGCAGTTGGGCAGGGACCTGGTTGCTGCGGCCATGTTCTATATGGAACGCCCCGAGGTGGATGGCATCATCAACATTTCCAGCTTCGGCTGCGGTCAGGACTCTTTCACCACCGCCCTTATTGAACATTACGTCACCAAGCACTCGACCAAGCCCATCCTAACTCTTGTTCTGGACGAGCACAGTGGCGACACCGGTTTGAATACCCGGGTGGAGGCATTCCTGGACATGGTAGAGCAAAGGAGAAAAAATGGGCCTCAGGGGCTAAGAGTTCAGAGGGAAGAGAGCGCTGGAGTGCCCAGAACAATACACGTTGATAGCCAACTCAAATCCCGAGAAACGCACCTGACCATTCCCCATATGGGTCATCTCCACCTGGGCTTCGAAAGGGTGCTCAAAGACCTCGGCGTGCACATAACCATGCCACCGCGCCCCAACAAAGAGGCACTGATGCTGGGAACACGCTATTCCCCTGAGTGCGCCTGCCTCCCTTTCAAACTCAATCTGGGTAATATGATTCAGGCCCTGAATCAAGGCGCCACAGATATCATGATGCCTGGCGGCTTCGGCCCATGTCGCTTTGGATACTACAGCGTGGTTCAGGAGCAGATCCTCCGGGACCTTGGCTACCAGTTCCGGATGGGTCGGACCGATGACCCGGACAGTCTGCGCGACATGCTTGCCACCGTTAAGATGATCACCGGGCTCACCTCAAAATGGAGGACCTACAAGCTCTTTTTCTTTATTCTTCACCGCCTCGCCCTGATGGACTGGGCACTTAGGCGCGCCCACTGGCTAAGGCCCAGGGAGGTAGAGAGGCGATCAACCGACCAGGCTCTCCGTCATAGCCTGAGAATTATTGAGGGATCTCGTCACTTCCGCGACCTTTGGCAGGCCAAGCGCCAGGTCCGCCGGATTTTAAAGGATGTTGCAATTGACCGCAACCGACCTGTGGTGCGGGTGGGACTGGTTGGTGAGATTTTCATGGTGCTGGAAAACTACGCCAACATGAATGTGGAGGACCGTCTGGGTGATATGGGAGTGGAAGTCCATCGGGGCGTGTGGTTGAGTGACTGGCTCAATGACCGCTTCCGCTTCAAACTCTTCAGGCGTAACCAGTTCAAGTGGGCCCTACAAAAGGCCAGACCGTACCTGCGAGACCCCAGTGGGGGTGACAGTATAGAATCGGTAGGGAAGTCCATCCATTTCGCCAGGAAGGGCTTCGACGGCATCGTTCACCTGATGCCCTTCACCTGCATGCCGGAGCTGGTGGCGCAGACGATTTTGACCCGGGTGGCGAGCGATCTTAACATTCCGATACTCACTCTGATCTTCGATGAGCACACCTCGCCCGGTGGTGTGCAAACCCGGTTGGAGGCCTTTGTTGATCTGATCAAGCAACGGCGCTGATATCCCCTCTTTAGAAATCGGCGGTTTCCCATTTACCACAACGATCCCCCCAGCGCACCAATCGCTCCTGACCCGGCGCCACCAGCATCTTGACCTCCATTACCTCGCAGCCGTTGGAGCAGCCCTCACATTCAAAACTATTGAACTGATAGTCTATTTCTCCAACCTCGAAACCACGGAATCGGGTTCGGCCGCTGGATGCCACCGCTTCCTTGGCGAGCAGCGCGGAACCAATGGCCCCCATAACCTCAAAATGAGGGGGAATGATCAACCGTTTCCCCAGAACACGCTCGAAGGCGGCCCGCATGCCCACGTTGGCTGCCACACCCCCCTGGAAGAGAATGGGTTCTCGGAGATCCTGGCTTTTTACCAGGTTGTTCAGGTAATTGCGCACCAGGGCCTCGCATAGGCCAGCGATGATGTCTTCCGCACTGTGGCCCATCTGTTGCTTGTGGATCATGTCCGATTCGGCAAAAACCGTGCAGCGGCTTGCGATCTTCACCGGCTTCTTGGCCTTGAGGGCATAGTCACCAAAGGCTTCAATGGGGATTCCCAGCCGGTGCGCCTGTTGGTCTAAGAACGAACCGGTGCCCGCGGCACACACCGTGTTCATGGCAAAGTCGATGACGGTGCCGTTGCGCAAAATAATGTTCTTGGAATCCTGGCCGCCGATCTCGATGATGGTCTGGATCGATGGCTCATAGTGAAGAACAGCCACCGCGTGGGCAGTGATCTCATTCTTGATGACATCGGCACCCGTCAGAATGCCCGCCAGGTAGCGACCGCTGCCCGTGGTTCCCAAGCCCGTGATGGTCACAGCTCCATCCATCTCCCTGGCCAACTCCTTGAGGCCATTCTGCATGATCCTCACGGGCTGGCCATGGGTGAGCAAGTATTTCTTATAGAGCAGTTCACCCGCCTCATTTATCAGTGCCAGATTGGTGCTAATGGAGCCCACATCAATTCCGAGGTAAGCGGCTTTCATGGTCATATCCTCCCAGTAATGTAAATTGTCTGTTGTAAGTAATCAGTTGTATTTATATTCCCTCTCGTTTCCAGGCTCCGCCACAATTCCATATACCCCAATCCCCTACCAGATGGAAAAATTGTTTTCTGTATCTAAATATGATGGCTTCGTAAAAAGTCTTTTCACCTGTCATTGCGAGGAGCGGAGCGACAAAGCAATCTCGTAAATTCAAGTACTTACATTGAAGGAGATTGCTTCGCTTCGCTCGCAATGACATCAATGTCGACTTTTTACGAGACCATCAAATATTATTGTACATTGTATTAAAAGTAAAGAATTGCTATCTCAATGGTGCTGCATCTGAATGAAGCAAATACGGGGGTTGAAGAATATATAAAAGTATGAGATAAATAACCTCTACATTGCTCGCCACTGGAGGGATATTAGAGGTGGGGTTTTGGCTGCTGTATATTCAGAAGCCAAGGCAGCAGTGGAAATTCTTATAAAGGAAGGTGCGCAATTGGCATCTAAAATTTGCGTGATAATTCCAGCATACAATGCCTCTGAGACAATAGGGCAAGTAGTCAGAGGAGCATTAAAATACGTGCCCCTTGTTATAGTCGCAGATGATGGCTCAACTGATCATACAGCCAAGTTTGCTGCTGAAGCAGACGGTGAGGTAATATTAATAGAGAAAAACCGAGGGAAAGGGCACGCATTAAAGATGCTTTTCCAGAGGGCTATCGATAAAGGATACGATGCTGTAATCAGTATGGATGCTGATTTGCAGCATGACCCTGAAAAGATTCCCAATTTTATTCAAATACATAATATACATCCAAATGACATAATCGTAGGTTCAAGAATGCATGAGAAGGAAAAGATACCAAGGGCAAGATATAATTCGATGCATGTTGCAAGGTTCTATGTCTCTCTTGCAGCAAACCAATTCATTGAGGATACACAATGCGGCTTCAGGCTATATCCTCTGTCATTAATAAAGAAAATCCTGTTAACAACAGATGGGTATGTCACCGAAACTGAAATATTGATGAAGGCAGGAGATGGGGGCGGTTTTATAAGGTCTGTAAAAATCGAGACGATATATGGCAATTATAATAGCCATTTCAGGCCGATAATGGATGTAGCTGCCATAACAGCTTATGTGATTTCTTATCTCATGATAAAATGGCTTATAGAAGGGGTATGTTCCGATAGGCCTTACTCGTATTCACCAAACAATATTCGTGACTTAATAGGTCAGCATAAGATAATAGACAGGCTTTTTCAGGCTATAATCGTGCCCACAATTTTTCCTGGATCGGTCTTATTCTTAATCGAGTACATATTTTTCTCACCAATTATCAAAAATAATTTTGCGTCTATTCGGAGGCTCAATTCTGGGTTTTTTAAGATTACACTTGCAACATATATGCTTCCTGTTCTCGTGATGATTGCAATAATTGAGAAATCATGTAATGCTGTTGGGGTCAAGCTAAGGTTTTTGGATAGGATTATAAAAATGTTTTATCCTCATTTGTGGAAAGAAAAAGAGAGTACCTAAAGGCAAATATATTGCTGGAGAGACTAAGAAATCCTTGTACAGTAATTCCAAGACCTGACTTTGCCCGCTTTAATCTTGATGAACTCGTAAAAAGTCTTTTCACCTGTCATTGCGAGGAGCGGAGCGACAAAGCAATCTCACAAATTCAAGTACTTACATTGAAGGAGATTGCTTCGCTTCGCTCGCAATGACACCAATGTAGACTTTTTACGAAACCATCAATCTTGCGCAAGGAAAGTTCCTTTGCTAAATATTATATTACTTGTCATTTTATCCCCTTTTCACTACTCTGGCGCACAACTTTATGGAATTTAAGGATAAAAGAGTGATTGTTACTGGAGGCACCAAGGGCCTGGGAAAGGCAATAGCCTTAGCTTTTGCTCGGGAAGGTGCATGGGTGGGCGTAAATTATTCTTCTGATGATAAGAGCGCATCGAGGACAGAGGCAGAACTGGAAGGCTTAGCAACAAAATCTCTTCTCTTAAAGGCAGATGTCTCCATCGCGGCTGATGTTGAGAACATGATAGGCAGCGTTTTAGACCAATGGGAATATGTAGATATCTTGGTTAACAATGCCGGAATTATCAGAGACAAATTGCTCATGTTCCTTGACGAGGAGGATTGGGATCGGGTGCTGGAAGTCAACCTGAAGGGAACTTATCTCTGTTCCAGGGCAATTATGAAAACTATGATAGCTCGGAGGTTTGGTCGTATTATTAATATCATTTCACCCAGCGCACTTACTGGAAGGGCGGGCCAGACAAATTATTCGGCCTCAAAGGGGGGAATAATCTCCTTTACCAAATCCCTTTCCAAGGAGATGGCGCGGCTGGGCATTACGGTAAACGCGGTGTGCCCGGGGATTATTTCCACCCCGATGACAGAGAATCTGGATCAGGAGACAAAGAGCAATTTCTTAAATATGATCCCTATGGGTAGATTCGGTGAACCAGAAGACGTTGCCTGGGCAGTTCTCTTCCTGGCCTCAGAAAAGGCAGGATATATTACCGGCCAGGTATTGGCTGCTGATGGTGGTTTGACTTGAAACAAAACGTTAGGAGGTAAAAAAGATTGGAAGAAATCGTCAATAATTCAGAGGCACTGTGCGAATATCTCAAGAAAATGATCATTGACACCCTTAAGTTGGAAGGTGTTGCTGTAGAAGGAATTGACAGCAGTGCCCCTCTATTCAGGAAAGGATTGGGCCTTGATTCCATAGATGCCCTGGAGCTTGTAGTGGCCATCGAGAAGATTTTCAATGTTATCATTGAAGATGAGGAGGTGGGTAAAAGGGCATTCACTTCGATAAATGCTTTAGCTAAATTCATACAGGAAAAATATAAGCAGGGGAAGTAGCCCGTGCAGTGGATAGAGACAGAGGAAATGGTCCGTTTTAACGAGGTGGACGAATGGGGGATGGCCTGGTATGGCCATTATATGGCATGGTTTGAGGTTGGCCGGATATCCTTACTGCGGCAATTTGATCTTCTGCCCAGGCAGATCGTTGACCTGGGTTATGTTGCACCTGTAATCAGCTTAAAATGCGATTTCAAAAACCCGGCAGCATCTGGTGACCGGATCATTATTAGAACGACTGCGGTCAAACCGGAAATCGCTGCCTTAATATTTAAATTTGAGATATTACTCAAAGAAAATCGAACCCTTCTTGCTCGTGGAGAAACGACACAGGTGCTTTTAACAACCAATAGAAAAATGATTTATCGACTCAGCGGGGAACTTGAAAACCGAATAAGGAATCTGGTGGACTATTGTTTACAGGATGTAACTGTTCAGGTAGCCACCAAGGCACCAAGACACAAAGAATAGGCCTGCCCCCCATCGTCCCAGACTACATGGCAGGGGAAAGATGCCCCGTGTTCGTTACGCTAACAACATAATAGGAACATATACCTTCTCCTGGTTAATCGGCCAGTCTGTTGAGGATTCACAATGTGCGTTCAGGCTCTATGACCCCGAAGTGATGGAAAACATCTACATTTTGAATGATGGTTTTGAGGCGGAGGCAGACATCCTGTTGAGGGCAGGTAAGCGGGGTTACAGGATAGGCTTCGTGCCTATTAAGACGATCTATTTTCCAAACCACCAACATCGATCCTACTACCGTCCGATAAAGGATACTTTTCGTATCAGCATCATATTTCTTATGAATTTGTTCTGGAAAAATCGATGAGCACAAATACCTCAAGACGGGTGGCCATAACAGGTCTTGGTATTATAACCGCCATCGGGGAGTCCATACCCACATTCAGACAAGCACTGTTTAGCGGGAAATGTGGAATTGGGCCAATATCACTTTTTGACACTACCGGTTTTCCCTGTCAGGTGGCCGCACAAATAAAAAACATAAATCTGGAGGCCCTGTTCAAACCCCAGGAAATAAAAAGGGTTTCCAGGTGTGATCTTTTGGGCCTCATTGCTGCTCAGGAAGCCTTATTAGATTCTAATCTGGATCTTGAAAGATGCTCTAAGAACAAAATCGGTGTTGTTCTGGGAGGTGGCGCAGGCGGTATGCTCTCTTGGGAGAAATATCGCCGCACCTCATGGCTAAAAAAAGCTAAGGCAAGACCATCCCTACTGCTTCCCGTCGCACACTGCACCTTAAGCGATCTCATTGCCAGCCGCTATAGGCTGACTGGATTTCGGGCGACTATCTCAACGGCTTGCTCTTCAAGTGCTACCTCAATCGGGTATGGTTTTGATTTGATTCGATCAGGTGCTCAGGAGATTATTGTCACAGGAGGAAGCGAATCCCTCTCAGAATTGACCTTTGCAGGATTCAGTTCTTTGAGACTCATGGACCCTGAGTATTGCCGTCCCTTTGATAAAAGCCGCCGGGGACTCTCTCTGGGGGAGGGGGCTGCAATCCTTGTCTTGGAAGATTATGAGAGTGCCGAAGATAGAGGAGCAACCATTTACGGCGAAGTGCTTGGCTATGCCACTAATTCGGATGCCTTCCATATGACCTCCCCGGACCCCGAGGCCATGGGCATGAGCAGGGTGATGGCAAAGGCCCTGGAGACAGCCAACGTAAGTACAGATCAAGTGGACTACGTCAATGCCCACGGTACAGCTACCAAGATAAACGATCAAATGGAAACCAAGGCTATCAAGAGGGTCTTTGGCGAGAAAGGTGCTAGAGATCTTGCCATTAGCTCAACAAAATCCATGGTCGGTCATTGTCTCGGATCAGCAGGGGCAATCGAAGCAGTAGCCACAGTCCAGGCCTTGTGCGAACAGGTTGTACCACCTACGATCCACTTAGAGAATCCTGACCCAGATTGCGATCTGGACTATGTTCCAAATAATTCCAGGACACAGGAAATCCGTATCGCCCTGAACAATTCCTTTGCCTTTGGGGGAAATAATACTTCAGTGGTTTTTGGCCGAGGCCAGGTACAAAAGGAAGAGTTGAAGAGTTAGAAATGATCGATATTGTTTTCACAGGTATTGGAGTTGTCAGTCCACTGGGTGTGGGACGGGAAGCCTTCTGGGAGAACTGCCGGAAGGCAAAGACAGGAATAAAGAAAATCACCTCCTTTGACACGAGTTCCCTACGATCTAATATCGCTGGTTGGGTTGAGGGCTTTGATCCAAGTGAATTTATGTCACCGGGGGTCTATCGGCGAATGAGCAGAATTTCAAGGATGGCGGTAGCCTCCAGTGTGGAGGCGCTGAAAGATAGTGGTCTAATTCTGGATACGATCGACAGAGAAAGAATCGCTGTCATTATGGGAACATCATACGGTAGCAGTTCTCATGTGGAGGACTTCTATATCAGCCTTCTCAAAGACGGGCCTCGAGGGGCCCAGCCATTCTTATTCCCGGAAACTGTCCCTAATGCACCTGCAAGCCATATTGCCATGTTTCATGGGATAACAGGCCCTAACACCACCTTTTGCCAAAACGAGATCTCCGCAGAGAATGCTATCCTGTATGCCCAGAATCTGCTGTTACAAAATCAGGTGGATCTGGCCCTCGTGGGAGGAGCCGATGAGCTATCCGCTATACAGTATTCCTGCTACGATGCCGTGAGTGCGCTCAACAAAATCAAAGTGGAGAATTATGAACCTGCAAACCCTAAACTCGGTGGCGGCCTTATTCTTGGGGAAGGCGCCGGGATCCTCGTCATGGAAAGGCTCGATTTTGCTCTTGCCCGAGATGCAGACATCTACGGAATTCTCAGATCCGGTGTAATTACAGGGGGCATAACATCCGTTGGACACTACGAAGCCGAAGGGGAACAGATGGCCCGGGCTATGTCCCTGGCTATGAAAGAGGCCAACATCGACCCTGATGAGATTGATCAAATCAATGTCTCTGCCAATTTCTCCGGTGAATTAGATCGCATGGAGTATAATCAGCTCAAAAGAATCTTCACAAAGCGTATGAACGATTTGACGGTCACACCTTTGAAATATCTCACAGGTGATTTCGGGGGAGCCGGGGTTATCCGGGCAGCCGCCATTCTTCTTAGCCTCCGTCACCAGGTGCCCCTTCCCACAGTAAGCGCTGAAATATTGAAGGGCGAGCCTGAATGTTCCCTGGCGTGGGATCTGCATCCGAGAGGTAAAACTCAGGTAGCCCTGATGACCACCACCACTTTTGGTGGGGGTAGTACAAGCTTTGTCTTTACTAAAGGTGGCTCTTCACTAAAATCTGTGGCAAATGCATGAGAAGGACGCTGATCACCTTGAATGACAAACTCAGAAAGCTGCGCAATGTTCTTCATCTCCGGAAGCTCTGTAAGCATCTGAGCGGCTTATCCGCGGCCTTTTTTTTGTTGCTTCTTTTTGGATGTTTTCAAATTACCGAGTTGAAAGAGAAGACTCAGAAAGAGCCTCGTAATTCTACTCTGCTTTTAGAATTGGGAAAAGCTCACTTTGATGCCAAACATTATGAGGAGGCCAAGAAAGTACTAAAAGAAGCGATCAATATAGACCGGCGGAATGTGGAAGCTTATAAATGGCTCGTGCTAACCCTTCGGGAAATCATCGCCAAAGGATATGATGAGAAAATCTATGAAGATACCAACTATCGCAGAAAGCTTGCATTTGAAGGGTATAGAGCGTTAAACAAAGCTGTTAGTCTTGCGCCGGAAGATGGTGAGCTCCGACTTCTGAGAGGAATTGCTGGAGTGGAAGTGCCCTTCTTCGTTCGTAAGCTTGAGCAGGGGATAGATGATCTAAATAGGGTTCTAAAGAGTGATGTTCCTGACTCTACTAAGGCGGAAGCCTTGTACTGGCTTGGGGAAGCATACCAGAAAAAAGCTATGAGCTATTGGATCAGGGTAGTGTCTGAAGATCCAAACTCCAAAGCATCCGAGGCAGTTTTTGATAGAATGAGGCCTGCGGTAAAACGATTCGATCTTTCACAATACCAGCCTCCTGTTTTAGCAATAGATTTCATCTTAGGATTCCGAGATGAATTAGAGCCACAGACCGCGGTGTGGATTGAAGATAGAAAGGGCAATTTTGTAAAAACTATCTATGTCTCAGGGTTCAGTGGACATGCTAAAGAAAAGCAGGTTAGGCTACCCAAATGGGCGAGATCATCGGAATTCGTTGATGTTGATGCAGTGACTGGTGCAAGCATAAATTCAGGGCATCATATTTATGTCTGGGATTTGAAGGATAATTCGGGTAGAAGAGTGAAAGCAGGGGAATATGTCGTAAAGGTGGAGGTGGTCTATTGGCCAAGCAGGCAGCATCAATTAGTCTCGGCTAGTGTTAACTTGGGAGAAAAAGGAGATCGAACAGTAGTCGAGCAAGGGGACTTTATACCATATTTGGAAGTTAATTATTTCCCTGTAAGAGAAAAGTAGGTGTTTCGTATGTGAGAGTATCAAATTTTTTCCTTTTTTTGTTAATAATATGAATCGTTATTATGAAAGTTCTTCTCGTCTCACCCAATGTTGAGTCTCTTCCCGATCCTGTTTTTCCCCTCGGTTTAGCATACATCGGCGCTTCCCTAAAGGATAATGGAATCCAGCATCAGGTTCTGGACCTGTGTTTTGTCCAGGACTATGAAGCGGCTATTGAGTCTGCTATAATCTCATTCCAACCTGATATCATAGGCCTGTCGTTGAGAAATCTCGATAATGTGAGTTATCCGAATTATATCTCCTACCTCCCCTTTTACCGCCAGGTCGTTCAAACCATCAGGAGAAAAAGCCAAGGACTCATCGTCATAGGAGGGAGTGGTTTTGCCCTGGTGCCTGACTCAATCTTAGAATATCTGGGCGCTGATTTTGGAATTGTGGGGGAAGGTGAGCTCTCCTTTGTCAAACTCATAAATCATATCGAGGAGAAAAACGATCCTGATGGTAGCCTTAGACCAGGAATTATCGATTATTCCTCTGAAATTATTGAAAACCTGGACGCCCTTCCAATCCCGGATCGGTCAGGATTCGACAACGATGCATATCTAAAATGGGGAGGAATGGGCAACATACAGACAAAAAGGGGCTGCCCTTTCAGATGTATTTACTGCACTTACCCTATTATCGAAGGAGAAAAGGTAAGATTACGAAACCCAAAACTCATCTGCGATGAGATTGAGCACATGCTGGAATATGGGATAAACAACCTGTTCTTTGTTGATAATACATTTAACTATCCCATGGATCATGCTCAAGCCATCTGCCAGGAAATTATCAGCCGGAATCTCCCTGTTAAATGGAGTTGCTACGCTAATCCCAGATTTATCACCCCAGAACTTGTCGAACTAATGCTTGCTTCAGGGTGCACTGGGCTGGAATTCGGAAGCGATGCTGCTAATCAGAGCATGCTGGTCAATTTGGGTAAAAACTTTACAGTCAATGATCTCAGGGAGGCCTCTGCCATCTGCCAGAAGTCAGGCATATCTTATTGTCATAACCTACTTTTAGGGGGACCAGGGGAGACAATGGAGACAGTTCGTCAGACATTGGATGCAATAAACAATATGTCTCCCACAGCCGTTATCTGTATGATCGGTATCAGGATATCCCCAAAGACCAGATTATCTCTCATAGCCATGGAGGAGGGGATGATTGGCCCTGAAGAGGATTTCTTGAAACAAGTCTTTTACCTCTCTCCTGCCATAGAAAATGAGATCTTGCCTTTCATAGAAAACTTTTCAAAGGAAAACCCGACCTGGATTTTCCCCGGCCTGAATATCAATATAAATGTGGAACTACAAAAGAAACTGCGCCGCTTCGGGATCAAGGGGCCTCTCTGGGAGCATATGAAGATTGGAGAAAGGTTTAGGAAGAGGTAACTATTCAGCCACTAAGACACGAAGGCACAAACAATTGAAAATTTACAATTGAAAATTTACAATTGAAATTGGTGCCTTGGTGGCTACCTGAACAGTTACAGGAAGAGATGATTCAGACCTGTGATCCACCAAGAGCTTTTATTTACGTCAATACAGATGTTAACCAATTTTCCTTTGACATTAATTTTGTCTTTCTTTACTTTTGTTGCCATGGATAGCCTATTGTGGAAATTGGACCCGGCCAGATCCTTTCGGACCAGGGCCGATGTTGCGTGACAACAATGCCCAAGGCCTTACACAAATTACACACCGTGACCAGTTTACTGCTCGCTCTGTGTCTGCTGGTCGCCTTCTCCTGTGCCTCCCGGGAACAGCTCACTGTCACCGGTGCTGAGAGGCTTTTCGGCAAGAATAAGGTCAACGATACCAGTTACCGATGGAAGGAGATCCAGGGTAATCACTTTCGCATCATCTATCCTGAAGAGCTCAGGCAGCGGGCCTTTTATATAGCCCGCATCTATGACGCAAACCTGGAACGTATCAGTCGCGATCTTGGGGTTCGACTTGACCGGGCCATTCCTGTGTTCATTTACCCGTCACAGGAAGAGTATGAGACGACCCACATTACCGCCGGATTGGTAGAGGGCAGTGGCGGCTTTACGGAATTTTTCAAAGAAAGAGTCGTGTTTCCGGTACACGGTAGCAACAGGGGCCTCAAGCATCTGGCCTTGCACGAGATGACCCATGCCGTACAGCTCAAGTACCTGCTCCAGGGCCCATACCGCTCCCTGCAGCTCTTACTCACTGGAGTGCTGTCGCCCCTCTGGTTCTTAGAAGGACTGGCTGAATACGAGTCCGCGGCCTGGGATAGTATGGCCGCTATGCAGGTGCGCGATGCGGTCATGGATCACAAGCTCATTCCACTCAACCAGCTGCGAGGATTCAGCCACCTGGCCACACCCCAGATTCACCTGGCCTACCACCAGAGTGACCTTTTCATTCAGTTCCTGGTGGAGACCTATGGTCCACAATGCATCGCCCGCATCCTGAGGTTGACCAAAAACAGGCTCAACCTCCATAAGGCCCTCCACAAGGTGACAGGCTTGAAGCCCTTGCCCCTCGAGTGGAAGTGGCAGGAGTATGCCGACAAGCGTCTTCGAGTGGGCGGCAAGGGGTATCAGGACCCCCCATCCCAGGCGCGGCTGCTCACGGATAACAGGGGCTGGAACCTCTTTCCCTCTTACAGTCCCGACAGCAGCCGGATTGCCTTCCTGTCCGACTGGGAGAACGAGGGGTTTTATTTCTCCCTCTACATCCTTGAACTTGCTACTGGCCGGCTTCGGAAGATCAAGAGGCGGGGTTTGGAACATTCCTCTTTTGGCTGGTCCCATGACGGCAAACGTCTGGTTCTTGTGAGCGATGACGACAATCGGAGCGATCTCTTTGTCTGCGACCTGGAGCAGAATAAGTTGGAGCGTATCCGGCAGAAATCTCGCAATAACCGTCAGCCCTCCTTTCTGCCAGGGGATGAAGAGGTGGGATTCGTGGCAACCATGAATGGCATTGCCGACGTCTACAAGATCCGGCTTGCCGACGGGAGGGTCACTCCCTTGACTCAGACACCCAACGACGAGTCCCACCCCCGGTGGTCGCCGGATGGGCGCTTCCTGGTCTTTTCAAGAGAGTACCTGGAACAGTACGATCTGGTGATCAAAGACCTGGACAGTGGTAAGGAGACCCGTCTCACCCACACCCCGTACCATGAGCTGTCACCTGTCTTCATGCCCGGAGGCGAAGCGCTCATTTACGTGTCCGACCAGGACGGCATTTTTAATCTGCACCGGCTGGATCTGCGGAGTGGCATAAGTTGGCCATTGTCTCGGGTAATAGGCGGGGTCTTCACCCCCCAGGTCAGCCAGGACGGCCAGCGGGTGCTCTTTACCTACTTTCGCCACGGGCAATACAGGATTTTCGAAAGCCCCATGTTGACAAAATTATCAGGAGCTGGGAATGCGTCGGGGGTCCTGATCTTTGCCGGAGAAAAACCATGAATGGGTGGCCCCACTCGTTACGCAGACCTTGGTGGTTGCTGCTCCTCGGGCTGATAGTGCTCTACCCTTTTCATTGGGCTCCTCAAGGCTTGGCAGCCCCATATGCTGAGCAGGATTACCGCGGCGGTTTTTCCACCGACTTCTTTTTCCCCTATCTGGAATACAATGAAAAGGACGGGACCATTCCCGGTTTCGACTGGGATGCAAGCAGCGACCTGGGAGAGCATCAGTTAAGCGCTCACGGCGGCATCGGCACGGAAAGCGGCAAGGAACAGCTGCTGTTGGGGTATACCTACCTTGGCTGGTACCCGTCCCTGGGTCTGAACCTCTTTGATAAGAACACCTTTTATGAAGACATCGGCGGCACCGGCAAAGATGAGGACGACTGGCTCAGGGAGGTGGGCGGCAACCTCTTCGTTAATTACCCACTCGATTTCCACCATCGCATCTCCCTCGCCTACTATGTGGAATCGGTGGAACTGCCGGACGAGACAACGCGGCTGAACGACGTCTCGGTGAGCCTTGTACGGGACACAGCCCAGTATTACATCATGGAGGCCATCTCCGGCACCCAGGTGAATCTCACCGCCCAATACGGCGACGAGGCCCTGGGTAGCGAGCGGGACTTTGAGAGCTACACCGGAGATTTACGGCTCTATGCCAACATTGATCTGGGGCGCTATTTCTCGTTTGGTCATCGCCTGGCAGCGGCTTTTCGTCTCCACGGCGGGGTCAAGAAGAACGACCCCCGATTCTTTCACCTGGGCGGCTCCGACGGCCTGCGCGGCTACGACTACCACGAGTTTTTCGGCGAGAAGATGTGGGCCACCACCTTAGAGCTGCGGTATCCGACCTACATGATCCGACGCACCACCACCGCGTGGGACGCCTTTCACTTCCATCAGTTGCTTGTCCTGGCCTTTGTGGACGCCGGCGAGATCTGGCGCCACCATGAGGACGATGAGTCTATCTCTGGGGTGGACGCAGCAGTGGGTGCCGGTGTCCGGCTACAGATGTTCCTCTTTGGCAAAATCCCCTTTGTGGTGGGCATGGATGTGGCCCGGAGCCTCACCGACCCTGAGCGCGATACCCAGGCTTACCTGGTGCTGAAAATGGGGCTCTAAGCCTCAAAATGAGAACAGCTATTAGGTGCAAGCGGTAGAGGACGTGGAACATGACCGTTCGCCCAAGATTCGTTCACACCAACATCATGGCTCAAGGCAAATGTCCGGTTTGGATAGGGACTGAATATGAATGATCTGAAGAATTATCCGATCTCTATAGCCGAAGTTGTTCGTGCTCGTTCCATTGTTGAGCGTTTCTTAAAACCGACTCAGTTAACTCACTATGAAGGCCTGTCAAAGGCATTACAGGCAGACGTCTACATAAAACATGAAAACCATAATCCCACCGGTACCTTTAAAATCCGTGGTGGAGTCAACTTACTTCACCATCTTAGGGAGAAGAGCATTAATGGAGTAATCACCTTCTCAAC
>SDBU01005151.1_pt1 | contig 15753 bp, 36 predicted proteins | sample 2277071 | NCBI WGS metagenome assembly SDBU01 (sample SAMN10397929, study PRJNA504765) | marine sediment metagenome | isolation source: marine sediment core GS08_GC12, 126 cmbsf | place: Arctic Ocean: Gakkel Ridge, Loki's castle | collected 2008
CCCTTATATTGTTGGAATGGAAAGAAGACTAAAAAGTCTCTAGGTTGGGGATGGAATAATACAAAGAATGGTTATGAATATAAAAATGGAGTTCACCACAGAATTAATATTCCAACAGATAGAAATTGTGATTTCTTTATACTTGTAGGGATGGATCATAATTGGAAAACACAAAAGGTTTTTATTGTTCCAAAAGAGGTTATTGGGCAAAGAACATTTTTTAAAGAACCGGTTGATAGGAAGAAGAAGAACACTTATGCAAAGTTTCACTTATCAGATTATGAAAATAAATGGGAGCTGATTACTCTTTTCAGCACTTATACGAAATGAAACAAGGATTAATAGATTTGGTTGGAGGAATTGGAATTGGACTTTGCTTTTCAAAGCATTGGGGAGTTGGGATATTATTAATTATTATTTCATTAATAACTGCACAGATTGAATTAGATAATGAGAAGAAACAAAAAACTTCGCAAAATAGAAGAAAGGAGAAATCAAAATGAAAGAAATACCCGAATTTGATATAATAGAACTTTTAGAAAGTCAGATGAAAGACCAGGGATGTTTTGGAGATAGTTTAGATTCTATTAAACTTATGCAAGGACATATCTATGAATGGATTAAACTTTTTGGATTAGAAGAACACATTACACTTTTGAAGGAGAACACGAACTAAAATGGAAGATACTAATTGGAATGTAGATTTGAATGGAAGAGATATGATTTTAGGAGTTTGTGCTGGATCAATAGCCGTAGGAATAACCAATATAATCTCTAAGGCCATATTTCAAATTTCAGAGATGACTAGAAACATTTCTTTTATTAGTGCTGCAATAGTTTGGATAATAATTATTTGGATAATTCAAATGAAGAAATGGAAGGAAGAAGAAAAGAAGGAGAACACGCAATAAAATGGAAAGTAAAGAAAGATTAAAACAATATGAAAGAGAATTATCAGACCTAGAGAAAAATACGCAGAGAGAGATATTAGAGGAAATGAGATACACTAGAACTAGGGGAGAACAAGAGAGGGTTAGAAATAGATTTGAGAGAGAATTACATATAAGAAGAAGAATCATTCTTGCAAAGATGTATGGATATACGGAAGCATTAAATGATGTTGAAGGGATAACTTCGTCTTCTGCACCAAAGGAGAAACAAGAATGAATTATAAATTAAAACCAAAAAGTAAGGGAGCATTATTATTATTCATAGTCGAGATTTTAATAATGATATTTGTATTAGTTTGTGCATTAAAATATTTTGCATCAACAACTCCAAGCGATCCTTCTGGGATACCTGAATTCATTTTTGTAGCAGTTCTTTTATTGATGATAATGACTAAGATAGGAGATGGGATGAACAAATCTATGACAGACATAATTAAATTATTTGAAAAGAAAACTTCCCAAAAGAGGAGGAAGACGCAATGATAGGAGAAAAAACTATGAAGGATTTAAAGAAAAGAATAGTGGCTCAAGTAGATGAGGATGAGATGGTTAAACTTATTGAACAAGACTTAAATATATTTTTTGATGAAGTTCGACTTTTAAAAGTTAAGATTTTAAAATTAAAGAATGAGGTTACACTTTTGACAGCAAATGGGAACTGAAAATATGAAAGAAGGATTATGGATAACTGCCATGGGAAGAATTGTTTTAGATAATCATGGATATGAAACATTCTCAGAACCAGGGGATAGAAAGCTAATGACTAAAGAAGAATTAACTAATGGAATTAAATTTGAGGAGTTTATATTAAGACTAACCTCGCTTAAGGGGAATAAGACGAAATGACATTTGAACAAATAGTAATTAAAATAATAGAATCTGGTGCAGATATTTATAGCTTAGCTACTATTGGAGGAACACTATTAATAATAACCTTATTAATCTTTTTCATAAGAGATTTTAATAAATTGTTTTTTACTGAGTTATTTGTTGCTCCAATTGTTGGGATGGTTGGAATGAAAATATGTTATACATTATATATTGAATTAGCAGAATATTCTTGGAACTGGATTGTTTGTTTACTAATGATAATCGGATTTGTTATGGTATTAATTTCAATATATTTACAACAAATAGAAAAGACTTCCCATAAGGATGAAAAGGTGAAGTCAAAATGAATGGTGATGATTGGGGAATTTTAGTAGGGGTATTAGTAATCATATTATTTATTGGATTAATAGTTTTACTAGTCTATAATGATATTCAAAAAGATAAAGATCTATGTGAGAATATATGTGCTAAGAAAGGACATGAAAGTTTAGGATATAAAGGTGGTAATTGGAATAAGGATGAAGAATGTAAATGTTTAACTGATGGAGGAGATATTAAATATTATCCTGCAGGATAAATTTCGTAAATGAAACAAAATGGGAACTAATCAAACAAACAAATACCTAGATAAAATAGGATTTCATTATTGCCTACCAGGAGTAATGATAAACCTAATATTTTGGGCAATTACAAAAAATGTGGGAATGGCATTTGTTGCAATGAGCTATGCCTTTATTGGATTAACAACAAGTACAATGCTGGGGGTTTCGCAAAATTAAGAATATGGGAAACAAAAAACAACAACAAGAAGATAATAGAATAATTATATTTGTAGGACTAATAGCCTTGGTTCTAGTTATTTCATTCTTTGCTAGAGTTGGTATTTTTTCTTCATATGATATGACTTACGATGATATTTGTAGTATTGAGTTTGGAGATAATTGGAAATATGAATATGATGATTTCTTTGGAAAAACTTGTGTAGAAGTAGATTATATCTCTCTGAATATAATAAATAGAACTTCATTCAATTGGACTAGTGATAAAATATTAGATAAATATTGTCCTGAGGATAATAAGTTTTGGGATTTAAGTAAGTGGAGTAATGGTTGTGAAGACTGGAGAATTTCGTTAAATAAGACAAATGGGAAGTGAATGTATTGGTGGAGTGTGTTGGCCTTGGTATGGCTTAATGATTGCAGGAGTAATTATAATGATATTCAAAGTAATAATACCTTTAATTAAAATGAAAAAACAAAATAAGACAAATGGGAAATAAAATAATCATAGGCAAGGAAATAAAATGTAAGAGCAATCCTATTGTTCCTTGTGTTTTTCTCATAACTTCCTTGCCACCTTTAAAATGAAAATAAATTTACCAAAAACAAAACAAGATTTTGCAATAGTAATTGGGTCTACATTAGGTTTAGCTATTTGTATTATATTTTTATAAACCTCGTAAAAAAAAGAAACAAAATGGCAAAAGAAAAAATAATAAAAGAAGATAATATGGATGAATTTGCATTAAACCTAGTTAAGCATGGGCAACAAGCTGAGAGAAAACGTGTGTTGGGGTTGATTGATAGAAGACTTAAACGAGCAAAAGAATTAAATAAAGATGTTAAAAAGAGAACAGGTATGGAAGGGGTTAGATTAACTGCAGTAATAATTTGTTTAGAAGAGCTAAAAGATAAATGGATGACTTCGTAAAAAACGATTATAGGAAATGAAGATAAGGCAGAGAGTGGAGTGAGCGGACATTTACTCCGTTAGCTTCACATTGGATAATAGTGTGTTCGAATCATACCTCTGCCATTGGGTATATACCTATCACGTAATGGTGTGACACCCAGGAAAGACGGGGAATTGGGGGGGCCTTTTGTTCGTTAAGTATAAGACACCCCCTCTTTTATAAACAAATAATAAAATAAAAATGGAATACAAACATAGTTGGAGTTTAGAAGAAGAAATGAAATGGTTAGAAGCTAAACTTTGTGATTTAAAAAGAGAAGAAAGAATAGTTGTAAATGCTTTAGCTTATCTTCAACAATTACATAAAATCAAGAAGGAGAAATCTTAAATGGAAAATAGAAAAGTACAAGGTATTACTGGTAGGGTAAAGATCAAAAACGAGAAATGGTTTTTGCGTATCAAAGGAGATAACGCATTAGAATTTAATACCAAAACTAAGAAAGAAAGAAATACTCTTAGTGCTATAAGAAAGATGTTAATATCTTATGATATTAAGGATGTTGAATTAACTAATAGAATAAAATACATAAAGCATGTAAATGTTTCACAAGATAAATTAAGGAAGATGAAGGCGAGTGATAGATTTCCCATAATGCATGAAGAGAAAAGGGAGAGAAAATAATATATTCTACAAAACACATACCTTTATATACTTACTTACATACTTAATTATATGGAAAACAAAGAAACTAAAAGAGAATTATGGGTTGTAGGAAATCATAATTCTAAAAAACCTTTCATGGTGGTAGAATATTTTAGAGGAGATAATAATTATGTAGGGCATAAAGTATTAGCGAGATTTACCCAAATCTCAGAGGCAGAAAAGTTTAAGCAAAAGGAGATCTTACGAATAAAATGAATGTTAAAAATAAACTAATGGAAATGGAAGGAATTAATAATGTGGTTTGTAGAGATAATGGAGATTTAGAGATATATTCTAATGATAATAAGAAAATTAAGAACAAAGTTTTAATGTTTTTATCAATGAACTCCTTATTACAATGTTTTGTTAATATAAATTTTGTGGAGATACCTAAATAACATGGCATTAAAAGATTGGAAAATTATAATAAATGAAAGAGATAGAGTTTGGTTTAGAAATATAAAAAGGGAAGATAAACAAATTGAAGTTGAGAGTACAAAAGAAATGGTATCATGCTTAAGCCACATACCTAAGACCATTTGGAAAACATATCTCCCAAATAGGTTAGGCGGACAAACCTCTAAATCTAAATCACAAGCAATGAAAAAAGCTAAAGAATATATGGAGAAAGATTAAATGAAACTTAAATGTAAAAGAAAGACATGCATGCATGAATGGGATTATCAAGGAGATAAAAAACCTAACAAGAACTTTGCAGTATATGTTGGTTGTCCTATTTGTAAGACCTCAGTTAAATTAGAAGAGATTAAAGAAGATGAATAAAAAAGAATTAAAAAAAGCATTCGCAGAAGGTTTAATTACCAAAGAACAATTCCAGGAGGAATTATTCAAGATAGAAACAACTGTGAAAGTTAAGAAAAGAAAGAAGCTTCCAGTTGCAATTTCAGAGGAGGAGTTTGTTAAATTAGTTAAAGCTACAAAATATGATCATTGGAAGGTTGCATTCTTATTTGGTTTTGCTGCAGGACTTAGAATATCTGAGGTTGTTAAATTACAAAAGAAAGATATTGATTTCAAACAAGGCCAGATATTTATTGATGATGCTAAAGGTGGAAAAGATAGGGTAGTTCCAATACCAAAAGGATTAATGCCTAAACATCTAAAACATATTCCTATGAAATGTGGAGCTAGAGCTTTACAATCTGCTTTTACTAAAACTGCTAAACTTGCAGGATTAATGAAAGATAAACCAGGATTACATTTTCATAGTTTAAGACATGGGTTTGCTTCTAAGTGTGCTGCAGCAGGAATGCCTATTCCTTACCTTAGAGATCTAATGGGGCATGAAAATATTTCAACAACTAATATTTATCTTAGGATGAACCCAAAAGATGCTTTACAAAGCTATCAGGAGTATTTTTAAAATGAGACCAAGAGAAGAAATAATGTTAGACACTTGTGCAAGTAAAACTATGATGGAGGTTCTTTTAGATCTAAGGGAGTTATTAATAGAAAAGACTAAGCCAAAAGGAAAATCAAGGGAGGAATGGGAACGTCAGTTCTGAAACGTTACAGAATGGAAATAGAGAAAATTAATGCAATACTTTTTTCAATAACTGTAATTATAGTTATTTTAGGAATAAATTATATGGTGTGGAGGTCGTAGTTGTTACAAATGGAAAACAAAGAATTTAACTTAACTAAGGAAATAGAAGTGGGGCAAGTATCTGCACCAAAATTAGATTCTTCTGATGTTGAGTTTTTAAGAGTAAAAGATGTGAAAGAATATATTAAAATACTAAGAGAAAACTCTACTTGTCCATTATGCCATTGTAGAAAAAGTCACCATAATCAGATGGCTTGTAAAAATGATAATTTTCTAATTGTAATTAAAGATTTAGATAAACTTGCAGGAGATAAATTAATATGAAAAGAAAACCAAGAGGAAAAACAGTAAGGTATTCAATAAATTATGATTTTATTTATGGTGAAGGAAATAAACCTTGCTGGAGATGTGGGAAAATAACAAGAGAAAATTATTATTGTAGGGAGTGCGTGAAATAGGTAATAACTGAAATGAAAACAATAAAAATATTTGAAGCATTTGCAGGATATGGTGGAGCTAGTTTTGCATTAAAGAACGTAGGAATAGATTTTGAATGTGTAGGTTACTCAGAAATAGATAAATATGCTATTGAATGTTATGAACAAAACCATTTTAGAAAAGAATATCCATTAGGAACAGGAGTTCTATCAACCAACTTTGGAGATATAACAAATATTGATCCAAAGGAATTACCTGACTTTGATTTATTTACTGGTGGATTTCCTTGCCAGGCCTTTTCAGTTGCTGGTAAAGGTAAGGGAGAATTAGATGCTAGGGGAACTTTATTTTATGATATAATAAGAATTTGTGAAGTAAAGAAACCAAAATACATTTTATTAGAGAATGTAAAAGGATTAACAAATAAAAGACATAAAGAAACATTTGATAAAATATTAAGTGAATTAGATAGGATTGGGTATTATGTTTTTTGGAAAGTATTAAATACTAAAAACTATGGGGTCCCTCAAAATAGAGACAGAGTTTTCTTTATCTGCTTTAGAAAAGATCAATGGCCTAATCATGGAGATTTTGAATTTCCAAAAGAAGAAGAATTAAAATTATTTCTAAAAGATATTCTTGAAGAAGATGTTGATGAGAAATATTATCTAAGTGAAGAACAAATAAAAAGATTATTAGAAAGAACGAAAGTTAAGATTCCAGAGTTAAATGAACCAAGTTGCTTTGATGTCTATAATAAAAAAGTAAAAATGGATCGAGTAAGTATTACTTTAACAGAGCCACACCATAACAACCTAAGATTAATAGAACCAAAAGTGATTGTGAATGTTAATCCTTCTGGAAAAGGAATGAATGGAAATGTTTATGCAGGAGATATTGCACCAACCATAACGACTAATAAGGGTGAAGGAAATAAGATAATCCAATTAAATAATCCTACACATTCAAATAATCGGATATATTCTGAAGAAGGATTAAGCCCAACATTAAATACCATGAATGGAGGAAATAGACAACCATTTATTTGTAGACCAGTTCTAACTCCCGATAGATTAAATAAAAGGCAAAATGGAAGGAGATTTAAAGAAGACGGAGATCCATCATTTACAATAACTGCTCAGGATAGACACGGAGTTTTGGTTATAAATGGCAGAGAATATTTTATAAGAAAATTAACACCAAAAGAATGCTTCAGACTTATGGGATTTTTAAATGATGAAATTAATGTTGATGGAATAAGCAACTCACAACAATATAAACTAGCGGGGAATGGTTGGGATATTAATTTAGTAAGTAAAATATTAAAAAATATGATTACGCAATTCATAGGAAATCGGAGGTCTGAAGAATGAAAGGAAATAATGGATCTGGAAATGTGGTTGAAAGAGATGATTGGGAAACCCCACAATGGCTTTTTGATATTTTGAATAAACAATATAATTTTAAGATAGATTGTTGTGCTACTAGATTCAATAGTAAGTGTCCAAGGAGTTTCGGTGATTTTGAGTTTTACAATGGAGACATTAAAGGGAATTGTTGGATGAATCCTCCATTTAGTAATGCCTATGATATGTTTTATCATTTTTTCTTAGTGGTTAAAAATGGGGTTGCTATATTTAGATGTGATGATATGGAAACAAAAATATGGCATGAGATTATCTTAAAAAAGGCAAGTTGGATATTCATTCCAAGGGGAAGAATTTCTTATGAAGGGAAAGTTGGAAAAAGATCTAGATTCCCAAGTGCATTGATTGGAATTAATGTTGAACCAATAAAAGATATAGATGGAGTTACCTTAATAATCAAACAAACTTCCCATAAACAGAGGAGTGCGAAGTAAGATGGGAAGAATGTTTAGAACTGATTGTGAATATATGGGGAGAGATAGATTTATGAATCGAGTTTGTAAGAAGAAGTTAGATTGCACATTAAGTTGTAAATACTTTAAAGATAAAATGGCTTCCGAAAAGACAAGGAAGGCGAAATAAGATGGGATATGATGATGTTTATACTGGAAGAGAAATAATAAAACTAATTAAAGAAGCTCCTGATATTGATTATGTTGGAGAGTTTTTAATTGGATGCATATTAGGTTATGGAGATATAAAAGATCAAGAAAAATTAGTTTCTAATTTAGATGAACATAAAGAAGATAAAGAAACTTCTGAAAAGAGTGCAAATAGGAAACAGGAGGTGAACAATGGCAACAAAGATAATATGTGATAGATGTGGAGCAGATATTTTAGGAGAAGATAATGAACTACATTTTACAAAGAAAAGAAATACTAGATATGGATATGATAAACTAATTAACTTATGTAATGGTTGTTTAGATAGTTTTGATAAATTCATGTCGCAAATGGTGGAAAATGGGAAGTGATAACATAACTTATTGCAATTCATGCAATTGTATGACTAAATCAATCAGGGAAGGAAGAGCCAAATATAAATGTGGAAAGTGTGGAGCAGATAAATCTCTTGGAGATTATTATCAATGGGAGGCCTCGCAGAAGATACCAAAACTGTAATATGGAGAAAATACTACATTTAACATTGAAAAAGAAATGGTTCGATTTAATCAAATCTGGAGAAAAGACTACAGAATATCGAGAGATAAAAGACTATTGGAAAAAGAGACTTGTAACGATAACTAATAAGAGAGTACTATGTCCTAACTTTATTGGACATCCCTTTAGTTTTAATGAATTTGATAAAATCAAATTTAGGAATGGTTATTCTAGAGATTCTCCACAGATGATTGTTGAGTTTAAAGGAATAGGTCTTGATGTATTTGAAGGAAAGATGTGCTTTGCAATTAAATTAGGAAGAATACTTCAGAAATGAATCGAAATACGCAATGAAAAACTATTATAAATCTTATGCAAAGAGAAAGGGAATAGAAAATTATACTTTGAAGTTTGCAACATTTATACATAAGAATTATTTTAAAAAACCAGGATTAATATTAGATATTGGTTGTGGTGCAGGATATTATATGTCTGCATTTAATAGTTTAGGATATAAAACTTATGGAATAGATAATGATTCTGAAGCATTAAAAATTTCTTCAAAACATGGGGGAGTAACAAATATTGATTTATCTAAATCTATAAAACTTCCATTTAAAGATAATACCTTTGATTTTGTTTTTATAAAATCAGTATTAGAACATACGTTCAATCCAGAGGAAATGATAAAAGAGATTAATAGGGTTTGTAAGTCTAGGGTATTTATATTAGTTCCTGCTTATGATACTAAGTGTTATCAGATTGATTTTTATTCTGATCCAACACATATTAGTCCAAGAACAACTAAAGAATTAATCGATTCATGTAAGGACTTTAAAATAATTAAATTTAGAAGATTTGTAAACCTTCCATTTATATGGAGATTTACAGACTTAGCATTTAGGATTAATGGATTACATCCTGATGATAATTTTTTAATATTGGAGAAAAAATGAAATTTAATAATACTATAAGGAGGTATAAAAATGAATAAATGGATTACATTAATTGCAACATTATTTGTAACTTTAGCTTTTGCTATGACTATTAAAATTACAATTGCAAATCCAATGAGAAATAATTTATTAATTTCTGGAGGATTGTTAGTAGTAATGTTAATTGGTATTTGGTTATTTTTTAAATCAAATAAACCAAAAACAACTAAAGTTGGTAATAAAGAATTTACACCAACAGAATGAAAATTGATTTTAAGGAATTAATAGAAGAAGTAAAACAAAATAAATTGTTTTGGTTTTCTATATTGTTAATGATAATTTCAATATTTTTATATTGTATTAAAATTTCAAATAGAGAAATCTATGTACTTGGAAGTTTTATTTTTCTAGTAATTGTTGTTATTTTTAAATTTATTAAATAGGGTATAGGACATAAAGTATAAATATTAATATAATATTTAATTATTATGGTTTCTCAACAAGAACAGATTGCACAGACTAGAAGGCAATTTGAAGAGCAACAAAGACAATTAGAACAAGCAAGGCAACAAGAAGTCCAAGCAAAGAGAGTTGCATTTACTTCTAGGGCAGAAAGAGCTGCAAGAGGACAACAACAAAGAAGTGTGAGGGCTACAGAACAACAACTTCAACAACAAAGACGAGAATTTGAAGGTCAAGTTGCAAGAGGAGGATTTGCTTCTGCAACACCTCAAGCAATAGAGCAACAATATCAAAAAGCAGTTGAATCAATAAAAAAACAAACAGATCCAATTAAGAATAGAATTAAAACAGCTGAACAAAATATTCGAGATATAAATAATCAAATTAAAGAAGCAAGAACTATTGAAGATAGAAATATTCTAAAAGCAGATAGAAAGAATTATTTTAATGAGATTAAGGTTTTAAAAAGTTCATTAAGTGGTTGGCAAAAAGGTTTAAGTGGAAGTAAATCTAGTGTTGTTCAAAAGTTTTTTTCAGGGAAAACAGAAAATATTGCAGATTATTATTCTAGGAGGGCGGAAGTTAGTCAGAGTAATAGGGCATTAAGATTAAAGCAAGAACAACAACAATCAAAAACACAAAAAGATTTAATTTCACAGGGGAAAGTATTAGTTTTAGATAAAGGAAAGTGGACAGGAGAATATTATAATCAAGGAGATTTACCTGAAGACTTAAAAGGAACCACTATAACTTCAAAACAGATAGATCAATATAAAATAAAAATTGAGAGGGAACAGGCAAAAGCAATATCTGAACAAAAGAAGGTAGTTATCCCATCAGGGTATTCTCCTCAAGAAATAAGAGATTTATATAAAGAATCTACTATCGCTAATCCAAGATTTAGTGGTGAAGATTCTTGGGCATACCATGAAAGAATTACTTCTAATCCTGAATATCAAAAGAAAGCTCAAGAAATAGCTAAAGGAAAAATAAGTGAAATAAAATCATTTGCAGAAATAAGGGGTTTAAAAGATCCAGAAAAATATGGAGAACTATATACACCAAAGGAATTAACATTTGCGGAATCTGAAGCAAGGGCGAAAAAACTTAGAATGATGGCAGAAGACATACCTGCATTTCATGTTCCAGATGTAATTAGTGGAACCTTAATTGGAAGAAGAACCGCAGAGATAATTGCTTCTGCAAAAGATTGGTATACAAGAACTGGAAAAAAGGAAACTGCAATGGTTGATATTGTTGATGAACAAGGGAATGTTGTTAGTCGGGCCTTAGTTCCGATAGGAGAATTAACTAGGGGAGAATTATTAGCAAATAAAATTAGGACTAACAAACTATATCAAAAAATTTCTGGTTCTCAATTATCTGCACAAGATAGAAAAGAATTATATTTATTTTATGGGTTATCTACTGCAGGAGTTTCTACTGCAATAACAGGATTAAGTCTTGTAGGAACAGGAGTGGCGGCAATAACAAAGGGAGCAGGGATTTATTTAATAGGTAAGTCAGTAGAACCAGAACCATATGAATTTTTATTTGCTACAACTCCATCTGAGAAGATTAAGAAGGGTTCTCAAGTAGTTATAAGTAAAGGATTAAAGACTTATGGTGGATTAACTGCATTTGGGGGATTATTTGGTGCAGGGGCAGAATTATTTAACATAGGAAAAGCAACAGGAACTGCTGCCAAAGTATTAGGGAAAACTGCGAGTTTTAGTTTAACTTCTTTGTATGGTGTTGGAAAGGTTGAAGAGTTTAAAGGAGCTATAACAAAAGAGCAAAGGCAATTATTCTTTTTAAGAACTGCAGGAGAGGCTCTAGCATTTGGTTTATTAGCAGCACCACAAATTAAAAAATATGTTTCTTATAAAAGGGAATTTAGAAATTATCAGGCTGCAAAGATTGAATATGATAAATTAAAATTAATAAGTAAAACTGCAGATGTAACTTATCCTTCAGAATCCGTTTCTTTAGGAGTAAAAATGAATAATCTTGAAATTACACAAAGCCTAAAAAATTTAAAGATAGATCCTAAAATTCTTGCAAAGATTAAAGCAATTGAAATTTCACAATCTACTGGGAAAATTATTCAGAAATTACCCGTTCTTAAAAGGATTGTGGTTCCTAAACATTCCCCACTATATAAAAAAGTAAAGAATATATATACAACTTACTTACAAGATATTATTAGATATAAAAATGTTGTTAGTTATACATTAACATTGGATGGAGGACAACAAATAACTTATTCTTATGTAAGTTTTGCTAAAAAACCAATAACAAGATTTAGAGATTTTACAAGCGCTATGAAATATGGTGCTGGTAAAACTTTAGTAGTTAGTTATCCTACAGGAGAAGGAGGATTTTTGGTTTCAGAAGTTTTTAAATATCGTGCAGGAAAGTATAAACCAAAAGAAACTTATCTTAGTAAGATGAGTGATATTTTAGTTGGTGGAGAAAGAAGATTAGGTGTTGTTACAAAACAAAAAGGGAAGATAGCAGATGTAATTCCTGGAGTTTCTATTCCTGAATTATATGAATTATCTCCTACCGTTGGAAAAGCGATTATAAAAAAAGGCAGTAAGGAATTAGGACAACAGGTAATCTTTGATAAAACTGGAACTGCTTTTTTTGATGAATTTTTAATAGGAACTGGCACTAGAACAAGCACACAAAAAGTTACCTTAGATACTTCTATTGCCAAAAGAATTTTAAGAGATTTTATTAATTATGTTAAGAAAATTAAACCCAATAAAAGAACTGCTGCACAAAAATCTACATTGTCATTTTATAATAAAGTTTCAAGCAGTAGTTCTAATAAAATAACTACTTCTTCAAATGTCATGAATAAGCTTGATACTACTATAAAAATTGAACTAAAGTCTGCAGTTGTTGAAACAATCCCTTTATCCCCTGCAATTAAAACAAGAGTTCCCAAACCTTCAACTAAAACATTAGGAGATAGTGGTTTTGGGAAGTTAGGAGGTACAAAGTTTGATGTTGGGCTAGGAGATATAGGATTTAATATGGGTTTAATGGGGGGGTTAGGACAGATTTCTGAGACTAAGAGTAAGGTAAGAGTAAAAGCCACAACTATTCAAAGGGAAAGACAAAAAACAAATCAAATGGCTGCATTATTATATGACCAATCCCAAACACAGCAACAAATACAGCAACAACAACAAAGGCAAAGACAAAAATTATTACAAGCACAAAGGGAAAGACAGAAACAACAACAATTGATAACTAGGCAAGTTATTTCACCTACCCCTGTTAGCCCTCCTGTGATGGTTCCTTTTAAATTTCCTACATTAATACCATTTGGTATACCTAGAAAAAAGAAAAAGAAAGGAGTTGATAAAACAGGAAAAAAAGGTAAGGGGCTAAGGCAAAGATATAAACCAAAACCAACAGGCATTGAAGTAGCATTAGGAATTTCTCCAAGAGCAAGAACAAGGAAAAGAGTATTTACTGGGTTTGAAGCATTAAGATTTTCAGAGCCTCCTAAAAGGCCTAGAAAGAAAAAGTCTAAAAGGAAAAAGTCTAAAAAGAATAGTTAATTACTAAAATCTCCTGCGTAAAAACAATCTGAATAAAATTGTGTAGAAAAAAATTTATTCTTAGAACAAATAATTCTAAAATCTTCTTTTGTAAATGTTATTGGTTCTAATTCCCTAGTTCTATTTGTATTAAAACAATATTCTTTACTTTCACTATATTTCCATTTATTATCCTCAAATGCAGTTTTACAATATCCATTTTTTTCAACTAAATAACCTAGATTTGTTGAACCAAGAATTTTAACATAAAATGCCATAATAATTACTAAGAAGATAAAAGTAATAAATAAAACTTTCATTACTGGTTGGTCTGTTATTTTTTTCATTTTTCTTTTTGTCTTAATTCTTTTATTGCTTCATTAAATAATAAAGTTGGAGAAATATTGTTCTTAATTAACCATTTAGAATTATCTGATGTAGTTCTAACAGATATAATGCAATCCTTTGCTTTTTTTTGTATATTCTGTTTTTCCATATTTAATTAATTACTCTAGATTATTTAAATGTATGCTTTTTGTAATACAATACTCAATCCCAGAAACTAGAAACATTTATAAACAAAAGAAGATTATTAATATCAACTATTTCTACTTGTCAATAGACTAAATGGATCCAAGACAACAATCACAAGAACCTCCAGAAGAAAATTATGATGGTGGTGGAACTTATGGTGATACAGATCCCGAATTTATTAGACTTCAAATTGATGTTGAAAAAGATTTAGATAGATTCACCCAAGAGGTTTTAAGGGGGATGGTCGAAATGGTAGACCCAGATAAAGGAACTAAAAAATGGGTTCCAATTGCTCCAGGGAAAAAACCCCCAATGAATGAATTAGGGGTTAGAGGATTATTAGTTTTAATGAAATCCACAGTAACTAAAATTTCTAAGTTATCTTGTAAGACTGATGATGAAATAAAGCAAGATATGTTTTATTTTCATATGACTTTAGTTTCTCATATGTATCAAAATTTTGGTAAATGGGATATGGATTTTTCAGATGTTGAAGCAATTAAAGAGGCTGCATTAAGATTAGTTTGGGATGTTTCAGCTTCTTCAAGAGATGGTTTTACTGCAGTTAATCTTAGAAGTCAATATTCAAGACAAGAAATTTCAAGAACTGATGAGTCAGGTAAATCTGGAAAATCCTTTTTAGGAATTCCTATTGGGAGAAGATAATGATTAAGATTGATAAAAGGAGGTTAAAGTTAAATTATGGCAGTTGAAGGAATAGTAGGAGCAGCTAGTGGATTATTCATGACTATTATGAGGGTAGTAGTAATTATTCTTGTTGCTGTTGCATGTTTTTTTGGTACAAGATTTTTTGTAAAACAAAGAAAGACAAGGAAGAATTATAAAATTAATGCTTTAGTTTCTAATCCTGATGGTTCACATTATATTTGTAAAATAGGTAAATTTAAAGCAAGTGATGGAATGCAAAAGATGTTATTTATGCAAAGATATAAAGGATTATTTGGAATAGAATATTGGGCTGAAATGAAAGGTGAAACAATGCCTGTAATTAATCCAAAAAATATTGTAAATTTATCAGTTCATCTATTAAGATATGGTACAAGTCAATATGCAGTAATCCCTCCAACAGTGTATCGGGCAATAGATATTAAGAAACAATTTAATATTGATTTAATAAATATGCACATGTTAGAGTTCAAAGGATTAGAACAAAGAGCAGGAATTTCAAGGTGGGCTTCTATAAAAGATAAATTACAGCAATTTGGCCCATGGATTACTTTATTTGTAATATGTTGTGTGGCAGGAGTTTCAATTTATTTTATTGCAAGAATGGGGATGTCTGAATTTTCAGCAGTTGCAGCAGCAAGATTTGCTGAATGTAGCCAAGTAATTGGAGGAGGTTCTGCTCCAGCAGGAGCATAATCTCTTTTGATTATAGGACATAAAGTATAAATATTAAAAAAACAAGAAACTATTATGATAAATCCTAAGAACTTATTATTTGGAATTATATTTTTATTTAGCTTATTAAGTTTAATGTCTATTTCTGCATTAACTTTAGAGCAAAATGTAGATAGTTTAATCTCTTTTCCATG
>SDBU01005152.1_pt1 | contig 15746 bp, 22 predicted proteins | sample 2277071 | NCBI WGS metagenome assembly SDBU01 (sample SAMN10397929, study PRJNA504765) | marine sediment metagenome | isolation source: marine sediment core GS08_GC12, 126 cmbsf | place: Arctic Ocean: Gakkel Ridge, Loki's castle | collected 2008
GGTTTTCCAGCCGTGTTTATTCTCTCAGCAGTCTTTATGATTGCCTCTCTAGTTTTATTAGGCAAAGATCATGACAGGAGGCAAAAGAGGGATATAAAATTCGGAGAGATTATCTCTTTAGTTAAAAGTCACAAATCCATTTCTTTGGCTTATATTGGCTCTTCAGCAGAGGCAATTATATATATAGTTGTTTGGCCGGTATTCTTGTTTTTGTTTTTTGGCAAAGTGATTACTTTAGGTATTATTATTTCCCTGGCTTCTTTATTTGCGGCTGTTTTTGCCTTGGCTGTTGGGGCGCGGATTGACAGGCAAGGAGAGAGGCGAATTATTGCCATGGGTGTTCCGTTGGTTTTTCTTTCTTGGGCGTTGAAGATAATTAAAAAATCTTTGCCAGTTTTTATTTTGGCAGATGGTATTTGGAATTTTGGTCAAAGAATGGTTGCCATGCCCCTTAATGCGTTAACTTATAGAAAAGCTTTGGAGGCAGAGTCTGCGAAAGCTGTTCTTTTCAGGGAAACTACTTTAATGATTGGAGCACTCCTCTCGCTCTTTATTATGATTGTCTGGACTTATTTAGGTGGTGGATTGAGTGGAAGTTTTGTGTTGGCGGCTATTTTTAGCACCCTGCCCCTGGTTGCTGTTTTCAAAAAAAGGATCCGCGATACAGATGACTAAAGATAACAAAAAAAGGGTTGCAGACAAATCAAAAGGATTTTCAAAAATTGACGTCATCCTTAAAAAGTTTGACAGCCGGGAAGATAAATTTATTTCTTACGAATTCCAAAAATACGGCTATGAGCTTGCCAAAGAGCTGGGAGATTTAAAAAGCAAATCTTTATATATAAAATTGGCAAAAGAAACACCTCGCGGACTTCTTGAAACAGCCAAGAATTTTGTTAAAGATGCGACAAATGTTAAATCTAGCCCCAGGCTGTTTATGTGGAAATTGCAACAATTAAAGAAGGAAACAGAGGAAAAAAGTAAAAAGTAGCATGGAAGATGGGAAATTCTTTAACGATGTTTACAGGATCGTTAAGAAAATTTCATCTGGCAAGGTAGCAACATACGGCCAGATAGCAAGAATTTTGGGAACACGCGACGCTCGGAGGATAGGCCATGCCCTACATGCTAATAAAGACTCAAAGACTCCATGTCATAGAGTTGTAAATAAAGACGGGAAACTCGCACCAGGCTTTGCCTTTGGTGGTCCTGGGGAACAAAAGAGATGTTTATTGTCTGAAGGAGTAGGGTTTAAAGATGAGATGCATGTTGATTTAGAAAAACATATATGGAAGATAAAACAGTAAAAGCGCATATTTTTATTGAAGGCATGGTGCAAGGGATTTTCTATCGGATGTGGACCCGAGAACAAGCTCAGAAGTTGGGACTAGCTGGTTGGGTTAGAAATCTAGAGGATGGTCGGGTTGAGGCGGTTTTTGAGGGTCCAAAAGATAAAGTAGAGAAAATGGTTAAAAAGTGCCACAAAGGTCCAAACCTTGCGGGGATAGAACACGTAGATGTTAACTGGGAGGAAGCAACTGGAGAGCTTGGCACCTTTGAAATTACCAGGTAATTCGGTTAATCTTAGTTAGGTTGCCGTGAAGAAAGAAATTTTTATCCATTTCTCTTTTTTAGTTTCCATTTTTATCTTCATTTCTCTTTTTAAAGGCTGGATGAGTTTTTCCTATTGGCCCTTTTGGGTAGGGGGGATAGTTGGTAATTTTTTACCTGAGTTAGATCACTTTATTTATATCTATTTCTTAAGACCACACGAACTTACTTCTCAGAGAGTAAGTTACATGTTGGGCAAAAAAGAAATTTTAAGGTCTTTAAATCTTTTGGCAAGAACACGAAGTGAGAGGACAAAGCTTATTTTCCATACGGCAGGTTTTCAGTTAATTTTTCTGGTTTTGACATTTTTGGTTATCACCTCGTCTGGTAGCCTGCTTGGAAGAGGTTTGGTTTTGGCTTTTTCTCTGCACCTTCTAATTGATCAGGTAGTGGACTTAATGGAGATAGAAAATCTTGATAACTGGTTTAGGGAGTTGCCAATTACTTTCAATAACGAGTTAAGAAAAGGTTTCTTTATACTTATGCTTCTAGTCTTTCTGGTTTTTGCCTTTCTGTTGTAATTTTTATTCCAACAGAATTTTGTGCTTTGCATATTGACTAGTAACAGGGTCGGTCGGTATAGTAAAAAACGTCTGATATGGCAACAATAAATGTGACAGACGCAGATTTTGAGGAGAAGATTCTTAAATCAAATACTCCTGTTTTTGTTGATTTTTGGGCTCCTTGGTGTGGACCTTGTAAGATGGCTGAACCAGTCTTGGAGGAGCTTTCAGAAGAATATAGTGGTAAAGTTCAAATTGCTAAGCTTAATGTAGATGAGAACCAAGAAAGCACTCAAAAATATGGAGTCATGTCTATCCCAACAACGGTTCTTTTTAAGGGGGGAGAGGAGATAGATAGACAAACCGGATTTTCAGGAAAGAAAACTTTTGAAGATTTAATCAAAAAAGCTTTATGAGATAGGGGGTGATTATATTGGATCCAGATAAAACACAACCAATGGGAGATAAATCACAAACAACGGATACGCCCATAGACAAGCCGGTACCAGACCCGGTTCCTGATACAGGGACGCCAACTCCGACTGGTGATAAGCCGCCAACGGAGCCAACAACAGTTCCTGGACCCCCTCCAACAACTACACCAGAAGAGACACCGACGGTTCCGCCAACTGGTGGACCAGAACCAGTTGTACCGGGTGAAGAAAAACCAAAGGAAGAGCCAACAGGAGGCCCGACGACTGCATAGTGTCTAATGGAAGAAGCTTTAGTTGAAAAACCAAAGCAGGGTGAGCCTTGGGACGTAGCCATAATTGGTTCGGGCCCCGCTTCTTTAACGGCGGCAGTTTATACCACTCGCGGCGCTGCTTCAACATTAATTCTTGGGGGAGAAAAATGGGGCGGTCAATTGATGTTAACCACAGAAGTTGATAATTATCCAGGTTTTCCCCAAGGCATTCAGGGCCCAGAGCTAATGCAAAATATGAGGAAGCAAGCAGAGCGTTTTGGTACCGAATTTATTGAAAAAAACGTTGAAATAGTTGATTTTAGCAACTCTCCATTTAAGCTCACAGCCGGTGGGCAGAAGTATTTAGCAAAAACTGTTATCATTGCCACTGGAGCAGAAACTAATTGGCTAGGGATTCCTGGCGAAGATAAATTTCTAGGAAGAGGAATTTCTTCTTGCGCTCCCTGTGATGCGCCATTTTTCAAAAATAAGAAAGTTGTCGTTATTGGAGGAGGGGACTCAGCCATGGAAGAGGTCCTTGTTCTGGCAAAATATGCAACTTCAATAACCATTGTTCACAGAAGAAATGAATTTAGAGCTTCAAAAGCGATGCAAGAAAAAGTTTTAAGTAACCCAAAAATAAAAGTACTTTGGGATACTGAGGTGGTAGAGTTTAAAGGTAATCAGCAGTTAGGGAAAGTTGTTCTCAAAAACAATAAAACAAGCAAAACAAGCGAGCTGGTAGTTGATGGTGCTTTTGTGGCGATAGGGTACAGTCCGTCAACCCAAAAATTTAAAGGCTCTATTGAGCTTGATGAAAAAGGATACATTGTTGTTCGTGATCACATTAAGACGAACATTCCAGGAGTTTTTGTGGCTGGAGATGTCCATGATTATCATTACCGCCAAGCAATAACGGCCGCCGGTTTTGGCTGTATGGCTGGAATGGATACTTTGAAATATTTAGATAAGAGTGCTTGACAACTGAACATTTTACAGGCAAAATCTCCGTATGCCTGGAAAAGTGATTAAAGAAAATGTTTTAGAAAGACTGCTTCCAATTCTTCTTGTTGCCACTGTAATTTTGGCTTTTGCGGTTGGTATTCTTTGGCAAAAAGTTAGTTCCCTTGAAAGCGGAAAGACTGCTGAAAAAGATCAGCCAACCGATGTTGCCCAGCCTCCGGTGGATGGTAAGCTTTCTGAAGACCAGGCAGGCAAAGTTGAGAAAGTAAGCGATAAAGACCACATTAGGGGCAATAAAGATGCAAAAGTTTTTCTGATAGAGTACTCAGACTTTGAGTGTCCTTTTTGTGCTCGCTTTCACCCAACAGCTCAGCAAGTGTTAGATGAGTACGGTGATGATGTTGCCTGGATTTACAGGCACTTCCCTCTTGATACGATGCACCCAAGAGCCCGTCCAGCGGCTCAAGCCTCTGAGTGTGCCGCCGAACTTGGGGGAGAGGACACATTCTGGGGATTCATTGATGAGATTTTAGAGAATCAGGAAACAGCTCTCAGCGATTCAGGTTTAAAAAATACGGCAAGCAAACTAGGTTTGGATGCTAGTGCTTTTTCAGATTGTGTTGAAAGTGAAAGGTATAAAGATAAAGTAGAGGACCAGTATCAAGGTGGTTTGACAGCAGGAGTTAAAGGCACTCCAGGCAACTTTGTGGTGAATTCTAAAGGAGAAGTTTGGCTTATTCCAGGCGCTGTCCCTTTTGAGGTTTTGAAACAAACCATTGACGAAGTGCTTCAAGACTAATTACTTCAATTCGCTCTTGTGTCTTTTATATACCCTATGACCTGCAATAGAAATTACTATTGTGACCAAGATAACTGAAGCTCCGAAAATTACTTTTTGGACAAGATAATAGCCAAAGGCAACGGTGGTGTTATCACTTTTTGCAAGAAAATCTAAGACCTTTTTAAATTCAATATTCGCGTCAGGGAGAACAAAGAGAGCAACGATAAAAAGGATGGCAATTATTAGAGAAAAGATACTTTTTGGCCAATTCTTCATTTCTTAATAAATTCCAGGACCTTGTAGACGATAACAGCCGCAGAGCCCCAGACGTTAAAGGATTTATTTATGCCAAACATCGGCAGTTCGATTATTACATCGGCTTCATCTAAGATTTCTTTACTAACCCCCTCTGTTTCATTGCCAACAACAATAGCCACTGGAAACTTAGGCTTAAACTCTTTATAAGAGATTGACCGATTACTCTGTTCAACTACAAGGATTTGAATACCTTTTTTCTTCAATTCTTTAATCGTTGACAGAGTTGATTCCTTTTTTTCCCAGGGTACCCACTTTTGGGTTCCAACGGCGGCTTTGTGGATTCGAGAAGACGGGGGATATTCCATTTCACCACAAAGATACATCTTCTCGGCCGCAACAGCATCTGCAAGACGAAAAAGAGACCCGGTGTTATACGTGTCAATGATTCTGTCTAGAACCAAATAAATCGGGTTTCTTTTGATTTTCTTGAGATCTTTTTCCGTAGGTTCAGACTTTCTCAACCGTTTTGCGTCTAGCCTCAACATAAGCTATAATATTGTAGCATAAGACTTACCACGTTCTATACGTGGCCCCATCGTCTAGTGGACTAGGACACGGGCTTTTCAGGCCTGGAACCGGGGTTCGAATCCCCGTGGGGTCACCAAATCGAAATCTGGGGTATCTAGTGCTTCTATTAGCTCGAAACATCGGGACAAAGTGATGGTTCGAATTTTTTTATTCTCACAAACTAATCCTTTAGGAAAAATTAGCTCTTGTAAAGCCTGTTTTTCTGGTAAAGCCAAGCTCAACCACAAGTTGTCAAGATTAAGTAAAAATGACTTGGTGAAGTTTTTAACAACTTTGGTGTCGTATTCTTCAATCTTATGATCTGATCTTTCGATATTAAGTATCGCTATTTCACCCCTAGCCTTTTCTGCTTGAGATTTAGCTTCATCATCTTTTAATATTCCTTTTGAGTTGCTTTCGGCAATACTTGTAAGACGTTCCCCATATTTTTCAACTTTTTCTTCTATCAGTTTCGCTTTATTTTTTGATTCTTCAATTGCAGTATCCCATTCACTAAATACCATTGTGCTGAATAGTTTCAACACCCTCCTTGAGGGCTTGAGACTGGCAAGTAGTCGTAAAAACTGTTTATGTGCTTTTTCGACACCGATTCTTTCTTTCAAAGAGCAATTATTTTCGTGGCATTCGTAATACAAGTAATTTCTACTTCTACCTGTTGGGTTACTTGATGTTTGGGAATCACCACAACTAGAACACTTTAATAAACCCTTGAGTGGGAAAATTGCACTATCTTGAATGTTGTACTTCCTTTTTGATTTAAATGTATTCATATTTGCTAATTCCCAGGTTCGTTGATCAATAATTGGTTTGTGTTTGCCCAAAACACGCTCTTTCCATTTTGGAGAATACATTTCTCCATAATAAAATGTATTTTTCAGAATATGTGTAATAAGTTTCCCATCTGCTTCTTTTCCATAAGATTGTTTGAAACCAAGAGAATTTAAATAATCGGCCAAGTACCTTTTAGTGTAAACCATTTTTGCTGATTTCTTAAATAGAAGCGACAACATTTTTGCAAATCTCTCATCTATGATCGGCGGTTTTCCCTTTCTTTCTTCTCTGCTTCCCTTTGGTCTAAGGTATCCAAGAGGGGGTCTCCAACACCAAACTCCATTCCTAAACAAGGTTTGCATGTTGTCTCTAACCCTTTCAGACTTTAACCCATTATCTAGTTCACCCAAAGCCATTAAAATTGTTCTCATGGCTTTACCCATCGGTGTTTGATCAGCAACCTCTGTTGCTGGAACCACAGACACCCCATTTTTGGCTAATAGTGATATTGCAACCAGACCTTCTTCTACGTTTCTTGTCCACCTGTCCATTTTATACACGATAACCCTTGAGATATTATTTTTCTTACTTGAGCAATAGTTGAGCAACTTCCTCATTTCTGGACGTTTATGAATAGTTTTAGCTGAATACTCTTCCCTAAATATCTTTACTACTTGAAGATTATTTGTTTCTGCAAAGTTATGACAAGACTTGGTTTGAGTTTCAAAGCTATTATTGCCACCCTGTTTACTTGGATCAGATATTCGTAGGTATTCTACCGCTCTAAGTTTTTCCATTGATTTTATTATAGTTATTTCCGTATTGATTTTGATACTGACAAAAGAAAATGTTCTTAAGAAGTTCTGCAACCTTTATTTCTTCTAATAGCTCCTTATCAGAAAGATTTTCTGCTAACTTACCAAGTTTTTTTCTTGCTTGTTTAATAGTCATCTTATTTTGCTTGTTTAATTTCAGAAATCAACATTTCTCTTTTTGAAAAAAGTTCTAATGCGGGAGCGGAGGCATTGTTGAGGTATTTATTTTTCAATTTCCGACAGGTGGCGGAACTGGATAGAATAAATGTGAAGTGATTATGTTGACCCCTTTTTATGTCAAGCAGTCGGAGTCCATTTGCGAGAAGAAACGATGTAAGTGAAATATCATCTGTTCGATAGTTTGTATCTTTTGTTTCCATGTAGTCAGTAGTCTGAACTAACAGAGAAATGATTTGAAAGAAGGCTAAGAAGCTTTGTTAAACATCTTAGATCAAGTTGATGTTATGGAGTCTCTTTTTACACTTAACCATGGCTTTCGACAAAACATCAAATGTAATTTTCTCATTAAAATCCTTTTGTATTTTCTCGAACCCCTCATATTCCATCATCAGCTCATAAACAAACTTAGAAGCCTTTCGGGAATGTGCGGTATACTTTTTTCTTTGTTTATTGTTCTGTGTGTCTCTTTTAACTTTAAGATAAAGTTTGTATAGTTCCACATCTCTTTCAAAGTTGTCCCATGGCTTATTTTTGCCAATATAGTTTGGAAGTTGTTTTTGAAATTGTGAAATGTTATTCCAGTTTAAGTCTTCTTTGTTTGTCCATGGTTTGATTTCAACCCACAACTTAACCATTTTTCGATTACTGTCATATTCAGGTCTTATATGATACAGCTTGTTCATTGGAGCCTTTTTCTTACCGAGGTAAACCTTCCACATAAGACCTAATTGAAGTTCCTTGCTTCCTTCGTCTACGTCAAATGCCCGAAGAATCTCTTTAAGTAACATGCTTGTTGTAATCCCATGTTTGTGAATCTTGCCCGTCCATTTATGATAACCCTCAACAGATTTAACACCGAACCCCTTAGGTGGTATGGAAAGGCCTTTCTCCTTTTCCTCAAGTTTTTTATTTATCTCTTTTAATCTCTTTCGATACTTGCTGGATTTACAAATCGCTTCGATTATGTAATGTCTATCGTCAAACGGTATCCGTGTTTCTTTAATTTTTTTCTTCTTTTTTTCCTTTTTCATATCTATCTACCAGCATTTTACAAGAAGAGTGGGGTTTGAAGAAGTATTAGCTTGGCAAGTTCTATTGACAGGATTGATCTGACTACCTTGAAGTTCTATTTGTAAGTTCGTTGAAAAATTGTTCAGCCTCAGGGTCTATTACATGCTCTATTTCAACTTGTATGCTATCTGTAACTGCGACAATTGGTGAAAAATGTCCCAATGGGTAGTAATCATAAGTAAATGATTCACCTGGTTTTATATTTGAGGTTGGAATAGATGGTGCCCGTGACGATCCAATCCTTTTGCCACTTTGGTCATATCTGATAGTTTTTACAGTAAGAAAGGGAAGTGTAATCTTTGATCCGTTTGTAATTTTGAGTTTTACATAATCAGCACAATCTGGCTCAATGCCATAACATTGACTTGTATCGTATTCCAATACTTGTATTTGATATAGTTTCCGCGCCTCTAAAACTTCCTCTCTGGAAAAACTACTTATATTGTTATTAGTAGCCTTTTGTTCTGTCTGAGACGATTGAGTTTGTGTCTGTCCGTTGCTAAATAAAGTTGTCAAAGTTGGCAGAATGCTAGAAAGTAAAATAAAACCTAAAACTACAGTAATAATAGGATGTTTTCCAAACCAGCTTTTTGGATCTTTCCCACCATTTCCACAATATGGACACTTGGAAACACCCTGTGCAATTTCTTCATTACAGCTTTTACATTTATGAGTTGAGCTATCTTTTGTCATTTCTTTTTGATATTTCTCTCCATAACTACCTGAATCACATTTGTCTTTTTACCCAGTAGTGCAAGAGGTAAGAATAAACCACCCAGACAACAAGTCTTCCCAGCGTCCCAGCCTTGCTGTGTGACCTCCTTAGACTTAATTTCCCAGCCCTTATTTGCCAAAAGGTCTATCTGTTGCCCCATTTCTCTACGTCCTTTTTCTGTGTCCTCAAATGTAAGTGTTTTGTATTCTTTAGCCATAGATATTAGTTGTTTTTAAGTGTTGGCTTTTTAGCCATGCATTGACCGGATTACAACTTGAGACACGAAATGTTATAAGAAGGATTGCTTTTACAATTGAGTACCTCTTCAAGCAAAAAAGTGCGTGGTTTGAACAGGTCGGATCAAACAGACATTTGTACCCCTCTCTTTTGAGAACAGGAGAAATAATTTTTTGATATTTCTTGATTATCTTTATGAGTATTTTGTTTGTTGTGGACATTATTAACTATTAAACAAGACATGTGTTTTGTTTTTTCAACTTTTTTATCTTGGTTTTCTACTAAATGGTAATTTATAAGTGGTGTTTGGTCAAGCGTATAACTAAGGCTAAAAAGGAAACTGTACTGGGTGTAATAAATGATCATTTATTGTTAGCTTTGTGCTAATGATCTCAAAAAAAGACAAAAGGTTGGGGAGAAACATAAGAAGAAACAGAAAAAGGTTGGGATGGACACAAGAACAACTTGCAGAAAAAGCAAAGATTAGCGTCAAACATATACAACTCTTGGAGAGTGCAAAAAGTAAACCGTCATTGAAAACATTGTATCGACTTGCTCGCAAAATGAAGATTAAACCTCGTGATTTAGTTGATTTCTAAGAATAGGTAGCTTAATAGAGCTTGCCGTCTTTATTGTCTTTTACCACTTCAACAAAATCACTAGCTGTTATCTTTCTCCTTTTAAAACGATCTAAGGCGTCGTCTATTTTAGAGTTGCTAGTGAAACCCCTATATTCTAATTCCAGTTGAGAGGCTATTCCGTTTCTTTTCTGCACCTCTTTAAAAATCTGTTCACAGAAAGATGTGGTGATAGAATCCCTGGCGATATTTAATTGTTTTAGGTATTCAGCATACGAATACACTTCGTAGAAAGTTGTTAATCCAACACCATAATCACCCACTGGTAGTTTAAATATCCTGCGAACTCTTACTCTAGCAATAGACTCTTTTCTCCTGACATCTTCCGAAGATTTATACCTGGTTGTTTCAAGATACAAAGAATGATTGCCTGGCTCGTTCGATGCCTTACCTTGCCACAAACTGAATTGTATCCATTGTTGTATATTACTAATGTATTTGAGAGATTTACTAACGGGCGAATCTGGGAAGAAAGTGGGGTGTTTAAATACAAGAATGTCTTCTCTTTTGAAGTAGTGATTTTCATAGTTAAAATAGTTCTCCGCCTCTCTCGAAACCCAACTATATTTTTGACTAGCAAAGTATTTGCCATATTTATGAAACTTGAGGGTGGCTGGATTTATCCAGGAAAAATCAGTTGGGAGTTTATATTTTTTACCGTCAATATTAACTTCACTCCACTCAACAGCGTAAGCCGAAATACCATGAATGACTGATCCAGAGTATGCCTCATTTAATAGATCGCCAAGTTCATCTCCATGTGATGTGTACCCAATCCTCTCATCTCTCGGCATATAATATTCACTCAAAAAATAGTTGTTCATGTCTCTTTGTATTATTTTTCCTCTAGTTCTAATACGAAAATAACTATAGTCATGAGTAACATATCCAGGTTTATTCGGAACAGGAATGGACCTAAGAGGGAACAGATTCTGGTAGTTTAAAGTTTCATTGCTCAGTTTCATTGCATCTCTCGTGGTAGTTTTTCTTTTTGTATAACCACGAAGCCACTCTAAGAAGGGATCATGAAAATGCAAACCTTTGAACTTGTAATCTTGCTTTCTATTTCTCATTTTTTATTTTCAATTTAAGAACTTTGATTAGATTTTGTACTTGCCTTCTTTTTTTCAACCATTCAATATACCCTTCTTGACATTCGTCCATATCAGAAAATCTAAATGACGCCATTTTGCGCACAAACTCACTGGGGTGCTTAACTGTTTCAGTGGACGACATTCCAAATAGAGAACTCCCATGAGTAATATAGTCTTTAGGAAGCTCAGATATTGAGTTAATTACATCTCGATAAAAGTGCCTATATCTATTAGCTTCTTCCAGACCAACATTAAAAAAAGTAAATCCGCCTTTCTTTTTAATATCTATAAGTTGTTTATATAAATCTTCTATGTTTTGAGTATTGGATAAATATTCAATCTGACGCGTAAACGTTGAAATATAATAACTATCCTGGTCCAGCTCAGATACTAAATAGGCCAACCCTCCAAGCATGAGTGGACGTCTGAGAGTTTTTAAAATTGCTTGGTTATCCTTTTTATCTAGCACCTGTCTAAGATGTGACTGTGTCAGATAAAACAACCCCAGATAAAAATAAAATACGACTTTATTTCTTTTAACTAAAGCCGAAAATATACCATGATCAATCTGGTCTCGTAACTCTGCTTCAACAAACTGCTTTGTATTTATTACTATAAATATTTTAAATAGTTCTTTTCTATATTTTTGAACAGTAGTTTGTATTGTTTTCCATCTGTTTTGATCTATTAGCTGATTAAAGGTAGACAAAATTGCCCCACCAATGTAACTTTTAAAAACTTCGTCTTCGGATTGAGCGGATAGCTTCGCCATTGAAGGAATCATCAAATCAATCCTTTTTCTTATTACCTCGTTTTCTTTTTTCTTTATTAACTCAAAAACTTCCTTGGTTAGCCACTCAGGATCTGTAATCACTATTCTTTCTATTTCTTCTTCAACACTTAGTTTTCCCAGTATGTCAACAAAAGTTTCATGAAAATATTTTGGTAGTTTCCAAGAAATAATTCTTTCAGAATCTACTGTTATATGACCGCCACTTGTAAACATGTTAAGTTTTTTAGTTATATCAGGCTTCCAATCAACAAGTTTTCCAGGAAAGGACCTGACACTAAGACCGTCCAACATAGCTGTTTTGATACGCATGGAAGCGTTGATATAATTACCATTACATTCTTCTACTCTTGCGAGTTTCGAACCCAGATCAATAAACTGCTGATATACTTTTTCAGATAGGTTAAATATCTGATTTTCTATTACACCAAGCAGGTTTTTTTCATAACCTTTGCTTGTTTTTGAAAACTTCCCAGCTAGTGTTATCTCGTAAGCATTTATCAACGAGTTGCCCAGTAGTGGAAATTTCTGAAAATCTGTATTCTCTTGTATCTGCTTAAAAAAACTAAGTATTCTATCTTCAACCCAATCTGTGTTTTTTATAGTTTGGCCAAGTCTTCCTATGCCTCGAGATTCATAGTTGAGTTTCAAAGGAATGTTGTGCGGGCTTGATTTGACAAGCTCTTGCTCATCAGGAAACCACCAACCAAACTTTTTATCGATGAAGTGTTTGATTGAAACGTATTCGGCTAACAAATAAGCAAAACTCATTATTCCAAAAGTAGCATCTTCATATTTTCTATCTTTAATCAAATCCATATACAGACTGTTACCAATATCTAGCATGTCAGAAAGTTGGTTTTGAAAGTATCCAATTAAAGACCAGCTAGAATGTATGGGATGGTATAACTTAAATGAGCGAATGTTTTTTGTGTGATATAGACTGAAACTTTTTACATCTGGCTGATTATACAAATTGACCAACTTAATTATTTTTACGCTCTCTCTATATAAACGCTTAAAAACCTGTTGTGGTTTTAACTTGGTAATATAATCATCTTTAAAAATAAGCACCGATAACAAACTTGAAGCTGTTAGAAATGTCGATAAATAAAAGAGGTGCATTAAGGAGTTGTCCGAAGCGAATTGAAGGATTAGGTTGACAATAGAAAAAAGTGCTGAAAATGCCAGTAGTTTGAAAAAAAATCTTCCGACTTGCTCACTATTTAAATAATCAGTAACTTTTGTAGAAAATTTTTCGGTAGTGGTTTGAAAACCAACGGAATATAGAGCAAAAATGATTCCCAGAAGGGCAATGGCCCCACCAGCATAGACAGTTAAAATTAGGACGATATCCTTTTTCTCTAACCAGAAAATATTTATGCTATAAAGTTGATTAGAAACAAACAAAACACACAGTACTACAAGAAAAATTAGAAGACCAGACGAATGTTTAAGTATTTCAAATAATATCTGAAAATTTTCAAACTTTCTGTGTGTATTGAAAAGTTTAGTTCTTAACTTTTCTCCAATCTGCACATATTGATAGTAAAAATATCCACTCGTATCAAGTGCCATTTGAATCGGAAAAGCTCTTTTTTTATCAATACCCAACTCTCGCACGCTCCAGTGTTTGGGCTGAACCATTTTAAGAACAAACCTGGCCATGGTCTGTTTAAACAAACTCCATTTATTTTTTTTCATTTCATATTGCTCGTTCACAAAAAAAGCCCTCTTTTCAAGGGCAGGTCTTTACAATATTATACCTCTTTTTACTAATCTACTCGAACAATAAATAACTTTTACAGCTTCTTGACAAATTTTATATGCTCAATAAATCTTTGAGCTTTTTTCGCTCCACATATTCCTCAGATTCTTTGTGTGCCTTCATGAAAATATTGCAACCCATAAATACTGAGTTGGCGTAATTTGGATATATTTTGCCATTTCTTAATAAATTTAGTGTTTCAGCAAGCACAACAATAATGTCTTTTGGATTTTGTATTCTGACAGGTGGCAAGTCAAGATTATTTTTCTTAGATCTGAGTCCGCCGTTAGCAGAAGCAAGCTTTCTTTTTTTCTTTTGTTTTGGAGAATGATAGAAGCAAAGCTTTTCTCTTTTGAGAGCTTTTGCTTCACATTCTTTACTGTTCTTTTTGATAAATTTGCATTTCATATTGTATTGCTTACAGTAGTAAATAGTTGAAAATATAGTGCGTAAATTTTGTCTGTTTTGTCTGTTTTCCAGCTTGTTGGCGGAATTAATTCATTACTTACAGTAACGGGTGTCTTCGTAAGCCAAGCGTGATCAGTGTCAGAAAACTCCGTGTATTTTGTTTGCTGATTGTTCATCATGGTTCTAATCCTTAGACGGAGTAATAATAAGGTTGATGTTGTAGATTGGAGACTTGATTGGCAAATAACGTATAATACTGGATAAGTTCAGGAATCACTTGGTTCCGAACCGTGACTCTTTGGGTCACTTAGGGCCCGTAGCTCAATGGTAGAGCATCTGGCTTTTAACCAGCAGGTTGGAGGTTCGAGTCCTCCCGGGCTCACTTAATAATTACCCATTGACTTTCGTATTTTCTTCGGGATATGATATAACTAGTTATTGATTAATAGTTATTTGGGATGAAGCCAGACTTAAAGACACGAGCCATTAGATTCAGGAAACAAGGTTTATCTTACTCCGAGATTTTAAAGGAAGTCCCTGTTGCAAAATCTACTCTTTCACTTTGGCTAAGACATGTCAGATTGCAGCCTGAACAAAAGACAAGGCTAAGAGAAAAAATGAAGACAGGTCAACCATACGGAGCAAGAGCACAAAAAAAGAAAAGATTAAAAAGAACAAAAAAAATAATTATCAAAGCAAAGAAAGAAATTGGAAATATATCTAACAAAAACCTTTTTTATATGGGAGCAATGCTTTATTGGGCTGAGGGTTCAAAGCAGAAGAGACATAATCCCAGTCAAAGAGTAACTTTCAGCAATTCTGACCCTCAGATGATTAGATTTCATATCAAATGGTTGACGGATTGTCTAAATATAGATATACAAGATATAGATTTTGAAATATACAGTCACGAAAACATAAGAGAACGAGAAAAAGACATTGTTAAATATTGGGGTCTCATAACTGGTTTTTCTTTATCCAAGTTTGATAGAATATACTACAAGAGGGATAAGAAAAAGAAATATAGAAAAAATCAAGGTAAAAATTATAACGGTTTATTAAGAGTAAAAGTGAGGAAAAGTACAGATTTAAACAGGAAAATTACTGGTTGGATAGAAGGAATCTGTATTCAGTGCGGGATGGTGTAATGGTAGCACGTCGCTCTTTGGAAGCGAAAATTGGGGTTCGAATCCCTGTCCCGCAGCATTTAGTTTTTTCTGTTCTGCTATAATTACTTTATAATTAACAAAACATTAGACGAAGTGATTGAGGACTTCATTCAAAAAGGTGGGCGGATAAATTCATATTATTTAACCAACCCCAAAAGCAACCCTACTTTGGTGTTCTACAAGCGTTGGTATAGAGGCCGCAACATTCGTGAGGCAATTGCGAGAGCTCTTGCCGGGTAAGGTTGCTTTATTTTTATAGTGTGTTACAATACTTTCTGTTCTGATTAATTCGGAACCAAAGACTGTTTTTTTAATTTGATTTAAGTCGTAAGTAAGGATACTCCAAGAAACTACATTTAATAACGTATCTTTTCTTCAAGCACTTGCATTCCCTTTAATATAAACAGTTTCATTGAAACTAAAATGTATAAAAATAATAGATTCAGACCACGTCGTGCTGGTGCTCGAAGACAAGGAGGCTTTCGTATAAAGACTTTTGACCCGAGCCATGTTGTCAACAATGCACCAGTATTTAAGCAAGAAAAATATGAACCCAAACATACTTTTTCTGATTTTGCGATTTCAGAAAATCTCAAAGCAAGCATTAACAGGCGTGGTTTCACGATTCCGACTCCCATACAAGACCAGGCCATACCTGAAATTTTGAAAAACAGGGATGTAGTTGGTATTGCCAACACGGG
>SDBU01005153.1_pt1 | contig 15745 bp, 23 predicted proteins | sample 2277071 | NCBI WGS metagenome assembly SDBU01 (sample SAMN10397929, study PRJNA504765) | marine sediment metagenome | isolation source: marine sediment core GS08_GC12, 126 cmbsf | place: Arctic Ocean: Gakkel Ridge, Loki's castle | collected 2008
TTAGAACATCAACTATTCTTCTTATTTCTCTAGGATAGGGGCTGTGGGCCTCCACGATCAGTCTCGGGGTGCATCTCCTGATTGTCTCCTGGGCGCCTAGGAGGATAGGAACTTCGTAGCCCTCTGTGTCGATCTTGATGAGGTCAATATCCTGGAAGTTGTAGCTATCCAGGGTTCTCACGGGTACGTTGATGCTTCCCAGTAGACCTATTTCGCCTCTTTGGGGTTCATCTCCTAGGCATCCCATCGTGGCATGGGGGCTGAAGGATTTGTAGAGTTTCATTGGAGCTATCCCCGGGGCGTCACCTAGGGCTACGGAGTGAACTGTTACCTGAGGGCGCCCAGAGTTTCTTTTCCTGAGGATTTGGAGGGGTCTTGGGCTGGGCTCGAAGGCGTGGATCTTCCTGAAGCCCCTTTTGACTGCGAGCCGTGTCCAGTATCCGATATTTGCTCCGACATCGATGAAGACCCCGCTGTCATCGGGGTATATGTGTTCTTCCAGATATTTCTCTGCGAAGACCTGGGTTATGCTATACGTGAAGACTGCGCCAGGTAGGCTTATTCTTCGGTTTATGAGTTCGAGTATACGGTAGAATGCGAAGGTGGGGCTTTTGTTGACGGCGATGTGGGTGAGATGGTACTTGGCTTTATCGAGGATAGAGTCTATCCCCAATATTTGGCCACTCCTTGGAGGAACTTGGTGAAGTATATTGTGGCCATGATGAAGCCGAAGAATGCGTAGTCCAGTCTCCACTTGTCCCGTGTTTTCGTCCACTGACGGAGAAACATCCCGGCAAAGGGGATTAGCCCCAGTATCCATAGGTTTCCCATTAATGGGATGCAGAGTAAGCCAATCCATCCGGCGAGGGTGATCAGGGCAGCCAAAACGGTGTTCCTGAACCTGTGAGGGTTCAAGCTTTGTTTGTGTGTCTTCATGAGCAGAGCCCGGGCTAGGCCGTGGTCTTTGACTCTGTGGAGTTCCTCCTTTATGGTTGCAGGTCTTATGTGGACGGCATGGGGTTCATCGGCATCGACGATGGCAACGTAGTCTCCCTTCTCGATTAGCTGTAAGTTGAAATCTACGTCCTCTCCGGCACGGGCGAGTCGTTCGTCGAGGTGGACTCCATCGGCGAGGGAGGTTTTCCACATTGAGCAGGCCGTTGTCGTGTAGTCGGTTTCAGCCACGCCCTCGCGACGGATGTCGGTTCTGTTCCGGTAGTGTTTACTGACGAAGTGCTTTGGAGGGTCTGCCTCAAGCTCGAATCGGGCTGCAGCTATTGCAACCCGGGGATCCTCCAGGTGCTGTATCATTCTATCAAAGAAGTTGAAGGGAACCTCGACATCGGAATCTATGAAGGCGCTGTAATCCATCTTCAGCTTCGAGGCCTCTTCGAGGCATATGTTTCGCGCGCGAGCGAGATTACGGCTGGTGTCATATCTCACAATCAGGTCGGGGAAGTACTCCCTGGCTTTTTCTACGGTTCCATCTGTGCTACGTCCATCGACAAGCACAAGTTTTATGTCATATTCCGATTCCTGAGTCTTTATCGCAGAGAGTACTTTATCTAGCCATTTCGCTGAGTTCTTCGTAGGCATCAGGACGGCGATGGAGGTTATAGCCGTTCCTCCCAGATTTTGACGAGTTTGTCTGCGATCATTGGGGCGCTGTGGTTCTTCTCTACGTACTTACTGTTGGCTTCTCCGTTCTCCCTTAGTGTTGAAGCACCTGAAAGCTGCTTCACTATCTTTGGGAAATCGTTGAAGTGCCGGTAGTTAATCGTTGATAGCCCACAGGACATCGCTTCGAGGCAGGTCTTGGATAAGCTAGGGATTGTGTATCTATCGACGTATATGTCATACTGCGTTAATGTCTCGGGCATCATAGCATAGGGAACATCCCTGTTTTTCACGGTGAGATCGATGCCGTTCTTCTCGAAGAGCCCAATCAATTCCGGGGGGAGTTTTTCATACCAGAGCTTGAAGTAGACCGCCCTGGGGGGGTCATTGTACGTCTCCTTCTTCTTGAAAACATCCGTTTTGACAGGAGTGGGCAGATACTCCGCGTCAGGCTGGTACTCTTTAACGATGTCTTCAAGGTCGGGCGTCGAGTAGAGTACATGCCTGGCGTTTCTCAGGTTGTTCCTGACGATCCAGCCCCACTTCTTGGTGTTGAGGGTGGTTCTCACGCCTGATCCGTGTACGTGGAGAATGTCCAGGCTACCTTTGAGTTTGTCTACCAGATAGGCGTCCTGCAACGCATAGTTGACGTGAATCAGGTCCCCCTTAGCCTTCAGCACTTTCAGGAGTATGCCGAAGGTTTTGGACCATAGGCCTCGTGTTCTCTGTATGAAGTCTATGTCGAACTGGTCTGTTAGGTGGGGTATCAGGTCCTCCATGACATGGGCGCAGTCGTTCACGATGACGATCCTTTTCTTGTCGTTCATTCTGTCCGCTTCCATAGGAAAATGAACGCACCTAGAGAGATTACTGAAAGTGCTATAGCGGTATAGGGGAGCAGTGGGTCTACACTGGCTCCTGGTTCTCCCGGGGGGCCCGCTGGGCCGCCCAGGCCTTCTGTGCCGGGATCTCCCCGTGGACCCACTGAACCAGGGAGACCTAGTTCCCCCTGTACTCCGGGAATGCCCGGGATGCCCTCGGGGCCCCCGAGGCCGGTGGCCCCAGTTTCACCCGTCTCTCCCTGGGGTCCCGGGGGTCCACGGATAAGTTCTAGTTGTTCCTCTGTGAGCTCTGCGAACCAGTCTAGCTGGGGGACTACGTTGGTTATCGTATAGCTCCAGCTAGGCCATTTCACGGCATTTCCCGATGAGTCCTCTATCATTAATGTGATAGAGTGCGCTCCCTTAGCAGAGAGCCGTTCCGGGGGATAGAAGAGTATGTCCCACCTATTCTGATGGACCTTATTGACTATCACATCCTCTAGTCTCTGAATGATAGGCACCGTATCCCAGTAGATGTATGCCACCAGGGGCTCATTGTCGTTGGGATGATCTACCCTGAGGATTAGCAGTATTTCCTGATCCGAAGGCCCATAATTTGGTTGAACGTCATAGCGGGTCACGTCGAAGGGATAGTCCACTGCTGATGCAGTATATCCACCAAGGAAATATGACCCGAAAACGATTAGGGCTATAATAAAAAATGCGATTGTCTTGAAATCTCGTTCAGTTCGTTGAATGCTATATCTCCCATCAGTCATGGGCTGTCAGCCTCCGGGGGGTAGAATGTGCACCCACACGTGGGGCATCTATACCTCTGCTTCTTGACCCCTGTTCGGAGGGCTACGATGTCTTTCTTGTGGGTTTTAGTGGCCCCGCATCCAGGGCACGGTGGGTTTTGAGAATCCATCAGTCCATCCATCCATAAACCCTAAAACAATCCTTATTATAAAAAATTTGGGGAGAAATTGATAAAACAGTCGAGGAACACCATATTATAAAAAATTTGGAAACTAAAGTGTAGTCTGTGCTTCAAGAAAGTCTGTTATCTTCGCCTCTGCCCACCAGGCGGGCCTGAGCTCCTTGACGTATATTTTCGCTGAAGGGAGTAGTTTATCCATTAATTCTATGAACGCATTGGTCCATTCCAGGGACGGTTCGTTGAGGCTGTTGGCCCCGCTGTCATAGCCTACGGCTATTATCGAGGGCTCTATCCTAGCGATCAATGTGGCGAAGAGGGGGGTGCTCGTCAGGATGGGTTCTACGCAGATCAGCCGGTCATTCGGCAGGTGGTCTTTCACCCACACCATGTCGGCGAGCCGCTCTAGGGGCGACGGGGCGTCGCTGACTTTACTGAGAGTCTCAGGAACATCGCATTCGATGGTTGCGCCTAGAACTGCGTTGGGTGGGATGTAGGCCGCATAGTCCCGGTAGAAGCCGGGATTCTTGGTGAGAGTTAGAACGGGGCAGGGAAGAGCGCGTATCCAGTCAAGAATTATAGTTACGAACTCTTGGGGGAGAGTGGGGTCCCCGAGGTCGATCATATCACAGACGAAAGGGTAGTCCTCGGGCCCGAAGTTTTTCATCTCTTGGGGGTAGAGCCGCCATGGACCCTCGTATTTGCGGTATCGGAACCGATCCTTCAGCACCTGGCACCATCCGTAACTACAGGTAAATGAGCAGTGCTTGTGGCCGGGGTCATCGTAGCTGTCACACGTGGGACAGCCCCCAATCGGATTAGGAGTGTGGCTTATGAAGTCGAACATTCTTCCTCGGTTTTTGATGATAGTCATCTTTGATGTCTCCTTGAGGATGGAAATATTAAAGGGGGGAGGGTCATTTTGGTAGTAGTTTCTCCTTGTCCAGCTTCTCGAGGTAGACATCGTCGTTGATCGTGGAGGCCTTAATCTCTTCCATGAGGTTTCTGCTCTCGATCCTCATGTTCAGTTGACGCGTGAAGGCATAACCCGTCTGTTCTTCCACCTTCACCAATTTATGGGGACAGTCAAGGAAGGCGTTGAGGAGAGAGTCAAATTTACTAGGTCCGAGCCCTCTGTCCTTCGGTATTCCGGCTCCAGCTCGTCCTCCCTTCTTCCCGCCTTCACTCATGCGCCTGAAGCTGTTCGCGTCGAGGGTGCGGTCCCGTTCCTGTCTGGGCTCTAGCAGTATGAATTTGAAGTCTTTCTCCATCAGCCTATCTTCCTATCGTCGCCTTTCCTCAGCTTCTTCAGGAGCGTCTGGTCCTCATCGGAGATGTGAGTCTCGAAGGGGAGATCTTTGTCGCTGAGCTTAGTGAGTTCCTCCATCATTGCTTCCGGGAGCTCCTCTTCTCGAAGCACGACCCCATCCCCTTCACTAGCTTCATACGCCCGTTCATCGTCCTGGGTCAGTCGTTCCATTCCGCCTTGGACCATCTCACCTGTCTCCCCGTCGACGATATCTCCCCTCTCTGTTTTGACGAATCTGGGCTGGAACATCGGCAGCTTGGGTGCTGGCCCTGCCTCTATGCCGAGCATCTTCTCGAAGTCAACCTTCTTCACCTTCTCCGACATGAGATCGCGGACGTACACTGTTCTGACCCGCCTCACGAATGAACCCGCCATAAGGCATGTTCCCTTGACGAAGCCGGACATAGCTCTGAGATCGCGTTGGATGATGTATGATAGTTTAGCGATGGCGACTCTGCTACCTATGTCGGTGTTCCTGAATATGGCTGCTGAGTTGCATTGGCTCCTTACGTCTATGTCGAGCATCGTCAGCCTCTGAGGCACCGCGATTAACCCTAACCCGAACTTGCCGCCCTCTTTTGCTATGGCCATTACTGCGCCAAGTGACGCGCCCCGCACTCCCCACCGCGAGGTTTTTGTCGGGGCGTAGATCTCGGCTTCATCCAACACCACTAACACGGGGGGAATCTGCAACAGCAGCTCCTGGTTGTTGGCTTGGGCGTAGTCCTTCTCCTTTGCCTCATGAAGCTGGGCTAGGATCTCCCCGACCCTGTTGGCTTTGCTCACCTTCGGCAATCCTAGCAGGTTGTAGATCACCACCTTCTTCTGCTGCAGATGTGATATGAGATCCTCGATTCTCAGCTCCTCAACTACGACCACGTTTTCCGTGTGCTTCCAGCCATCCGTTTTCTTGGCTAGGTTGACGAACTCTCCATGAGAGTCTATCACCAAGACCGGCATGTTCAGCATAATCATCTCCTCCAGGAGGACTATGCAGAGGTGGGTTTTTCCCTGCCTGCTCATGCCGCATATGAGGGTATGGTCGAACAGTGGGTTGACGTGGATCCTTACATCGTAGCCTCTTCGGTCCTGACCGATGAAGAGGATGCCGTTCTCCATGTCGTCGTCTGCGTCGAAGATCTCTGTCATGTTGCGGGCGGGTTGGTTGAGCGGTTCGAGGAAGTATATGTAGCCTGTGAGGCCGGCGTATCTGTGGCTTTCAATTTTGTCGACCCGGGCGTATAGGAGGTCTTTGTCATGTGTGAAGGAGATTAGCGATCCTTCTTCTCCTCTGAACTCTCCTGTGAACTCGACTCTGGCGGTTCTCAGGTTGCCTGATAGGATTCTTCCGATTGGTTTCTTCTTTTCCTCTTTCTTCATTCCATGAATTAAATTCATGTCCATTATGTCTCTACTCCTTTCAGTGAGTTTGCGATATACAGATCATACCTACGTTTCCGACTGAGCCTTCCAACAACCCCGCTACGAGGAGTGGCGTTCACATTTCCACCGCACTGATTGCACTCAGTTATTTTATTGACGTAAACCTGCTTGCACTGTGAACACTGGAATAATAGTCTGTCTAAGAAAGCCATCATCATACCTAGGAATTCTTGGGCGCTCCGTTCATACATATCCGCGGTCCTCTCTGCAAACACTGCAGGATAATAGGTGTAGTATTTCCCTTGTTTTACTACCAATCCCACATCCATCAGTCTCTTGAGGGTTGGCTCTATACCCTCAGGCTTCATTAGAAGGAGGTCCTCGATGTCCCCCTCCGTGAGAGGTTGTTCGAGGAGCAAACCGAGAATTACATTGTCGGGATTCGACACTGTTCTAAGGGCTTCGTAGAGTATCTGGTCGTCTTCGGCTTCTATTCTCGCGAATAGGCGGGCCCTGTACTCTGATTTGTAGATGTTGAAGTGGTTGAAGATGAACTTGATCGCGCTCAAGGATGTGTAATATATGCCGTATTTGACCCTGCCCGGGTGGACACCTGTGTGCTTCTCATCTTTCCTCAGATGCCCATAGTGTCCGTGTTTGCCGAACCAGAGATATATGTCAGTAATGAACTGCTTGACGTCGGCATCCGGTGCCCCCATGAACCAGAAAGTGGTCACGAATTTAGGTATCATCCTTTCTGAGCGCGGATCACTTCGGGGTCCAAGGGCACTCGACACTTTCGCCGTTGCCATGAACCCTTCTATGAATGAACGCATGAAGTCGTCGTTCTCCTTTATCCAGGCGGGTATCACAGGCTTGTAGCCTGCTGAGGACATCCACACTTTACGTCTATCTGTCCATTCCTCCCATGCTGTGGGGAGCCCGAACTTCCTCAGAATATAGTATTCTGGCCATCCAAGCACGATGGTTTCCCGTGTTCCAGTTATCGACCTCTTTCCCTTTCCTCGGTACTTGGGGCCAAACATGCGGTACAGGGAGGCCTGGATTCCTGTGTGCTTCGCTACCTCGAGGAGCATGGGGATAACCTCGTCGTTGGTCCTGAGTCTGATGTACCTAGCGGTCCATCCTCCAGGTCTCGTTCTCGGTCCTCTGTTGACAGACGTTTGGCAGTTGCCTGCTCCGAAGTAGAAGCCCAGCAACCATGCCCACCACTCATCAGCTACGATGGGCAGCCGGGGTATCTTGACTTCCCTGACGTTGTCTGAGAACTTCCCCACTCTGAAGCCTATGACGGCGCGTTCCATCTCGGAGTCGTCGATGATGATTCCTTCTCTGATGACGTCGACGTCGGATCTCAGTATCCAGGCTCCGGAGTTTACGTAGCGTCGAGGGTCGTCCTCGGCGAAGTGGTAGTCCTTGTATCGGTGTCGACCCCAGAGTTTCTCGAAGAAGGAGTGCCTGCGCTTGAATCCCGCGAGGTCCTCAAGTGTCATGCGGTTTCGGGTTCTCTTATGGAGATATCCTGCCTCCCAATAGCGGGCGCTGTTCATCTTCCCCCGTCCTCGTCCCCGCTTCTTTCCGTAGCCTCCTTTCTCATGTGGCCATGGTCTGTTGACTGCGTCGAGCTGGTCGACGAAGTTTGAGTTGAGTTCTATCCACCAGTCTTGTGGAATATCAACTAAACCAAAGGAAGGAGGATTAGATGAATTTTCCATACTCATCCCTCTCCCTCCCTGATCGAAGATAGACTGCGCGCGCTCACTCATTGGGGTAGTAGTTCCTCCTTGTCCAGCCGGGCGAGGGCCTTGTTCACCCGGGAGGCAGACAGCCCAGTGCTTTTCTGCATCACCGTTTTCCGGGGGAAACTGTACCGGCGTTTGATGCCTTTGAGCAGATTGTAGAGCTTGTAGGCATCCTCATCGATGCTGAGGAGGGACCTCCCGAGGGCGGTGGTTGTTAGAAGGGTGTTGTCGTTGCTCATGAATACCCGCCCCAGGTCCTTGAGCCCCAGTTCCAATGCGAAGATGAAGGCCAGCTTCTCCAGCTCCTCATCGGACTCGATGAAACCTATCTCCTGAAGGTGGCGATCCACCACGAACCAGCGGAACTTCTCGCCCTGGTCGGCTATGACCACCTCGTAGGTGTATTCGTGGGTTCTGAGGTACTTGGTATCCACCTCAGAGACTACGCTACCATTGGGGTGGGTGTGGAGGGACGCCACTACCGGCAGATCCAGCATGACTCCGAACTGTTTGGCGAAGTGTTTTCCCGACTTTGCATGTCTGAAGGTGTTTCGAGGTGTCTCGCTGTAGTTTGGTGATGGTAGGAAAGCTTGGAACTTGGACTCTGAGCCGAAGAAGTAGCCCCCGAGCTCCTTGGTTCTATCTGACGATAGGATGTAGTGTTCTACGATGTTCTTCAGTTTCTTAGGTATAACAATCATTTCTCAGCCTCCCTTATCCCTGGGGCAGCAGACTTGGATTTGAGCCACCGATGCCCACAAACACACCTATAAACCCAGAGATAGTCGAGGTTACTCGTTTTCCGGGTGTTATCCCGGCTCCCGCATACAGGACACTTCATTATTCAGCCTCCTCTATGCAGATGTCATACCGATCCTCAAACTCCCATAACGTGGGCTCTCCCTGGGACTTCTGATATTCCCGATTTAGCCATTTGAAGAATTTAGGGTTAACTTGTGCCAATTGTTGTCTCCAACCGATGAAGCCCGTACAGGGTCTGCATCCTACCCTTGGAAGGCCTTGAGCATAGAGTGGGTTCAGGGGTATGGCCTGCTCTTTGGCATATTTCATCAGGTCCACAAGGGTCATAATGGCCACAGGGTGAAAACGCCATAGCTTGTCTTTTACAGCCTGATAATATACACCTTTTTGGTTTATTGTGAAGGCCCTAGGTCTACTCTCCTCTACCCTTAACCCAGTGATATAGCCATCTAGCCCATTGTCTTTAACGAATTTCCTGGCGGGGTCCTCCTTTAGATATTTGCAGCACGCTGGTTTTCTGGTTCTGCGTGCTTTACTTGAGCCTCTGAGTTGAGGAAACCCGTGCTCCTTGACCAAGTCCCAGAAATTGGCTTCTGGTTTGAGTTCGTGGAAGTTCAGATTCCATTCTTCAGCCATGGCTCGAACATACTTCACAGTTTCAGGGTATTCTACCCCGGTGTTATTGAACATCACAGGAATGTCGGGGGCCTGTTGAAGTGCGTAATGAAGGGCTATGGTTGAGCATCGTCCACCCCTCCAGGCTAGGTAAACCTTGTGCTCCAGAGCTTTGGCTATGATCTCCTCAGGGGTCATGGAGGCGGTGGGGTGTCTGCTTGCCATCCTGACTAGGGCAGCAAGAGCCTTGGGGGATCGCTGCTTAATCATCTTTGGCCCTCGGCTCCTGTTTGTCGGTTGGGCATTCCATGTGCATGATGAAGTGGTCGCCCAGTTCTGCACCGAACTCAGTCCATGTGCCCGTTGCTTGGTCGATGATCTCGTCACCCTCCATGAGGGGCTTGCCGCAGTTCGCGCAGTGCCATTCTTCGGTCATTTCTCAGCCTCTCCTAACTTCTCAAATAAGACTGTTATCGGGAGTACCGTGGGGATCATCAACCCCTCTTTCTTGAACTTCTGGTAAGCGAGATTATTGATGCATGGAGCATCGCAGGGCTTATCAGCCCCCAGTGTCGGTTCCCTAATCTGCCAGCAAAGGCGTGTCGGGAAGACTATGCACAGTTTGTTCTTGGCGTCTGCAATATCCTTTAGGAACTCTCTATCCCAGATTCCGGAAGTCATGTTGAATACCTCTTTTCAGCTGGTGCTTCCTCACATACCTCACATGGCTTGTACTCCCGATGCACAGCAGCCTCAACCTTAACGCAGTCAGTCTCCGGGTGGAAAAGACACCAAGTCCCCGCCTTCTCACACACAACATTCATCAGGTTTACCTCCTCTCCGCTACAGCCCGAACCTCCTGTAACAAAACCAGAAACCAGCACCGACGCAGAGCATCGCTGAAAAAGAAGACGTGGAAAACCCAGCTGGGGTCTACTCTTTTAAACCCCAAACTCAACATAAAACACGCCTCCTATCATCGGGGCCGACCACGGGACCCCCCCCAGGGATGTTCATCCCGTGGTCGTAACCCATTGACACACCTGTGACATCATGCAACTCTCGTGCACCCCCCCCAAATACTCGCCTTACCACCTACTGCCAGGGCCTCTCCATGAATGAAGTGAGCGAACTTCTCATCCTGAGTGATTATCACGGACTGGGAGGACTTCCCCGTTTCCCCCATAGAGTGAATGCGACGATATCGTTCCATAGAACGGTAGAAGGCCCTACGCCTATTGTCCTTGGGGAGATCATAGTCAACGATGTACGTTGTTTTCTCATGTCCCACCTGTGACACCTCCGAGGTCATAGCTGCTCAATCTCCTCCAGATGTAGCTGGAATGGTGCTGTGTCCACATCAAGGGGGTGGGTGCTTACCAGGGGTTCATAGGGTGGAGTGTATGTGTTGGTTATGTAGAGCATTTCATGTTCTAGCGCGTAGTCCATTGCGCTATAGAAGAAGGCCGTGGAGATCATGGATTGGAGTAAGGCGACTTTCAAGCTCATCAGCCCCTGTGAGGGTATTGCCTCATGACGCTGGACCATTTTCCTTAACTTCTGGGCTCCAATCATGATGCAGGATTCCGCAAACTCAGGTTTACTCATTTTTCATCCACTCATCCGGTTCTCTTATAGTACCCCGGCCTCGGGCAGTAGATTGTACCATCCCTCATCAGGACCTCGATTAGCCGGGAAACCTCGTTCCTTCCCATACCGTGATCAGCGCTCATGGCCTCGTGGAGATTGTCATCCCTGACCGATCCCTCGATACGCTCCATCTTTCCAATCATCCCAAGGACGGCCTGGAGCTGCATCTGGAGGCCCCGGGGCTTCCCGGAGTAGAGTACATCCATATCTAGTTCACCAGTCTCGGGGTTGATCCCTACCTGATTCAGGCTTATCATCATCAGCTTTTTCGCAGCTTCTATATCCGAACTCTCCACAAAAGGCCTGAGAAACATCCGGGCTCTCGACTCCGCCATTCTTATGAGCGCTTCCTGGTTACGTGGGGAGATAGCAACCGCAGTAGCCTCGCCCGCCTCAAGGGACGCAGCCCGTGTGTGCACGTAGAAATCTGCAATTGCGTCGTCTAGGTCCTCTGTGATCACCGGATCGGAACGTCGAGCGTAGATTATGAACTTCATCAGCGTCTTCCGGTCAATGGGAGGCTCCTGAGGGGTCTCGCCTCGGTGCATAGCACTCACATGCCTGGATAGTTTTCCGTCTGCTTCACGTTCAGGAATGTCACGGATTACGAAGATTAAATCGAATCGGGATAGCAGAGTGGTTGGTATATCGATGTTCTGGGCTATTGTCTGATAGGGATTGTACCTCCCCAGAGTAGGGTTCGCGGCGGCGAGAATGGCAGTTCTAGCGTTGAGCACGGTGATTATCCCCCCCTTGCTTATGGGGAGGTCTCCCTGCTCCATCGGGCGATGCAGGGCTTCCCTTTCCTTTTCATCAAATTTGTCGAGTTCATCGATCATAGCATAGCCAAGGTCACACATAGCGAGAATACCGGGGCTAAGCATGTACTCACCATCAACTTTAACCGTGCTTGCCGTTAGGCCAACGCCCGATGCGTGTTTTCCACCGGAAGCAGTCATTGAACGAGGGGCAACCCGGTGGGTCCACTCTAATAGCTGGCTTTTCCCAGTACCGGGATCCCCCACTAGAAAAAGGTTAATCCAGTCTCGAATGATAGTATCGGGAAGTACTTTCTGTGTTCCAGCGAAGAGATAGTAGGCTATTGCCTGTTTGATATCCCTGCGCCCATAGATGCCAGGCGCTATGGAATCAATGATTTTCTCATCGATCAGGGGGTCCTCAGCGAGTTTCTTGATCTTCTTTATATCCGACTTTGTGAGCTCGACGAGCTCCATGTTACGGGACATGACATCAATATTGTTCACTTTGAACTCAAGGTCATATGTTCTGAGTGTGCCTCCCCTCGTTTGTTTACGGAGCAGATTTAATGTGCCCGTAGCAGTCACACGATCACCAGGGTGAACGGTCTCTACGAGATCCGCTTCCAGATTGAGTTTGAATGGACGAGGAAGCTGCCCCGATGAAAGAGCCTCAGGTCTTTCCTGAACCATTATCCTCTGAGTGAGAACCCAGGTTGACTCCTTCTGATCCAGTGTGAAACCTCGTCTATTATGACAGCCAGAACATTCACGAGGAGGCTTCTGAAACTGATCTTTCTGCTCCAGAAAGTTTGGTTCCGTACATTTATCGCAGGTCCAGCACCCCCTCAAAAGAAGGGGTTTCGGTGTCCCAATCTGGGTGACGAAGCCATTAATCATAATGAATCTGCCTATCTGCTCAGGCTGACCTATATCCCTCAGAGAAGCATAATCGGGAAGCCCCCTAACCCTTATGTTAATCGTCCCAACCTGTTCAGCGTAAACGCCATGGCGGGACCTGAGTTTGAGTGACGCGGAAGAGCAGAACTGTTTCAATATATCATCAGGGGAATCCATCAACTCTTCCGCAAGTTCTTCGTCCAAGTCATAAATATCCGAGAAATCGAGTACCATACTCTTCTGCCCATTAACAACCATAGAAGCCATAGCAACCTCGTACTTGGGCCCCCCGGGATTCTTCTCCCCCGGGACAGACTCGAAGAGACGGTAGAAGAGCTCGTTCAACTCAGAGTTATCGTACAAAGCTAGCGCTCCTGTATCATCTTAAAGCCGTGTTCCTCGATAACCTTCTTGGCCGCCGCAGGTAGATCGTTAGGGAAATACCCATGCTCCTTGAAGAAGCGCCCCCGCAACACCTTCAAAGGAAGGTAGCGGTCACGGTCCCCAGGGAAGAGAACTATGTCATGGTTCTCAATCATACCCTCAACGATGGGCTCCACTAACTGCAGAAGATGATTCTCCATACCCAACCCCTCAGAGGGAGCCCGTAGCTGTACATGAAATTTATGCGCCTCAGCAACCTTCGCCGGATCAGCATTTGGAACAACCCACATAACAGCCTTAATGCCGCCAATACCCCGATCAATCTGATAAGCCCTAGAGACGAAACCCCACCCCTCAAACTCCATAAGAATAGGGTTAACGGAACCAAGCGGAATCTGAAGTTGCTTATGTAAAATCCATGCCGAAGCCGCCTCGACGTCACGGAAGTATCTAGCAATCCTCCCCCGGTGACCCTCAGGCCGAGCCATAGCATAAAGCCTTTTAGCGGTCCCACTAGGATTACTATCCCGGAGAGAAAGCATCGCACGGAATAACGCCCAATCGCTGAGGGGCCCCACCCCCTCCTCTCCGCCCATTCCCTTAGCTCACCACCACACACAACACACTCCCTACCCCAGGGAACCGAAATAATCAAAAATTAATGAGTGAATCACCGTGACCGGGGACAGCGCAGAGAGACAACCCTAGGCCTCCTGCTCAGGAAGTTGGGACTGTCCATTGATGCGCATCATCCGCGCCTTCAGCTGGGGGGCTTCCCGCTGGAGCTTCTCCCGGATCGCCGCCCTGACGAACTCGGACTCGCTCATATGCGTGTCCAGAATGATATACTCTTGTAGAATCTTCCTCAGGTTAGCCGGGAGCCGGACTCCAATAAACTCTGTATTTCTAGCTGTCAATTTAACACCCGTTGATTAAATGTTTATCAGAGGTTTAACATATTTAGGGTTTGTGGGTGTGTTTTGGTGGATGGTTCTTCATTTTGGGAATTGTTTTCGTTTCCGAGTTGATTGTGTTAGTTTTTGGGGTGTTTTTTAGTAGAATTAGGATGTGTGTGTGGAAGAGTGTGTTTGGTGAAATCGATGATATACTGGTATATAGCATATGATCATCATGGAATCATATCTATCTTCCTCTGGTGATGATTCCTTGGGTTCTTCCTTGGTTATATGAAGGAATGAGCTTTCCTCTCGTGGCGGGCCCCGTGGGGCTCCCCATGGCCGCCATAGGAAGCCTAATTAACGTTATACAGTCCTCGGTAGCTACGGACATGGCCTCGAATACTCGGTACTGATTGCCTGCTACTGTTAGCATGCATTAGGGTGAGCTGATGTCCGGTTCTAAGAAACATTCGTGTTCGCACTCGTGATCGCGATCATGATCGCATACGTGATCACACACGCGCACACGAATATGATCACGACTGCGCTCCTGGACAAGCTCACCCCATCATTCCTAATGGCATGAATGAAAAAGGAGGGATGAGTATTGAGGAAGCAAGACAGAATCCGGAAACTAAAGAGGGAGAGGAGGCACAGCGGCAAGTACAGCCCTAATAAGGCACTCAACTATCGGCTGGAGCAACACCACAACAGAGCCAGCCACACAAACGTATCTGACAAAGGCAGGAAGAAAGCCGCCGAGCAACTTGTCCAGTTCAAGGCAAAGTACCCTGACCTGTTCAAGTAACCTCCTTCCCCCTCAATTTCTGGCCTATTCTTCTTCTGCGTAGTCTAGGGCGGTCATGACCATGGCGATGATCTTCCCGACTGCCTCGGGTGGGTATTTCTCGTTGTCGAGGGCCCCCACGAGCGCCCCCCAGAACTTTTCTCTGTCCATGTTGGTAGTTTCTTCGTTTTATTGCATATATCCTGTTTGTATCACGAATGCCATACGACTGTACTACAATCCGTTCATTCTAGGGGTTCTCTCCCCCTTTAAGCGGTTTTTAGGGCGTCATTTTTAATAAGAACAGGGGGGTTTTCTGTTCTAGGAATCGTTCGCATGGCTGAGAATTTAGGGCTGAGAGTTGCGGGTCTTTATGCTGAGGGTAGCTCATTTGGGCGAATCAGTGAGGAGCTTGAGATATCGAAGAGTTCCGTGGGTGGGCATCTCCGGAGTGGAATTGAGGCTCTGCGCAATAACAGCGTTCATGAGGTAACCGAACAGGAGAACAGCCCCGAGAACGACGGGCTTGTCATACCAGACTCTAAAGATATCCTAGATGTGGGTGAGGCCTGGGAGAGGACCCTTCTCATTCAGGCGACGCCGATCCTACGCAAAGTCGTTTTAAACTCAAAAGTTTTTATTCAGCACGAATATTTCCAGAAACACCTCGGGTACACAGGAGACATCGGGGATCTCCTTGTAGAGGCTCTCAACTATTACTGGAAACAAATGGGCTTTGAAATTAAGATCGTGCATAACTCGGTGATGTAAATGGTAACAAAATCTGGGAACACGAGGAAAAAGACCGTATACGAGCTCGTGGGGGAGACGCGCTCCCCACTAAAACGAGGTCTAGATCCACTTGATGATCTACTCCTCGATGAGGAACAGGAGCTCAGTCGAGAGGTTAAGAGGGTGCGCTTAGAGCAGATCGTAATTCGGAGAAGGCAGGAGCTGGAACGCATGAAGCAGGGCGGCGATCTGGACATGGGGTCGATGCCGAGCAACGCCGATTTCATGAAAATGGCTCGATTAATGTCTGACCTTGGCCCCGAGGAACAGAAGAAAGTCGCAAATGCCTACGCTGTCCTGAAAATGGCTGATAGGGGTCAAATGGGGGGAAGCCTCGGGGTTCTCGGGCAGCTCATGGGGTATGTTCG
>SDBU01005154.1_pt1 | contig 15745 bp, 17 predicted proteins | sample 2277071 | NCBI WGS metagenome assembly SDBU01 (sample SAMN10397929, study PRJNA504765) | marine sediment metagenome | isolation source: marine sediment core GS08_GC12, 126 cmbsf | place: Arctic Ocean: Gakkel Ridge, Loki's castle | collected 2008
CTGTGCAATCCAAATTATTGCGAAGCTTTATAGTGACACATGGGTAGATGATTGTCGCCCGTCTTGACTTGTATATATCCGATTACTATCGTAATCGGACATAAACACTAGAAGAGTACAGTTATCTCTATTATCAGAAGCAGGAAGTGGGTCGAGGAAACTCTCGATCCCCCTCTCTTTTTGTCTACTCGGAACTGGCCTTAGTTAGAGAGCAAACCAAGTGTAAATATGCGAAGATCACGGATGCAATCGATTCCCTCCTCTTTATTGATGTTCTTCATAGAATTTCGCGACTCAGGAGCGAATCATGCGTTTTCGCATGAAAGAACACCCATGCAGGGGGATATCGAGATGTTTGTATCCACAATATTATATTAGCCGCCATGTATGATATGGTCAAAAGAGGTGGTGAAATCAGATGGGTGATATATCTGATGAACAAGGATTTCGAGAGATAGGAAATCTCGACTCGACCTGCCCAAATTGCGGAACGCAACTGGAAGTACGTCCCTCTAGGAAGAAAAAATGCCCACATTGCGGGGAGTTCATTTATGTGCGAACAAGGCCAGCGGATAGAGCCCGAGTTTTGGTCAATGAAGCAGAGGCGAAAGAGTTGGAAATCCAGTGGAGTCTTGCAAGTGGTACCCGACAACCCTTGGTTCAGGATGAAGAGCATTTCGAAATGGTCAGATCCCAATTGGCAGATAGGTTTGCGCAAGAGCCGGCGGATAACGATGTATGGTGGTCAATCTACAATACCGATCTAGTTGAAAGAACGACAAGGGGGGATTGGGGACTATATCGGAACACTCGCTTTAGCATGGGGGAGCTCCTGCGGAGCGAAGGCAAACCTCATCAATCACTTGAAGCATACCTTGAGGTCTCCTATTTGGATTCAAATGGTCCAAGAAATCTTGGTGGGCGCTTCGACCCAAACCTCCTGAAAAATTTTCCTCCGTTTGAACGTGAGATGGCCTTCCAAGCACCCGGGGTAATTGAAAGGATTTCACGTGTGATGGATTACTTGGAAATGGACATCGAGAATCTAAAGGCAGTCTATCTTTCAGTAGCAGAACGATTGCGTCAGAGGATTCATTCGCCTGTCAAGGCCGAAGATGCGTGGAACGACCTTTCAAGTGAATTGAGAGCCGACTAAGCACAGTTTAAAACCATTCGGTGGAAGACCAAGAGAGGAAGTAGCAAATATGACTAGTCCGCGATATTTCACTGACATCGAAAACCGATCAGAACGAGCCAAACAGGTCATGCTTCTTGCACCTGCGTTGGACGATGAAGAATCTCGGTTTCGCCTCTTAGGGAATATGGACACAGGACCAGGCGGACCTATTCTAAAATCAGAGTCGGACAACGCAAGAGTGATGCATTTTGTATGGGTTCTCAGGGATATGTTCACTTTCGAAAGGAACGAAGCATCGAGTAATCAAGAATGGGGATCCTTTCGAAAAAGGTGGGTTGATGTGTTAGCTTTGCCAGATTGGGCAAGAGATCCTCGATGGTGGAGACATCCATCCGGTGAATATAAGGGAGATAAAGATTATGTAGTACACCCTTGTCATCGGAATATTGGATGGACATCACGGGCTATAAATGAGCGCATCCGGAATTTTAATCTAGGTGAAGTGAGAGAAGATCAGATCGGAGTACTTACCTACACCCGGCAGGTGATAAACACTGAGTGTGATTGCTTTATTCAGACACCTAACCGCCTTATCGTAATCGAATGCAAGGATAAGACTGGTTTTCTGGAGGAGCAACGCAGTAGGCAGAAATCAATGTTTGAGAGCCTGATGAGACTACTGCCCAGGGAAGAGATGTTGATCTATATTGAGTTAGCCTCAGATAATGGTATGGACCCAAACGCGCTAAATTGGACATGGTCTCAAATGGCTGAGATCTCAGGCATAAAGGATTGAGCTTGACGTCTCGCAAGAGCGAAACACGCGCGAGGCGCGAAAAAGCCATGGGGTAGTGTTGTGGGGTCGCCCCCCACAAAGAACACAGGGCTTCGCAGTTCGAGGTTGTTAGGCGTACGCCTGAGCGCCCGCTTTTTTTTAAGAAGAGTGGACCAATCATGAAAATCCTCCCGATTCGATTATTTGCTGCTGCGGACCACACCCGGAGAGCGATTCTCCAACGGATATATTCTCGTTATAACTTCCCACCCGAAGCCGCGACCATGACAATTTCGCTTCACACGGCGATTGAGCTTCTCCTTAGATACGAACTAGGAGATTCCAAGAGCAAGGTGGTCAAGCTTGTCGACGAGAGAGTGAATTGGGGCTCCAATAAGAAACGCCTAGCTCACTGGGTAAGGAAACGTAGGAATGATGTGCTCCATCGAGGAGAGTTCCCTTGCTCAGAACAAGAGTTAGCAGTGACAAACCTTGGAAAAGCGATTCATCTGTTGGGTTCACTATGGATTGAGCAAGCAGGATCGTTAGCCGGGATATTCAGTGATTATGAAATATCAATCCTATTCGGCAGGGAGCCGGAGTGGCAACATGAATCTGAATTTGTCGCAAGGGCGGCTCTCGGGTATTGTCAAGTTGATCCTGAAGCTGCAGTTGCAATGTCAAATCTTGCGTTTGAAATTGCAGCTCGTGGTTTTGCGTTTGCGTGGAGTATTACAAACATTGGGGAACTAGAAACTCCAGAATTAATATCTGAGATGGATTTACTAGAAGACGATATGGCACACCTAAGTCTGTATTCGGACTTAGTAAATCCTGAGACGAATTACAAAGAATTCGGTGGGGATCATGCTCCCTGGTTCTACCCCCCATTGGCTTTGGATAGGATCCTAGTGTCGCAAATTGACTGGAGTCCCGTAAGAGCTGCGTATTATTACTGTCAAGAAATACTTGATGTAGTGATTTCCTATCCAGATAGGGTTCCATTCACCGCGTTTAGTCGTTGCTTGATGCGTAACTGGTCTGACATTGTTAGTAAGCTATCTGCTCAGTTTCCCTCGCTTGATATTCCAGAAGTAGACATCAATAGGTTGAAAGACTGGCGTCATTATTCGGGATCATTTTTATATTTGCCGGGTCCCACCGGTGTCTTCGACATGTTCAAGCCATCCGATGTATTAGAGGATGCTCAACTAAGATCGTTCATTGGTATCGTTGAAGATATTTGTGGGCCTATTCCTGAAAGACTTCAGCTGTAGTCTAGGTAGGATGGCTATACAGGACGGCATGCATAAAGTCTCGCTGGAGCGAATCCCGCGCGAGGCGCGAAGGAAGGTAATGTGGAGAAGTCTTACGGGGCAGCTCAGCTCGAAACTGTTAGGATCCTACAAAGAAGAATATCGGAAGCAAGAATTGAAAGCCCCCAGCCTGTCCCCTTCATGTTGAGGGTGATTTTGAAAGTAATCAGATCCAAGAGAGACCTCCACATTTTGCAGGGGTTTTTTCTTTTCACATTGGATGATGGAGTAGTGAGATGCTGCATCCCAGCTCATCTATTTTAGCTACTAGGAAAGCAGGCGCATTTACGCTTACGCCCCAAGTGTGTATGCTGAGGATGCAGACATTAGTAAACGAGAAATTCTCCGCTTGAACGGATCATTTCTTTTGATCTAAAAGATAGGGGGATTAGTAAACGCCCATAAAGCACTAATTGATCGGAACAAATGAGTGTTTTACTGGATTCGCGCAAATAGAGGGAAATGGATATGCAGATTGTTTCGCTCGGTGACTTCTGGGAAGTGTTTCAAATGCTTTTTACCACGAAACTTGGTTGGACCTTCGTCGGTTTAATATTCGTAATTATTATACTGAATCGTATTGAGATCCCAAAGATAGTGGGGAGGCGTACCGATAAGCGAAAGAAGCGCCGACCTAAGACAAATAAAACCCAAGAGAATTGGGAATTAGAAATACTCCAAGATCTCTCTCCCGCGGGTTTTGAGGAATTTGTCACAGATCTCTTTCGCAGAAGAGGGTACAAGGCTTCTAGGGTTGGAAACCGTGGTGATCATGGGGTAGATATTCTACTTCGCAATCCGAATGGCGAAAGAGAACTTGTCCAGTGTAAAAACTGGAAGAACAAATGGGTTGGTGAGAGGGAAGTCCGTGATTTTTATGGCGCCCTGATCCACGATGAAGAAGCAGTGCGAGGGTATATCGTCACAACCAACTACTTCAGTGAGCCTGCCCGGAAATGGGCAAGTGGAAAGCCTATTGACCTTATCGATGCAGACCAGTTGATGGAAGCCGTAGCTATTATTGAGAGTCGAAAGAGTTCGATATGATCTCTAATGGAGCACTTAAACGCTGTTTCCAATTTATTGGATATGGGGCGCTCGATTCGTCGCTTTGGTTCTTGGGTTTGGAGCAAGCCCCTTTGCCTCCCCGCAAAGAACGCGGGACTTCGCAGCTCGAAACCGGTATATTTTGATACCACACCTGAAAGAGGGAACGTGAGATGGGTTCCAAAAACTTACTACTCAACCGCGAAGGTAGAGCGATAACCTCTGACGAAATACGTGAAAAAATAGCTAAGTTTGGCTTTAGCTATATGGAAGCAACACAGGTAATAATCCAGAACTCTAAGGTATTGGACAAGGATGGAGAAGTATTTGTCAGATGTACAGCCCGCATACTATCAAGTTTCGGAATGACAAGAGCTGGCCCTTTCAAGGGCGTAAAAATAGTAGAAAACGGGAATGTGTATGGCAAACAAATATTGCTCGAGTGTTGGAATCAGATTGGTGATGATTTAATAGAAATACGTAAATCGGTATCCAACAGTGGTTATTCCAGAGATAGGTATCTCTTGGAATTAAGCAACCCCGAACGCGAAAGATTGCTAGCAGAAATATGGTTGTTAACAAAACGACTTTTAACATTCACAATGGGAGAAACATCTTACGGTCTTGTCGGAGCGAGCAAGATACTTTTTGCAGTCCTACCCGAGATTGTTTTGCCAGTAGACAACACTCAATGGTTAAAGGTTTTCAAAACAGTTGATATTGGAGATGTTATCAATCGCATGGCAATTGATATTCAAGAGTGGGAGAATAGTACACGGCACAGGCTTAACGAAATGGATCATTCAAGAATGCTAACCACACTCCCATCTGTATATAATGTTATTGCAATGGATGCCAGACCAAAAGGAGCTAAGGGAAGTCAAGAAAACAAAATATAGCAAGTCAATTCAAACGACTGCAAGAGTATTTATTTTTGAGAGTTGTTCAGCTTCCAATAGTGGGTCTATTAAAAGATGGCTGGTTGTAGCTATATATTGCAGCGGGTGTTCTCCGGTGTTAGAGAGAATTAGTCTATTACAATGACACAATACCTTGCTGAAGTTATTGTTCAACAGGAAGCACTCGATTGGATGGAACGCCACTATCGAGAAGACTGCCAGTATCCATTCGTATCTTCTGAGAAGGAAGTCTCTACGAAACCTACGTTTTGGAAGGGGCGAGGTCGAGCAGACGGTCTACTGATCCTGTCAAATGACAACCAGAATATATATGTTGCATCAATGGAAGCAAAGTCCCGCAAGACACTAAGACAGATAATTGAAGGTTATGACGATGGGCGCTGGTTTCTCCATGCCCTCCTGGTCGGAATTGCCTTATCACTGGGGATAATTTACTTCACAAGGATGATAACTTTCCCAATCTTGCGTTGGTTTGTGCCATTTGTTGTCTTCGTTTCCGCTACAGCATTTTTCCTTCGAGTGACTGCAAACGCAGAATACTATCGATTTCCCTATGCATACCAGCAACTACTACGCTATCCCGCGAATTTCCAATGGTTATCATTTTGCGTTGACATTTTCCTCGAGCTGGACGAGTCCGACAGGGAGCGATTATTGAGAATCGCAAAATCAAGGAAACTCGGGTTGTTAACCGTCAAAGAGAGGGGAACGGTGTATCCGCTAGTTCATGCGAGAAGGAAAAGAACTCCTGTCCGATATGAGAGTTTTCTAGACGCATACACAAATGGTGAAGTGTTTCTGGCACGAGCTATTTCTCAACCCGGAAGTGATTAATGCTTTCTAACAATTCGTTGCAGCCGACCCCGCGGGCTGAGCGATTCGCTATCGATGTTTCTAGATCAGGAATCTTGATAAGCAAGCCTAGGTCCGAGCGGGGCGGCTGAGCTCAAAGTCGTTATGCGCCGAGTCAACAAATTTGAGTCTAAAGGATCCCTATGGAAGACCTGACATCCTACCCAGTACTAGAATTGTCCGACTATATAAGCCTCCTCTATCATGAGGCACGCAACGTTCGCCATCTGATTCGAGCTGGTCATGTTTCATCCGAGGGATGGGAGAAGATTATCAACTTGCCCAACAATCGTAATGATGCTTGGAAGGCCATCCAGCCGATTCGGAGCAGCGCCAAACAATCAGAATCTGCTGCGGAATGTCTACGAGTATTCGAGCAGAGATTTGGCGCAGACTTGGGTACGCTCCAGAAGATGTTCGAGGACGCAAATTGGAGGCATGCTAAGATGTATGGAGGGAATGCATGGGCGCGGATATGTGCGACGGTCTCGCAGTTAGCAGAAGCGCTCCGATCAGAGCAAATTCTCGAGCAAGAAGTTGCACTAGAAATGCTAAGGCACGCTGAACACAACACTGGAACCATTGAATCGAAGTTACTCAAGCTGGACGCAGATCTAGGATAATGCATCGGCCAAACAACCTTTGATATGCGTCTCATAATCTCTCCCCGCAGATGACTCCACTGACGGGACGAGATCAAAAATGAGCTGTTTGATTGGGGGAGGAAAGTAGGTGTGAGGTGTGCCGAGCGGGGTGCCAAAGCCTGGAACCGCTATGCTCCAATGTGTTTGACCTGGAGAATTGATTCGTGTCATGAGCATCGTTGACAAAGTAGGTGATATCAACATATGGAAGAGGGGTGATCAAAGAGCCCCACACAAACCGCTTCTTATTCTTTACTTATTGGGTCAATATCGGGCAGGACACTCTAGGCTAATATCGTTCAGTAATGTTGAAAGCCCACTCAGGCAACTCCTCATTGATTTCGGACCTCATAGAAAAGTCCATCATCCTGAGTTGCCTTTTTGGCATTTATATAACGATGGAATATGGGACTTGGTTAATATAGAAATCCCTTCCGAAAGGATCGGAAGTGCTTCAGTAAAACGCTCGCTTCTTATAGATCAAAACGCCGAGGGTGGTTTGAAGCAGGAGTTCTATGATCAATTGAAGGATCCAAGTATTGCTCAACAGGTAGTTCAAGTGCTCCTTGACGAGAATTTTCCTAACTCTGTCCACGAAGATCTTTTATCGGCAGTCGGCTTAGATGACGAGATTACTACCACTAGGAAGAAGAGAGACCCTCAGTTTAGAGAAAAGATCCTCCGAGCATATCAATATCAATGTGCTATTTGTGGATATTCGGGACGAATCGGGGATGTTCTTGTAGCAGTTGAAGCAGCACACATTAAATGGCACCAAGCGGGTGGCCCTGATACTAATCCAAATGGAGTTGCGCTTTGTTCACTTCATCATAAGTTATTCGATCGAGGGATGATCACGATCAATAACGAATATATCGTTCTCGTGTCCGAGCTTGCACATGGCCCAGTTACGTTTGATCAGATGGTAATGTCATTTCATGGCCATCGAATTAATTTGCCAGAAAGACCAACTTACCAACCCGAAAAGACTTTCATCGGATGGCATGTGAGAGAGGTATTTCATCCCCCAAGCCGATATCTAGGTGATACCAATTGACACAGCATAGCCATTCGTATGAGGTGACCGGGTAGCGGATTCATTAGTGATCAATTATGAAAGTATTCGGACATAAAAAACTTAGCAGCGTGCTTCCTCATTTTTACTTTAATATTGTTATGTGGGTTGAAACCTATGTATGAATTCGTTGGGCGCAGGATTTTGGAGATTTGACATGAACAATTGTTCCATGCTTGCATATCTTGGGCCTAAATTGCATCATAAGGTCGAGGATCTCGCCACTGACGCTCTGCTTTACCTGCTCAGGACATACCCTGATATATCTGCATCTTTTTTCGATTTATTGAAAAATATTGGCTGTCGATTACCACTGCCTTTGCATTTCGATACTCAGTTATCGCTTAAGAATAAAGCTATTCCTGATTTATTAGGTAAAACGGAGAATGATGAACTAGCTCTTCTTGTTGAAGTGAAGTTTGGTGCCCCATTTACTCCAAATCAACCGCTTGCCTATCTTGAACAATTAACTGTAAACCCTGGTGGTGCAGTTATTATTCTTGCTCCTGCAAGCCGATTTGAATATTTATGGCCAGAGACCAAGGAGATATGTGTTGAAAGAGGATTGTCTCTTTCAAACTTAGAAAGCGATCCTCCTCGATGGGAAACAACTCTATTGGACGACGACGTTGTTATAGGTTTTCTAAGTTGGGGGTTCCTCTTGGATAACTTGACTTCGATTTCAGATGATCTTGCTCTACAGGAGTTGTATCAGCTTTCGGGTCTGGTTAAGAGGCTTGAGGAGGAGCTATTTCAACCATTTCAAGTTGAAGAATTGATAACTACTTCTGATCGAAGCAGAGAGCGATTTATCGCAATCGTTGAAGAACTAGCTATAAATCTTGCAAAGACGGATATATTCACAACTGAGGGATACAGTGTTGGTCGGGGAGCAGGCTTTTATAAAAGATATGGAACCTTCATGAGCCGAAATAATTGGTGCGTTGAATATAACGAGCATAATGCATCTAAGCACGGGTACTCATTTGTATGGCTTAGCGGTCCTTTAGATAAGGAGCTCATTGAACGTGTAAATAAGCTTGAAAGTGACGAGTCGATGATTGCAATTAGAGATGAAAACAGCTTTCTTATTCCGCTTATGATTCCACTTGACTCTGAGAGACCGTCTATTCTGAGAAATCTTCTCGACCAAATTGAACGAATTGCAACAACAATTGGATCCTCAACATTCTAATAATCTGCGTCAAACACATGGTTTGAATAGTTCCAGCGCACTGCGATAAAGACAAGTGGTGTAGCTTTGTGGGGCCACTCCATTCGAAACTACTATCATCTGATACCGGGATTAATAGGATCCTTCCTAAACCAATAACAATCAACAGTAAGTTTTATATGTGTGAAACAGGAAGAAAGAAACTCTTTCTTCATTTTTCATTATCCAGTATTCTTTACATGTGAGTCTCAATTGAGCTCGCTTTTCTCGAAACGGAGCGATAATGGATCTGCTAGCGGAACTACTCTCATCCTTCGATCCATCGAACCCACATTTCAGACCCACTGAACTCTACAATGAAAGCTGGCTGATGAAGCTTGTATTCCACCAGGCATCCACGATAGTGGATGAAGCATTTCCCCTTGGATTTCTCCCCGGCAGTACCTGGTTCTCCGAAGCGCTCCTGCCGACCGCATTCAAAGCTCGCTATCAGGGTGATCGACTAAGTGAATCAAGGACAAACGCTGATGGGGTCATTGGTCATATTCGGGTTGGCACAAAGGCAAAAGCGGATCTCGAATTAATAACTGATGCTACTCAATTTACTGTTGTTGAAGCTAAGGTTGGCGCACCACTCTCCTCAGGGACGACAAATGCCAAGTATTTTGATCAAGCCGCCCGCAATGTCGCTTGCATGGCCGAGGTGATCGCTCGAGCGGGTATGGAGATATCGAGGTTTGATCGGCTGGATTTTGTCGTGCTTGCTCCTCAATATTCGATCGAGAAAGGCACTTTTTCTGATGAGATGAGAAGAAACTCAATCGAGCATAAAGTGAGAAAGCGTGTCGATGTATATGATGGGGAGCTGGATCGTTGGTTTGAACAGAGTTTTGCTCCTCTGATGGAGGTTATTGAACTGCGCGCACTGAGTTGGGAGGATGCCATCGAGTGGATTCGAGCGGATAAGCCAGGAGTGGCTGAGCAGTTATCGGAATATTATGACCTCTGTTTGAGATTTAAGTAATCCTGGATGAAGAATCAATATTTCGGCGACGTCAACGATTATCGGAAGTATGGTTTGGTCCGGGCGTTAACAGGGCAGGGCAAGTTGAGCAGTATGGTCTGCTGGATGCTCACCGAAGACAACGATCGACCGGATGGTGGCAAACTCGATTATCTGCTTAAGCCGGATACTTGGCGTGGGTACGATGAAGAACTCTTCGACTCCCTCCACGAGGCTGTCGTTGTAAAACGTGAACGCAGGGTTCGTATTGCAAAAGGGAAGGACATTATCCCGGGAGCTATATATTACGAGACCTTTCTGACGGATGACAAAATCGAACGCACCGAATATTTTGCACAATTTCTCCAGGAAGCTCATGGTAAGGACTTCTACTTCTTCGATCCGGACAATGGCATGGAGGTTCCTTCTGTTCCTATCGGCATGAAGAATTCATCGAAATATCTCTATTGGCAAGAACTCAATGGGATTCATGAGAAGGGCGCATCGGTCCTCATCTACCAACACTTTCCACGGGAAAATCGTGATGCTTTCATTGGGAGATTGGTTGCGGAATTCCAGAAAAAGACCGCGTATGAGGAGATCATCTCATTCCGCACCCCACACGTTGTCTTCTTCCTGCTGGCTCTCGAGCAGCACTTAGATGATTTCGATGTTGCTATCTCCCATTTGGTGAATCGGTGGGGGAATCAATTCGAGATTTCCAGTAGCATTACCAATCGTTGAAGGTCTTTGTGGAGATCGTAGTGTCAATCTCTGAATCTTAATGTAATTAGATATAATTTTTATCTAAGGTTGCTGTAGGATCAAGCAAATTCAGTCGGTTCCTTTTTCCCAAGTACAAACAGGGGATTTCCTCTTCTCCCCAATTCCTCTACTCTAATAACGGTTAATAACCACAAATAACAAGCAATAAACGATCGGGTTTGTCCACAATTGGGGGTGCCATTGTCATTCTCTCAAAAGAGAGGTCCCAAATGAATATAAACGAATTCCCTGCCCTGACGGTTGATGAAGCTGCAGAGTATTTGCGGATTCCCAAATCATCTCTTTACAAGCTCGCCCAAGAAGGGCGTATCCCCTGCCAAAAAGTGGGGCGTCATTGGCGATTCCATAAGGAAACTATCGATAGTTGGTTAAGTAGGTTCTATCAACCATCTTCAGAATCTGAAATTAACTCGGAGCAATAACATGCAGATGGCCTTATTAAATAGCAACTTCGAACTATTCCAAACTCTAATTGCTTGTGAGACTGAAGCTGATGTAATAAACGCCTTGAAAAGTGCAGGGTACTGGGATAAGCCCGATGCATGGAGATTGTACGGGGATCGGGAAAACAACTTCTCCATCATTGGAAATCAGCAAGCACGACCTGTTTCAGCCCTTATCGAAAAATTTGTAAATTCAGTGGATGCCGTCCTAATCAGAGAATGTCATCGGAAGGGAATTAATCCAGAATCCAGCGATGCACCGCAGAGTATAGAAAAAGCCCTTGAAGGATATTTTGATATTAAGAATGGGAATTTGGCAAATATAACTGCATCACAAAGAACTAAACTTGCCAGTGAGATCGGATTTGTCGCTACGGGAAGCAAACGGAACCCAAATTATATTTTCTTTGATCGTGGTGAAGGTCAATCTCCTCATATGATGCCAAAGACCTTCTTGTCCCTCGCGGAATCTAACAAACTTCGCATTCCCTTCGTCCAAGGGAAATTCAATATGGGTGGATCCGGAGTGCTTCGATTTTGTGGAGATCGTCATCTTCAACTGGTGGCATCAAAACGGGATCCCATTATAAAAGATCAAGGTGATCCGAGCTCGGATTACTGGGGGTTCACAATTGTACGCAGGGAAGACCCTGCAGATGGTAGAAAAAACTCTACCTATACATATCTTGCGCCTGAAGAGAAAGTTCCTACTTTTGATGCACCTGAAATCATTATCCCAGAAAATGGAAGAGGGACGCAGAAGATTGATACGCTTGAGTGGGGGTCGATTATTAAACTCTTCGATTACGAAATGCCTGGTGGTTTGAAAACGAATATCTTATTCGATCTCTATAACGAGGTTTCACTTCTGCTCCCCAAGGTCGGATTACCCATCCGTTTTTATGAACGGAGAGATTACAAAGGACACTCATTGGAAACCACTATGTCGGGATTGCATGTACGGTTAGAGGAAGACAAGCGAGATAATCTCGAAGCAGGATTCCCAACATTTGCAGATTTTAATGCCCATAAAGAAATGTTCCACGCAAGCGTCTATGCATTTCAAAAAGGGGCAACCGAGAAATATAAAAAGACACAAGGTATTCTTTTTACTTCTCACGGACAATCGCACGGCACGATCCCGCAAAGTTTCTTTACCAGGAAGAAAGTTGGTATGTCTTATCTCGCTGATTCTTTACTGGTGATTGTCGATTGTGATGCTCTACAAAGGCGTGCGCGTGAAATCCTCTTTATGAATAGTCGAGATCGTTTGAGTTCGGGCGAGCTTAGAGCGGAGATCGAGAGACGCCTAGAAGAGATCCTTAATTCACACCAAGGACTCAGAGAATTGCGCGAGCGACGAAGGCGTGAAAGTATCGAAGAACAGTTGGGCGAATCAAGACCATTAAAAGATGTGTTAAACGAGATACTTCGAAATTCACCCTCCTTATCCGCGCTCTTCATCACAGGAAGTGATATTGGAAATCCCTTTAAGTCTAGGCTTGTTGGTGAGACAAAAGAATTTGAGGGGAAACCCCACCCAAGTTATTTCAAACTCAAATCAGGCCACGCAGAAAGAGATTGCCATATCAACATGCGATTTAGGGTCCAATTTGAAACCGATGTCGATAATGAATACTTCGGTAGGGATCGCTTCCCTGGAACATTCCGCTTTCATATTAATGGAAAACCAAGTACTAGTTACATCTTGAACCTATGGAATGGGGTTGCGACAGTAACTGAACGATTGCCAAGAAGTGCCGAAGTTAGTGATCGCATCCACGGCGAGGTGTGGGTGGAGGATGAAACGCTTATCGAGCCTCTATATTGTGAATTCTATAGAAACGTACTCCCAGAAAAGAAACCTTCCGGAGGTGGTGGGAAGAGACAGCCGCCTGCGGGGAATGGTAAAGGTGACAGGAAGATCCCAGAAGATCTCGCTCTTCCGATGATTAAAGAAGTCCGAGAGGATGAATGGGATGTGCATGGTTTTGATAAATTCAGCGCGTTGAAAGCGATTCATACCGGAGATGAAGGGTATGACTTCTTTCTCAATTTGGATAATGTATTCCTAAGAACAGAGATGCGCTCTTTAAAACATGATTCGGAAGCTCAGCTATTGGAAGCAAGGTTTAAATATGCAATTCTCCTGATAGGCTTATGTATTCTCAAAGATCAGGAACTATTCGAGGCGAAAACGGAAGAGGAGTTAGGAGAATTAGACGGAAAGACTATAGAAGAGATTGTATTCGAGGCCACACGTGCTATTGCACCAGTCGTTTTGCCAATGATCGATACATTAGGTGGCCTCCAGATAGAAGATGTAACAGAGCAGAAACAAGTTGATATCGAATATGAATCGTGAATATTACAACATGATCAATTCAAATACTCAGTAGATGGACAGACTCCACCTCGGCGTTACCAGTATCTCCCAATTCGTCCGTTTGCAGAATTGCAAGCGTTACTTTCGATTCTGGATATTCCCGGATGAAGCGAAAACCCTGCTTGACAGATGGGGGCTCCACATCAAGCCACTGACACCGCTCTTGGAGGATTCCGGAACTAGATTTAAGGACGCGGTCGAAGAATTTCTGGTGAGCATCGGGGAAAATGTCATCGGGCTGGATGATGGTAGCATTAACGAGACTTTGGAATAGATGAAACAGGCCACAGATCCAATAATTCCTTCCCAACCCGGGTTGTCTGCTGAAAAATGAAAAGGTGTATTATTAGATGGAAAATCTAAGGGACTATTTCACCTTGCATCAAAAACCTCAACTTACAGTAGCTGTAAGTCACGCTATCAGGGACCTACAAAAGGCTACTAACCAGATTGTTTCAGAATATCAGGTGCCTTCTTTTTCCCTGAATAAAGAGCTAAGCCAATTGTTAATAGGGAAAGCAAAGGCTAATTACTCTAAAGAAATCTTTGATTGGATCTCTTCAAAAAACAGAGAGATTGAGAAAGAACCACTTCTGTTGACTGATATTGACATTCTTTTTGAACCAAGCTTTGAATTAGATCCATTAGCTATATTTAGACAATCCAGCAAAAACAAAAAGCTCGTTGTCTTATGGCCAGGAAGTTTTGGCAACAATAATTTAAGTTACGCGTCTCCTGATCACGCCCACTATAGGAATTGGGCAAATCCGGGAGTTGAAATTATCCAAGTTTGAGGAGAAATTATGCGCTACAGTGAACTTTTTGAATTTGAACCGATTAACACATTAATCCAAATCAGGGAAGCCGATGATAAAAACAAGGCAAAAAAACTGGTTTCATCCTATGTGATTTCCGACAGGATGGCTGATAAGCTTGCGAATGTTGTCATCCCCCAACTTCAATTTCAGACCCCTGTAGATAATAAGGGGGTTTTGATTGTTGGGAATTATGGTACGGGCAAATCACACTTGATGTCAGCGATCTCAGCAGTAGCGGAGTTTGAGGATTTAGTTAGCGATTTAGATAGCGAAGAGGTACAAAAGGCTGCTAAGAGTATTGCAGGGAAATTCTTTGTAATTCGTGCTGAAATTGGCAGTGTTACTGGAAACCTACGAGATATTCTTGTTAGGGAAATTGAACAAGCTTTAGAAAAATGGGGAACTCCTTATAAATTTCCCAAAGCAGATGAGGTTACCAGCAATAAGGATGCAATCATTGAAGCAGTTGCCACATTCCAAGAAAAATACCCCGATAAAGGAATAATGCTAGTTGTTGATGAGCTTCTTGATTTCCTGCGAACTAAAGAAGAACGAAGCCTAATTCTTGACTTGGGCTTCCTCAGAGAACTCGGCGAAGTTGCTGCGTTAACACCTTTCCGGTTTGTCGGCGGCTTACAAGAAATGCTTTTTGATAATCCGAGATTCAACTTTGTGGCTGATCAGTTACGTAGAGTAAAAGACCGTTTTGAACAAATCCGAATTGTTCGGGAGGATATTGCTTATGTGGTTTCTAAAAGACTATTGAAAAAGAATGATAAACAACTCGCAAAAATCACCGAACATCTAAGACCCTTCACCCCCCTATATAAAAACATGGCTGAAGGACTGGATGAATATGTGTCTCTATTTCCCATACATCCAGCCTATATTGACACGTTCGAACAAGTCTTTGTTGCTGAAAAGCGAGAAGTTTTAAAAACCTTTAGCAGTGCAATGCAAGGATTACTCGATAAAGAAGTTCCAGAAAATGAACCCGGCATGGTCTCATACGATCACTATTGGGCAATCTTGAAAGATAATCCAAGCATGCGCACAATGCCCGAGGTTGCCGAAGTCGTTGAGAAAAGTGATATTTTAGCCTCTCGGGTAAAAAACGCCTATTCCCGCGACAGATTGAAACCGATGGCAGCAAGGATCATAAGTGCCTTGAGTGTATTACGTCTTACAACGAATGATATTTATGTCGCTATTGGCGCCACACCAGAAGAATTACGTGACAATTTATGCTTGCATGTTGAGATGCCTGAATGCGCAATCCGGTGAAACCGTCCACCAATTCCGTACGATACCATCCACCAGTTCCGGTCGATATCGTCCACATAATCCAGGCCATGTCGTCCACTCAAT